>WLWD01005286.1_pt1 | contig 19444 bp, 14 predicted proteins | sample 6712731 | NCBI WGS metagenome assembly WLWD01 (sample SAMN12718690, study PRJNA576275) | sponge metagenome | isolation source: marine sponge | host: Mycale hentscheli | place: New Zealand: South Island, Marlborough, Capsize Point | collected 2014-11-01
GGTGCGCCACTTAACTTTAATTTCTGAATATCGATATGAGACTTTGTGGACGAGTTAGTACAGATAAGCTGTTTGGTGAGTAGGTAACAGTGAAAACAAGGATTGCCATATTGCTCCTAGCCGCAGCTCTTGTTGCTGTCCGATTTTGGGACCCGGCGGCCGTTGAGATAATGCGTTCTTCCCTGTTCGACTTCTACCAGCGACTGATGCCTCGGTCGGCGGAACGATTGCCGGTAACAATTATTGATATTGATGAAGCCAGCCTTAACGAATTTGGGCAATGGCCGTGGCCAAGATCATTACTTGCGGAACTTGTTGATCGTTTGGTTGAACAATATCCATCGGTGATTGGCGTGGATTTCATTTTCCCTGAGAATGACCGAGTCTCTCCTCGCAATCTGGCGAAAGCTTGGAGTCGAAATGGAGAGGTGAATGAAGACATCCTCAGGTTAATGAAGGAATTACCTGATCACGACCAAGTGTTTGCTAAGAGTATCAGCGGCGGTCCTGTCGTGCTTGGTAGAATGCTTCAGGGGGTAGGTAAAACCAGCGTTGATGTTGGGACGTTGCCGGTTCCCTACAATATCAATTTCTCATCCGGGCAAGCTTCTTCCTTCATTCCAGAAGCTTCGATGGTGGTGCCGAGTATTCGTGAGTTGGAAAGTGCCGCCCAAGGTATCGGGTTATTGAGTTTGTTGCCAGAACGGGATGGTATTGTACGCAGAATTCCGACGTTACATCGAGTTGGAGATCATGTCTTTCCTTCTTTGGGCATTGAAATGTTGAGATTGACGTTGCAGACAAAAGACATCAATGTTTTCTCTGACGATGCCGGTATTGATCACCTCGAAGTTGGCGGTATCAAAATTCCGTCAAGTGCGAATGGGCTAACTTGGGTGTACTTCAATGAACATGATAGTCGCAGATACCTTTCAGCCTCAGATGTGCTAAATGATCGTGTTGAACCGGGGGCGCTAGCGGGTCACCTGATACTGCTAGGTACGTCGGCCAGCGGTTTGTTGGATATTCGACCAACACCCATGGGCCAGCAAATAGCAGGTGTTGAGGTTTGGGCTCAATGGTTGGAGTCAGTGCTTTTTGGTCAGCCACTGGATCGGCCTAACTACATTAACGTCGCAGAGATATTGGCAACTGCTATCGTCTGTCTAATGGTTATCTGGTTGGTTTCTCGTGCTGCTGCTGCCATTAGTGTGGCCTTGATTAGCCTAGTATCTGCCATTCTTATTGGGTTATCGTGGTGGTTTTTTACCTCGCATTTGATCCTGTTTGATTTCTTCTATCCAATGCTCGCCGGTATCATTGTGTTTGTTGTCTTGACGATGAAAAAGTTTTGGAAGGAGGAAAAACAGAGAAAGTTGCTTCATAACACATTTTCGCTTTATCTCTCTCCGTTACTAGTGGAAGATCTGGTGGCTCATCCAGAGAATCTGCGTTTAGATGGTGAGAGCAGGATACTGACGTCCCTGTTTACGGATTTGGAAGGGTTTACAGCATTGTCTGAAAATCTTAACCCCGAAGCGCTTGTGGATGTACTTAATCGTTATCTTGATGGCATGTGTAAAATCGCGATGAACCACAATGGCACCATTGACAAAATCATTGGCGATGCGTTGCACATTATTTTTGGGGCTCCTAATACACTGGAAAATCATGCTCAAAGTGCGCTGGAATGCGCATTGGAAATGGATAAGTTTAGTCAAGCATATAACGAAGAGCTAAAAAAGCAGGGAAGGCAATTTGCGTTAACACGCATTGGTATTCATACGGGTAATGCAGTAGTGGGTAACTTTGGCGGTAACACTCGATTTGTCTACACTGCTTATGGCGACACGATTAATACTGCTGCTAGGCTGGAATCGGCGAATAAGCATCTGGGCACACGGATCTGTATCTCCCAGGAAACAGCTCGTCAATGTACGGAAAAAGTCACTCGTCCCGTTGGGCATGTTGTGGTCAAAGGCAAAACGAATACCATTGAAGTTTGTGAGCCGCTAGGAGTTGATTCCCCTTTTATGGAGTCGCTTGACGACTACATTGTTGCGTATCGTGCCATTGAGTCCGATGATGATTGTGCGGATAAACTCATCAAGGATCTTCTTGTCGCATACCCAGAGGACCCCTTAGTCAAATTGTACCATCGGCGAATTGTGGAAGATGGAACTGCTGGTGTCCGTCTTGTTGTTAGCTGATTTACAGTATGTGCTAGGATGAAATAAGAAACATACCGAAAATGATTTTGGTGAATGCTTTGTTGGCGTGTGTTATAAACTGGAGCAAAATGAGAATTTGTCAGACCCTGACTGGTTTTTGGAAAAAGAAACTTGAATAATGTGAAAAAACGATTCGTCGATCTTTGGAATCGATGCGCGAAAACATCGTTTCAGGAGCCTCAAAGCAGTGAGGTTGCGGAGGCTGTGTTTTATCAGCTGGAAGCATTGTATGGGCAGCCGTGGCGACGCTATCATTGTTTTAGCCATATCGAGTGGTGTTTGTATTACTTCGACGAGTGCCGTCAATATGCTGATAGCCCCGATGCGCTAGAGTTAGCTATTTGGTTTCATGACTGTATCTACACGATCGGTGCGAGTGATAATGAAGCGCTAAGCCGTGACTGGTTTCTTGACCATAGTGAAGGATATCTCGAAGAATCGATTCGAGAGTTTGTAGCAATGTACATTATGGATACGTACCATCGGGATAACCCTTCCAGCGAAGACGGGAAGTTGATGGTTGATATCGACCTTAGTAATCTTGGTGCGAAGTGGGATATCTATATCAAGGATAGCGAGGCAGTAATGGCGGAGCTGATGTTGTTAGAACCCGTGACTGAGCGATCGGTGAAGGAACAGGTTTTGGTGTTTTTACAAAATTTGCTTGATCGAAAATATATCTATCACTCACCCCATTATAGAACTTACTTTGAAACCATGGCGCAGACCAACATTGCTCGTTATTCCGCATCACTTAAAGCCAGTCTGTGATACTCCATTCCAAGAATATTTTCGAATGTTCCATTCAATTACTTTGATCAAAAAGTAGTCAGTCTCTTCGTTGCAAAATTTCACAGTGGAGCGGTTCTTAAACTTATCTATCTTTAGCAAATGCCTGGCTTTGCGCATCTTGCGTCATCTTTTACAACAGCTGTTTGAGATAAGGATAGGTAGACCTCTTGGAGTTTGTTCTTATCATTTAGGCAATACTTACGTAGGAAATCTCGGTGAATCTCAATAGGCTTAAACAGATGGAAGATGGTTTTTTGTCTCGTTACCCAGATGGGTTCAATCACCCAGAAATGGTTGCTATCGGCAAGAAACACAAGATGAACAAAATGGTGGAGTTTTCCCAGGAAGCATTTCAGAAGAAATACTTCGAACAACCTCATGTTGTTATTGAAAACCTGGTGAAGGTGATCAGTCGATCTTCCATGGTTTCAATGTTTGAAAAACCGAAGTTCAAAAGTTTTGTGAGCACGTTAAGTGTGTTGGAAACCGAGCTTTTAGTTGAAGGGTTACGGGAACGCTTGCACGGGGACGAACAACAGGGTTTTGAAATAATGCTTGATGTTATGAAAACCGGGAAGTTAGCTAAGTGGTCCCTAATCTCAATATGCCCTGCCTATTTTCAACCTCGGTCAGAAGTTTATGTCAAACCAACCACAGCTAAAGGAATCATTCGTGAGCTTCAGCTCGATGAACTGACCTATAAACCAATGCCTGATTGGAGTTTCTATCTGCGCTTTCGTCAACTGATCAACAAAATGAAAAAAGAAGTTGATCCAACTCTATCACCTAGTAATGCCGCGTTTACTGGATTTCTTATGATGGTAGTGTACCCTGAGGTCTGTAATTTATTTCTTTAGCGATGTTCGTTTGGCTTAGGCGAAGTGAGCGTAGCGAACGAAGCCAAAGCCGGTTTTTCAGGCTTTAGTATTGAATGTTGAGCCATCAAGTCGTTCCATGTTTGTTACTTACGCAAATGTGGAGACAACCCAATGACCCAACCTGATTACCCTAACCTATATGAAGTAGTGATGGAACAATTGATTCAACATGGCCCGCAGGCATTTCGTGATGTCATTACCGCGATGATGAATCAGGCCATGCAGATCGAACGATCCCAGTTTCTGGGTGCGGTGCCCCATGAACGCAGTGATAATCGCCGTGGCCATGCCAATGGATTCAAACCCAAACAGGTGGACACGACCCTTGGGACGCTAAATCTGTCGATACCCAAGACGCGTAATCACGGTGAGTCCGGGTTTTACCCGCACAGTCTGGAACAGGGACGACGCAGTGAGCGCGCGTTGATGCTGTGTGTGGCTCAGATGTACGTTAGTGGTGTCAGTACGCGCCGTGTGGAGAAGGTACTGGATCTGTTCGGTATTGAGAAGATCTCCTCCACTCAGGTGTCTCGTGCGACGGCCCTGCTGGACGATGCTCTATCGGTTTGGCGTGACCGGGCCCTTGGAGAGATTCGGTATCTCGTACTGGATGCGCGTTACGAACGGGTCAGGATGGATCATGAGGTGGTGGATGCGGCGGTGCTCAGTGCGGTGGGTATATTGCCGGATGGCAGACGCAGTGTACTGGGCGTGCAGATCGCGACCAGTGAAGCGGAGATCAACTGGCGGGAGTTTTTACAGTCTCTGGTAAAACGGGGGATGCACGGCATCATCTACATTGCCAGTGATGACCACGCGGGCCTCAAAGCAGCGAGACGTGCTGTGTTTCCGGGGGTACCGTGGCAGCGTTGTCAGTTCCACCTGGCACAAAATGCGGTCAATCATGCGCCGACAGCAAAGGTTCGTAGTCGGATTGGTGGTGAACTGCGTTCGGTGTGGAATGCGACGGACGAGGCATCTGCCCGCGCTCAGTTGGAGCAACTGGCGGCCCGTTACGAGTCAGATTACTCAAAGCTGTCGCAATGGCTGCTCGATAACGTTCCTGAAGGACTGACGGTGTTCAATTTACCGGAGTCGCATCATCGAAAGATGAGAACGACGAATGGAATTGAGCGTCCGATCCAGCAGGAAATTAAACGGCGAACCCGGATTGTCCGGGTCTTCCCGAATGAGGCATCTTTACTCAGGCTTGTCAGTGCCATCCTCGTCGAGATTGACGATGAATGGAGCAATGCCGACAAGCGATATATCGTGTGGAACGACAATAATGACTCAAACTAAACCGAAGTTACAGACGTAGGGTTGCACAATCCTTATGATGTCGTTGTGAAGATGCCATTGATGAGGTTAAGCCTAATGTCTAGGATGCCAAATGATGGTCAGATTCTGCGAGGCCGATTTGCAAACGCTAGCATTGTTATTGGTAGATAGAGTACCAATTAGTCTTGATTATAGTTTGGTAGTATGTTGATGCTCTGGACCATTGTTCTACTTAATACTATAATTCAGCGTTTTACTAGATTCTAGTGGCTCGCTAGCTCAATTTTTGACTAGCGGGCTTTTTTATCTGTAGATCAAGTATTCAACAGAGGCTTTCAGTTTTATTTTCTCAAGAAGTTTCTGTACGAGTTTGAGCTTAAACTAATTGGTCATGGCTTAAGGAAAAGTTTCTTTGAGTTTGAATGAGTAAAACTGTCTCCCTATGCCCATTTTTGACGGAGGAAAATGCTGTGCCACATCATCCCAAATTAGGTCTGTATGATCCAAAACATGAACATGATGCATGTGGTGTGGGTTTTGTTGCGAATATTAAGGGCATCCAGAGTCACCAGATCGTTGCTAATGGATTAGAGATACTAAAAAACCTAACGCACCGGGGAGCCGTTGGTGCCGACCCCATGGCGGGCGATGGAGCAGGAATTTTGCTGCAGATTCCAGATCGGTTTTTCAGAAAAGTGCTGGACATTGAACTTCCAAAACTAGGTGAATACGCGGTTGGAATGGTTTTTATGCCTAAGGACAAAGCGGCGAGGGCTGAAGTAAAAGGAGTAATAGAGCGATATATTTTAGGGGAGGAACAACATGTTATTGGTTGGAGACGGATCCCAGTTAATAATGAAAACCTTAGCTATAGCGTGTTACCAACGGAACCGGCCATTTGGCAGGTTTTTATCGGAGCAGGTGAGGGACTTGCTGATCAGGATCGTTTTGAAAGAAAGTTGTTTGTGATTCGCAAACAGATAGAAAGACGAATCAGTGGGTCTGATATTGAGGGAAAGGAAGACTTTTATATTCCCACCATGTCATCAAGGATAGTGAACTACAAAGGGATGCTATTGGCGGGCCAAGTTGGAGACTATTACCCCGATTTACTGGATCCCGACGTGGAGTCTGCCATGGCGTTGGTGCATCAGCGATTTTCGACTAATACGTTTCCTACTTGGGAGTTGGCGCACCCATTCAGAATGATTGCCCATAATGGGGAGATCAATACGCTAAGGGGCAATATTAACTGGATGGCAGCTCGAAAGAGCACGATGTTTTCGGATGTTTTGGGAAGTGATCTGGACAAAGTCTGGCCGCTTATCTCAGAAGGGCAATCCGATTCTGCGGCGTTTGATAACGCATTGGAGTTGTTGGTGGCTGGCGGTTACTCCCTAGCGCATGCAATGATGATGCTGATTCCTGAAGCATGGTCGGGTAATCCCTTAATGGACCCAGAGCGTAGAGCCTTCTATGAATACCACGCGGCGCTAATGGAGCCTTGGGATGGCCCAGCTGCCGTTGCATTTACTGATGGGAAGCAGATTGGCGCCACCTTGGATCGCAATGGTCTAAGACCCGCTAGATACTTAATCACCAACGACGATATGGTGTTGATGGCGTCGGAGATGGGAGTGCTTAATATTCCTGAAGAGAACATTAAGAAAAAATGGCGACTTCAACCTGGGAAAATGTTTCTGATCGATATTGAAGAAGGACGAATTATTGATGATGAAGAAATCAAGAGTGAGTTATCTAAAGCAAAAAACTATCAGGAATGGCTCAATAACACCCAAATTGAACTGAGTTCGTTGCGATTAGCTGTCGGTGCGATGTCACCGGATCCAGAAACGCTGTTACGAACCCAGCAAGCGTTTGGATACACCAGGGAGGATTTAACTTTCCTCCTAAAGCCGATGGTCGTTCTTGGAGCTGAGGCGACGGGGTCCATGGGGACAGATGTCCCTCCGGCAGTATTATCTAGCCGTGCAAAGCATCTGTCTCACTACTTTAAGCAAAATTTTGCTCAAGTGACCAACCCGCCGATCGATCCGATGAGAGAAGAGTTGGTAATGTCACTATTATCACTGATTGGGCCACGTCCCAATCTTTTTGGATTAAGTGATGGTGGGCAGGAAATGAGGTTAACAGTGCCTCAGCCTGTTTTAACTAACAATGAGTTGGAACGAGTGCGTCAAATTGAAGACCACACTAGTGGCGCGTTCCGAACCAATACGTTGAATATGTGTTATCCCGCTGAGCACGGTGTTGATGGCATGGCTGACGCTATTGAAGGGTTATGTCAAAAAGCAGAACGAGCGGTGTTGCAGCGTGGTTTCAATATTTTGATTTTGTCTGATCGTAGAATGGATATCGACAACATCGCCATTCCTGCGTTATTAGCAACGTCTGCTGTTCATCATCATCTAATCAAAAAAGGATTGCGAACCGAGTCCGGTTTGGTTATAGAAACTGGCGCTTGCTTGGAAGTTCACCACTTCGCCACTTTGGCAGGTTATGGCGCAGAAGCCATTAACCCCTATCTGGCTTTCGATAGCGTGAATTCACTGATTCGCGGACTGGATGAGGAAATTGATTTTGAGGAAGCCCAAGCACGGTACATTAAAGCAGTCAATAAGGGGCTGAAAAAGGTGATGTCCAAGATGGGAATCTCCACTTATCAATCTTATTGTGGTGCACAGATTTTTGATTGCGTGGGATTATCCGAACAGTTCGTGGATGCATATTTCACGGGTACCACCTCAAAAATCGGTGGACTAGCGCTAACTGAGATTGCAAGAGATGCTTTCGATTGGCACAACAACGCTTTTGGAAACAGTCCCTTGTATCGCGATCTGTTGGATGCTGGTGGTGACTATGCGTATCGTTTGCAGGGTGAAACCCATGTCTGGAATCCAGAGACAATTAGCAAGCTTCAACATGCTACCAGAGCAAACAATAGCAAAACGTTCGGAGAGTTCTCGCGGCTGATTGATGAACAGGATAAACAGTTACTCAATTTACGAGGGCTGTTTGAATTCGATTGGGCAGAAACGGCAATTCCACTGGAAGAAGTTGAATCTGCTGCGGAAATAATGAAACGTTTTTCTACAGGAGCCATGTCTTTTGGATCTATTTCTCAAGAAGCGCATTCCACCTTAGCTGTAGCGATGAATCGAATTGGTGGTCGTTCCAATACGGGTGAGGGGGGTGAAGAACAGGCTCGATTTAAACCGTTAGCGGATGGCTCACAAAATCCGCAACGCTCAGCAATCAAACAGGTAGCATCAGGGCGTTTTGGTGTGACCACAGAATATCTTGTGAATGCGGACGATCTGCAAATAAAAATGGCCCAAGGTGCCAAACCGGGTGAAGGTGGGCAGCTGCCGGGACACAAAGTTAGTAAGCAGATTGCCTCGGTCCGTCATTCAACACCTGGGGTGGGATTGATCTCTCCACCGCCACATCATGATATTTATTCCATCGAGGATTTAGCTCAGTTGATTCACGACCTGAAAAACGTCAATCCATCGGCACGTATTTCAGTGAAACTGGTTTCCGAAGTGGGGGTTGGTACAGTAGCCGCTGGTGTCTCCAAAGCACATGCTGACCATGTCACGATTTCGGGGTACGACGGGGGTACTGGAGCAAGCCCATTGACGTCGATTAAACACGCGGGTTCCCCATGGGAAATTGGCCTTGCTGAAACTCATCAGACACTGGTGCTGAATAATTTACGTGGGCGAATTTCTGTGCAAGTCGATGGTGGACTAAGAACAGGTAGAGACGTTGCGATTGGAGCATTATTGGGTGCAGACGAATTCGGCTTTGCCTCTGCGCCTTTGATCGTTCAAGGCTGCATCATGATGAGAAAATGCCACCTCAATACTTGCCCCGTTGGCGTTGCGACCCAAGACCCCGAATTACGGAAAAAATTCACCGGTCAACCCGAACATGTCATTAACTATTTCTTTTTTGTTGCGGAAGAGTTGAGAAGCATTATGGCGAAGATGGGCTTTAGGACTGTCAACGAAATGATTGGCCAGGCTGACCGCTTAAGGACCCGAGAAGCCATTGATCAATGGAAAGCTCAGGGATTAGATTTCTCGGCAGTGCTGGCGAAACCCGAGGCGGGTGATGGAGTGGATATTCGTCAGACCCAGGTCCAAGATCACGGTTTAGAAAAGGCGCTTGACCACGCTATGATCGAGGAGGCACGACAGGCACTAGATTCTGCGAGTCCGGTGCAGATCAATGCATCAATCACCAATGCTAATCGTACTTTTGGCGCAATGTTATCTGGAGAAGTCGCTAGAAGATATGGGCATGCAGGATTGCCCGATGACACCATTCGAATTAAAGTGAATGGTACAGCAGGGCAGTCGTTTGGGGCTTGGTTGGCAAAAGGTGTCTCTGTTTCGCTGGAAGGTGAAGCCAATGATTATGTTGGTAAAGGGCTATCAGGTGGAAGGATTGCTGTCTATCCGGCGAGCAATAGCGGCATCGATGACCCACGGGAGAATATCATCATAGGAAATACAGTGATGTATGGGGCAATTTCCGGTGAGGCCTATTTTAGTGGTGTCGCGGGTGAACGATTTTGTGTTAGAAACTCAGGGGCGGTGGCGGTGGTCGAGGGAGTTGGTGATCATGGTTGTGAATATATGACAGGCGGTATAGTCATCTGTCTTGGTTCTACTGGCAGAAATTTTGCGGCCGGAATGTCGGGGGGCATCGCGTATGTGTTGGATGAAGACGGCGAGTTCTCGAGTCGATGTAATATGAATATGGTGGACTTGGAGTCCGTTGAAGTTGACGAAGGAGTCGTTGATCTGACAGACATGCGTGCCTTTGATGAGACTAGGCTGAAACACTATATAGAGCGTCATCACCACCATACCAATAGTCGAATTGCGAAAACAATTTTAGATGATTGGTCTACGTACCGGCCCCGATTTATTAAGGTTATGCCAATGGACTATCGCAATGCATTGCTGCAACTGAGCGAGAGTGCGGAAATAGAACCCGATACGCCCCAACGTAATCAGGAAAACAATGAGGTGATTCATGGGTAAGGTGACCGGATTTATTGAGACTGAGCGTAAAGACCGTGTTTATGAAACGGTAGAAAATCGAACTGTCCACTTCAATGAGTTTACGATTCCCTTGTCTAATGAAGAGATAAGGGCACAAGGGGCTCGTTGTATGGATTGTGGTATCCCTTTTTGCCACACCGGTTGCCCGGTGAACAATATTATTCCGGATTGGAATGATTTGGTGTATCAAGATGACTGGAAAACGGCAAGTGCGGTACTCCATTCCACTAATAACTTTCCTGAGTTTACTGGGAGAATTTGCCCGGCTCCGTGTGAAGCTTCCTGTACATTGAACATTGATGATCAGCCAGTAACTATCAAGACGATAGAGCACAGTATTGTTGAAAGGGCATGGAAAGAAGGCTGGATTCAACCACAAATCCCTAAGCATCGAAGCGGTAAAAAAGCCGCCGTGATCGGATCTGGACCGTCTGGTTTGGCATGTGCACAACAGCTCGCTCGGGCTGGGCATACTGTTTCTTTATATGAAAAACAGCCACGTAGCGGAGGGCTGCTTAGATATGGCATTCCGGACTTTAAATTAGACAAAAAAATTATCGATCGCCGAATGGCACAAATGAAAGCGGAAGGTGTCAAATTCCATAGCGGAACCCACGTTGGAGTCGATATCTCTGTGGAGTGGTTGTTGAAGAACTTTGATGCTGTGGTTCTCGCCGGTGGTTCTGAAAAACCAAGGGACCTCCCGGTGCCTGGGCGTTCCCTTGACGGTGTTCACTTTGCCATGGATTTTCTGCGCAGCAATACCCGGAGGGTCCAAACGAACTCAGTTCCTGATGATGAATTTATCTCAGCCGAGAGCAAACATGTGGTGGTTATCGGGGGTGGAGATACGGGATCGGATTGTATTGGTACTTCGCTAAGACAAAGAGCTCAATCAGTGACCCAAATTGAAATTCTCTCCCAACCACCTGAAAAAGAAGACAAGGCACTGACGTGGCCGAACTGGCCTCACAAAATGCGAACGTCATCTTCGCAGGAAGAAGGCTGTGATCGTATGTGGGACGTCATGACAAAGGCATTCGTTGACGATGGTAATGGTAATGTACGAGGGGTTGAATGCATTAAGGTCGCTTGGACTAATGTGGATGGAAAATGGATGATGAAGGAGATCGAAGGATCTGAGTTTGAGCTTAAAGCTGACCTAGTAACTTTAGCAATGGGATTTGTGCATCCGGTGCATGAAGATCTTTTGGAAGAACTGGGCGTGGAAAAAGATGTTAGGGGAAACGTGAGTGCACCGACCGAAGGAGAAAGCGCGTATCAGACCAGTATGCAGGGTGTTTTTTCGGCAGGAGATATGCGCCGTGGCCAATCATTGGTGGTTTGGGCAATCCAAGAGGGTCGTCAATGTGCTGAATCGGTAGATCGGTATTTACGAAACTAAAGAACGCAGAAGTTGCGTATTTTCATTTGGTAGTTCTTCTCTGTTTTTGATATCCATTAGTACGATGGATGAGATTTCAGTTATCATCTAGCATTTAACCAATGCCGCTTGTGTTGTAACTAAATGACCCTGAAAAACGATCGATTACTGAGAGCTTTACGCCGAGAATCTGTGGACTGTACGCCTGTTTGGATTATGCGCCAAGCGGGACGTTATTTACCGGAGTATCGGGAAACCAGAACCAAAGCGGGTGATTTCCTTACGCTGTGTAAGACGCCAGAGCTAGCTTGCGAAGTCACGCTTCAACCATTGAGGCGCTTTGAGCTTGATGCTGCCATCTTATTCTCCGATATTCTTACCATCCCTGACGCCATGGGCTTGGGGTTGACGTTGAATGAAGGGGTAGGGCCGCGTTTTTCCAAACCACTTCGGGCTGCGGCTGACGTAGAGAAGTTGCCGGAAATTGATGTTTCCAGCGATCTTGCTTACGTTACTGATGCCGTAAAAATGATTCGGCGGGAGCTTGATGGTGCTGTGCCATTGATTGGTTTTTCCGGTAGTCCATGGACCTTGGCAACCTATATGGTGGAAGGTGGTGGCAGCAAGGATTTTCGTCTGGTTAAGGGTATGATGCATGATCAGCCCCGTGTTGCTCATTCACTACTGCAGAAAAACACGGACGCCGTTGTCAATTATTTAAAAGCTCAAGCTGCTGCCGGTGTTCAATCTCTGATGTTGTTTGATACTTGGGGTGGAGTACTTTCCACACCGGATTATGTTGATTTCTCATTGAGCTATATGGCACAAATTGTTGAAGCGTTGAAAGCTGATGAGGTGAGTAGAGATATCCCTATCACGCTCTTCACTAAAGGCGGCGGCCAATGGCTAGAGAAAATCGCGGATACAGGATGTGATGCCGTTGGTCTAGATTGGACAACTCCGTTATCTGATGCGTACCAACGAATTGGTGACAGGGTTGCGCTCCAAGGCAACATGGATCCAACGGTGCTGTATGCTTCGGATACAAAAGTGCAAACTGAAGCAACGAGAATCCTGCACGAGATGGGGACTGCTAATGGACATATATTCAATCTAGGGCATGGAATTCATCCACAAATCGAACCCGCCAGAGTTAAAACCCTAGTTGATACAGTGCACTCGGTGAGTAAAGAAATTCGGGGCAACTGATTTCATCAAAGCGCTGACTACTTTGAGTGAGAGGGTATGAATGTTTTCCTTCCGGCGAGTAGTCATGATTCCAGCTTTCTAGTTTCATTGATATCGGAGTCATCTGGCGGCGTATGGTGTGCCATATGGAAAGAGCTAGCCGATAACGGAGAATCGATAGAGAAGTCTGGCGCAAGATATTTAGCTGATACGGCAAATAGCTTGAGTATCGCTAATGCGACAATCGCGGAGCTAAACGATAGCCGTGTTGGCGCTATGATTTGCTATCAAGAGGGCGTTGTTAAGGAAGGAGAAAATCAACAATAAGGCTCCCTTCCATTATCACAATAACTAACCGATGCGTTACAGCCATACGCTGATCTAAGTGATCCTGCGAGACTTAGACAGCCGTATTTGCGATTAAAAGAGATTGTGCAACCCTACGTCTGTAACTTCGGTTTAGTTTGAGTCATTATTGTCGTTCCACACGATATATCGCTTGTCGGCATTGCTCCATTCATCGTCAATCTCGACGAGAATGGCACTGACAAGCCTGAGTAAAGATGCGTCGTTCGGGAAGACCCGGACAATCCGGGTTCGCCGTTTAATTTCCTGCTGGATCGGACGCTCAATTCCATTCGTCGTTCTCATCTTTCGATGATGCGACTCCGGTAAATTGAACACGGTCAATCCTTCAGGAACGTTATCGAGCAGCCATTGCGATAGCTTCGAGCAGTCTGACTCGTAACGGGCCGCCAGTTGCTCCAACTGAGCCAGGGCCGATGCCTCGTCCGTCGCATTCCAGACCGAACGCAATTCGCCACCAATCCGGCTACGAACCTTTGCCGTTGGGGCATGATTAATCGCGTTCTGTGCCAGATGAAACTGACAGCGTTGCCACGGTACACCCGGAAACACGGCACGCCTTGCCGCCTTCAAACCCGCGTGATCATCACTGGCAATGTAAGTGATGCCATGCATGCCTCGTTTCACCAACGACTGTAAAAACTCCCGCCAGTTGATCTCGGCTTCACTGGTGGCAATCTGCACACCCAGTACGCTTCGTCGACCATCCGGTAGTATTCCCACCGCACTGAGCACCGCGGCATCCACCACCTCATGATCCATCCTGACCCGTTCGTAACGCGCATCCAGTACCAGATAACGTATCTCGCCAAGACCACGATCCCGCCATACTGACAAGGCATCGTCCAGCAAAGCCGTCGCACGAGACACCTGAGTCGAAGATATTTTCTCAATACCGAACAGATCCAGTACCTTCTCCACACGGCGCGTACTGACACCACTAACGTACATCTGAGCCACACACAGCATCAAAGCACGTTCACTACGCCGTCCCTGTTCCAGACACTGTGGATAAAACCCGGACTCACCGTGGTTACGGGTCTTGGGTATCGACAAATTCAGTGTCCCAAGAGTCGTGTCCACCAGTTTGGGTTTGAATCCATTGGCATGGCCACGGCGATTATCACTGCGTTCATGGGGCACCGCACCCAGAAACTGGGATCGTTCGATCTGCATGGCCTGATTCATCATCGCGGTAATGACATCACGAAAAGCCTGGGTGCCATGTTGAATCAATTGTTCCATCACTACTTCATATAGGTTAGGGTAATCAGGTTGGGTCATTGGGTTGTCTCCACATTTGCGTAAGTCACAAACATGGAACGACTTGATGGCTCAACATTCAATACTAAAGCCTGAAAAACAGGCTTTGGCTTCGCTCTCTACGTTCACTCCGCCAAAGCCAATAGCGAAGCTGCAATAGAAAGCTAAATTACAGACCTCAGATTACACTACCTTAAAAGACAATCATGAAAACCGTATGTTTATTAGGCAGCCCTAGGAGGGGAGGAAACAGCGATACGTTGGCCCAACGTTTTGCAGATAGAGCCATTGAATACGGTGCCTCGACAGAGATGGTTGCGCTATCAGAGCTTAGTTACAACGGCTGTATTAACCTACTTAAATGTAAAGGTCAGTTATCACATTGTGGTCAAACAGATGATCTTACTCCAGTTCTCCAATCAATTTCACAAGCGGATGTACTCGTGATTGCAAGTCCCATCTATTTCACCAATTTATCTGGGCAAACTAAGTTAGCAATAGATCGCTTTTTTTCCTTCTTTGTTCCCGGATATCCAACTGCGAAAGTCAAAAGCCGATTATCATCTAATAGACATATCGTATTATTACAGACGCAGGGTGAGCCAGAAAATAGATACGCAGATGTGTTGGATCAATACGGTGCTAGCTTTGACGGATTAGGGTTTAACAACCATCATCTGGTTAGAGCATGGGGCGTTCGTGAACCAAATGATGTAGAAGCTAGTGAGTACTTTCTAAAAAAGTGTGATGAAATAGTCAGTAAAATTTACAAGCCAAATTGCTCACCGACATCGGGCTAAATAATTTCTAACGCAGGTATCACCATTTTTGAGCAAGTAGCAGATGGCCGCTGTCGGAGTAGATCAAACCCGAGTCGTTATAACAAATGCCCCGCAGTGTTATTTTTACGTAATCATTCTGTGGCTTTTAGTTGACTCTTTTCGAACTTGGTAAGCTGTTCTTCGGATGCTTTTTCCTGATGCTGGGCTTTGTACTCACTAAACGGCATTCCATAAACCACTTCCCGGGCTTGATCATAATCGATATCGACGTTGTGATCTTCCGCCGCGCTTGCATACCATTTTGAAAAACAGTTCCTACAAAAATACCCTAGGTTCATTAGATCAATATTCTGAACCTCCGGATGGGCTTGGAAATGAGCGATCATTTTTCGAAACACGGCTGCTTCAATTTCCGTTCGGGTTTGGTCATCGATGTTCATTGTGTTTACGTTTGTCATCTTTCTATCAAAGGTTGGGTGATACAGTTCAGGTTATGGGTTTATCGCTGGATTTGGAGATTGTCTGAGCGATGGATCGATGATATGGATTGTTTAGTTCGATACCTGTTGAGCGGCTTTCTTTTTCAGTAAGTTAGATCGATAGCGCCCTTGAACGATCTCAACCAGAACAACGATCCCGATTACAAAGTAAAAAGTGGATTTACTCATAGGTTCAATGGCGTACCCCGCAAGTTTCAGATGAGATAGGTGCCCTCCATCGGCCAGTAGCATGATACCCACGATAAAGAGAATAAAAAGGCCGACTACTTCGTACATTCGATTTTTCTCAAGAAATTCGGCAACGTGATCCGCTAGCCAGATCATAAGCACTCCGCCTATGATGATTGCGAGTGCCATAACGAGGAAAACGTCCGTTAGCGCCATGGCACTTAAGATAGAGTCGAATGAAAAAACGGCATTCATTACCACAACTAGGGCGAGTGTTTTGGCGAAAGATGCAGGCGCTTTTGTGTTATGGCCCAATTCTTCGAGCACCAGCATGTGGGTAATCTCGTTGATTGCGGTATAGATGATGAAAACGCCACCAATGAGGACGATCACGCTGTGCAAATTAAAGGTGGCTTCTATGACCTGTGGAATGTTAATCGCGAAAAAAGGGTCTTGGAAGAGATCAAGGACCTTCACAACCACGAATAAAAGAATAATTCGTAGCGCGACTGCAAGTCCGATACCAAGGCGTCGAATGGAGGCTTGTCGATGTGGTTCGACCCGTTTGGACTCCAAAGAGATATACAAAAGATTGTCGAATCCGAGCACAGCTTGGAGCATCACAAGCAGCAGTAAGGTAATCAGGTTTTCAGCAGTCAGTAGTTCCATTTCAATTTTGGTTGTCAGTTAAGTCGAGTGGCGGTCTATAGTACTACTTGGAACAAGTTTGGAAAACCCAATTCAACTTCTTCACCTTGTCAATCACCGATTTGCTATACTCCAAATCGACACTATCGCTCACCATAATACATGCCTTCCCAAACTGTTATTGACCATGCCCGTTCGGTAATAGAAATCGAAACCGCGGCAATATCCGCGTTATCTGCTCGTCTGGATCATCGCTTCGAAAAGGCGTGTGAAATGATTTTGGCTTGTCAGGGCAGAGTGGTGGTCATCGGAATGGGCAAGTCTGGGCATATCGGCGGGAAAATTGCCGCTACCTTAGCCAGTACGGGAACCCCTGCCTTTTTTGTCCACCCAGGCGAAGCGAGCCATGGTGATCTTGGAATGATCACGCCAAAGGATTTGGTTATCATGATTTCAAACTCCGGTGAAACGGCTGAAATTATTTCGATTCTTCCCATTGTCAAACGATTGGGTGTGCAGACGATCGGATTAACGGGGAAGATAGGTTCGACACTGGCCAATTTATGTGATGCATCGCTTGATGTTAGTGTGGATAAGGAAGCTTGCCCTCATAATCTTGCCCCAACGGCAAGTACCACAGCCACGTTGGTGATGGGTGACGCATTGGCCGTGGTGGTGCAACGATGCCGAGGGTTTTCGGCCCAAGACTTTGCAAGAACTCATCCGGGGGGCACTTTGGGTCGACGATTGTTGTTATATGCATCGGATATTATGCACAGCGGTGAGGAGTTGCCATTAGTTAGAGAGACTGCTGCTATGGATGAGTTACTTTTAGAAATGACCTCTAAGTCACTTGGAATGGCCGGTGTGGTGGATGCTGAGGGTCGTTTGCTTGGGATGTTTACCGATGGTGATTTGCGCCGCACGTTGAATGAAAAAATTGATATCTATGAAAGTAGGGTGACAGAGCTGATGCGCTCGGAGCCTTTTACGATTCCCCATGATATGCTGGCAGAGGAAATCGTGAAAATCATGAGAGAACATGCGCAACATGGACTTCATGCTCTTAATAGCCTTTTCGTTGTGGATGAGGAACGACGTGTTATTGGCGCTCTCAATACTTATGATCTTCTCAGGGTTGGAGTGATTTAGGCCTACTGATGGTAACATTAAATTCAAAGAGGCCTCCCTGTTTGGTAACGTTCAAAGGCCATGACTTGTTCAGGGAACTCGAGCTCTTAGGGCTGATTTTGTGAAAAACAGTGATGGAAAATAAGCAAAACATTCTGCTCGTTTCTGTTTTCCTATTGCTGGCTGGATTGTCTGTCTGGCTACAATTCGGATTATTAGAATCACCAGATGAAAAAATAGCGGAGTCTGAAAAGAATGATCCGGATTACTATGTTGAAAACTTTACATCCAAGGGGATGGACAGCTTTGGAAGAAGCTACGAAATAGTCTCCGATAGACTGGTTCACTATCCCGTCGGAGACAGGGTTTTGCTAGATAATCCTGTTATTGTGCAATTTGAAGTCGATGGAACTGCACGGCGTGTTTCTGCAGAGTCCGGCTGGCTATATAATAATCGAACCACTATTTTGCTAACTGGAAATGTTCGTGTGGTAGAGGGTAGGTCTGATAATAGTGTGGGCGGTTCAGCGTCTACAAAGAAGATGGTTATTCATCTGGATGAAGATAGAGGCTAATGAATATGTTATATCGACGAGTGTTTCTGATCTTGAGTGTGTTTTTGGTTCAACCCGTTTATGCTCTGGACAGCGATCGAGAGCAACCGGCGACATTGGAAGCCGATGATTTCGAAATCGATTTAAGTACTGGAGTGAGAGTTTATCGGGGTAATGTTGTTTTTCGTCAGGGGAGCATTCGAATTGAATGTGATGAGTTGATTACGCATTTAAATGATGAGGGCGGGTTAGATAAAGGCGTATGTACAGGCACTCCAAGTCGATTCAAACAGCGCCCGGAAGGTGCAAAGGAAGATGTTGTCGGGGTTGCTAGGAAAATTACCATGGATGAAATCGAGGAAATTGTGGTCCTCAAAAGCCAAGCGAAGGTTAGTCAAGGTGGCACGAAAATTAGTGGACGACTCATTACTTACGATCTGGTTACAGAAAAGGTAATAGTCAAAGGAGGTGGAAATCAAACGGCTTCGAGTGCGAAGAAAAGCGATGGAGATGAATCTTCAGCCAATGGTAATGAAGAAGCAGATCAGGGTAATAGTCGCCCAAGTCTGGTTATTCAGCCTCGTAAAAAGAAGAAGGAATGATTGATATGTTCAGAGCCATAGGCGTCCGATATCAATTAACAGGAGAAAGATGGTGAAAACCTTGTCGGCCGTTGGGCTGGTAAAGAAATATAAGCAATCAACCATTGTAAATGGTGTAAACATCAGCGTCTCAAACAATGAAGTGGTGGGGCTGTTAGGTGCAAACGGAGCGGGTAAAACAACTAGCTTTAACATGATTATCGGCTTAGTAAGGCAGACTGAGGGAGCTGTTTTGTTGCAGGGCGAGGATATCTCTCATTTGCCAATGTACGAGAGGGCAAGGCGAGGTATTGGCTATTTGCCCCAGGAACATTCCGTTTTTCGGAAGTTGACCACAGAACAGAATATTCTCGCTGTGCTTGAAGCAACCGGTCGCTATAGTCGAGAAGAAAGACATGAGATTAGTGAAGGGTTGATGCATGAGTTTGGTATTTTCAGGCTAAAAGACAAACAGACCATTATGCTTTCCGGCGGGGAGCAAAGGCGAGTAGAGATAGCAAGAGCGCTTGCTTTAGGGCCTGCATTTGTGTTGCTTGATGAACCCTTTGCGGGAGTCGATCCTATTGCGGTTCGGGAT
>WLWD01004067.1_pt1 | contig 19429 bp, 18 predicted proteins | sample 6712731 | NCBI WGS metagenome assembly WLWD01 (sample SAMN12718690, study PRJNA576275) | sponge metagenome | isolation source: marine sponge | host: Mycale hentscheli | place: New Zealand: South Island, Marlborough, Capsize Point | collected 2014-11-01
GAATAATGACAAGTCCCCCTCCTAAACTTTTGGGGATGTGGTGGGTGGGAGAACATTCGCCGACCTCTGAAGGCTGGCCTACCCTGGTAGAGCCCTTCTCTGCCATGTCTTAACTGGTTTACTTTATTCTAACTAATGCCCGTTGCACGAGTTCTCACTCTTATATACCACCCTTTTCCCGCCCGCACCCGCATGTGCGGCGGCCTCTCCCATCTGATCACCTACGTCAATTTCCGCCGGTAACTTCGGCACGTTGCACTGGACCTGCCATTACCTGCTTCGGCATCCGGTGTCAGGAACTCTTGATCATGTATAGTGCTTGTTCATTCATACTTGTATTCCTCAACCTTGCGTGTGTGTACCGGAGGTTTGCAGTCGGCCACAGGTCCGTAATCTTACCGTCTACGGACGTGCCTCCGTTTAGGCCTTGTTGGGCTTAGGCGTCACGGTCTCTCTGCCTCGAACGCCGTCCCGCAGCAGCTTCAGCCACACCCTGCTGCTGCCTTGCCCCACAAACCGCCCCAACACTGGCCACTCGGAGAGCCCTGACTGCTCCGATGCACCCACATGCACTCTCCCTATTACACAAAGACTGGTCTGCCACCACTCCCACCAAACTCGACCCATTACTCTTCCCTAGTAATCACCCAGGGATACCTATGACCCCTGTACGAAACCCCCCCTTTTTTTTTTTTTTTTTTTTTACATATATATACATTAAGGTACAAACAATAATACGTGGTGACCATGCCACAACACAATGACTGAGAGACTATCTTTTTACTGTACCTCACTTGCTGCTCCCTGCCTCCGCCAACTTCTTCGCTGAGGCTGCTTGGGCGTCACCTCCAGTTCGCACGTACCCTTTGTACGCCCGACTTGCCCACCTGCCTAGCTTCTTTATTTCATCGTCTGACGCCCCGTTTCGGGCTGCCTCGGTGGCAGCCCCTATCCGAAAACTATGTCCAGATATTCCCTCGGCCGCCAACCCACTCCGTCTTATAGCCATCTTTACCTCCTCCACGAACTTCCGTCTGTCCAGGCTCTTGCCGCCTTCCAGTTTGAAGAACGGGCCTGCCCCCGCCTTTCTCACAATCATGAACTTCAGTATGGCCACCACTGGACAGATCAGCTTGTGGGTTCTGCACACTGTGACCCACGCGCCCTTCCTCTCCCTGTCTGTCTTCGACTCCTTCACCCGTACTCTAACCCAGTTTGGGCTATCTGTGTCTTCCAGCTGGACATCCTCCCAGCTCAAATGTGCCTTGGGGTCAAAACTGCCGCTCTCCGGAGCTAACGCTTCCCCAGCCCTGAGACAGCCGAAGAAGCACAAACAGGCGGCTGCCCATAACATGGTGCCCCTGTCTCCGCCCTGCTCCCATACTGCTTTCATAGCTTCTAGATGATGCCAGCCCACAGGGTCTCTTTCCAATCCCTTCTGTCCCTGGACCGCTCTCTGCCTGGTCAAACCCTTTCTGATTTGGCCAAGCCTTGCCATTTCACTCCAGTTTGGCGCTGGCAGGCCCGCCCTCAAGTGGGCCTGCCTAAGTCCAGCCAAATGGTGTCTCACAGTCCCGTCTTTCACACCTTGACAGGCCAAGGTCACCACGTATCCAATAGCTCTCTCTTCTGTCACCGGCAATGACGGCTCGTTTACACTTCCACACCACTCCTCATACCTCCTCCACACCCCCAAGTAACGCTCCCGCGTTACCGGGGCTAAACCTTGCTGGAACAGAAACTCCTCAGCTTCTGCCACTCCTGCTCTGACCAAGAGTGATTCGCGCTGGTCAGCAGCTCTATCAGGTCCTTCGGCATCTCTGACGGCCTCTCCGCTGGTGCCTGCATAAGGGACCAGGCTACATTACTCTTGTTCCTGGATAGCGCATCCGCTATCACATTATCTTCTCCTCTTATATGATCTGCCACTATCGTGACAGATCTGATTGCCTCCACGAATGCCAAGCACCTCATCAGATGCATGGCCTTCTTTTCTTTACATGACCCTGACCTGATGGTCGCCACTACAGCCATGTTATCACACCAGGCTTTCACAGCGGAGCCTCTCCAATGCTCGCCCCACACTACTGCAGCTATCACAATAGGTAGTAACTCTTTCGGCATTATACTCCAATCTCTTGCAAGGTGAGCTTCCTCCCAGCTCACCTGGAACCAGTTCCCCTTCCATTCAGCCCCGCATCCCCAAGAGCCAGATGCGTCCGATACCATCTCAAAGGCCGGGTTGATCTCATCCAGACCCGCCTGCATCATGGATGTACCATTCCATCCCATCCCAAACTGGTACCACCACTCCAGGTCTGCCCTGGCTTCGACATTCAAGCGCACCCTTCTGTCTTCCCTCTCTACGGTTGCCATCAAATCTTGCAACCTGCGCTTGAATGCCCTGCCAGGCCTTACTGCTTTGCAAGCATGATTTAGCGACCCTACTATTGATTCCAGGTCCCTCTTCTTGCAACTTTTCATGCCCCTCCACTTTCTCAATATAATGAGTAATTCCTTTAGCTTGCTTTGAGGCAGCCTCAACTCCATATTAATGGTGTCTATCTCAATTCCCAGGAACGTGATAACTTCCGATGGACCTTCCTCTTTATTTTCGTCCAACGGCATCCCTAGCCTTGCACATGTCTCTTTAAACAAATGCATCGAGCGTGCACATTCGCCCGAGCCCTTGCTTCCAACCGACACAAAGTCGTCTACATAATGACGGAGCCAAACCGCTCCTTTCTCCAAAGCAATCCACTGGATTGCGTCACCCAAGGCCGTGAAAATCAATGGGGCAGACCTAAGACCAAATGGCAATGTGCCGTCCACAAACGTCTCGCCCTCCCATCTCATTCCCAGCAGCCATCTGTCTCTGGGATGCACTGGCACATTTCTGTAAGCAGCTTTCACATCCGCTTTAGCCAGTTCTGCTCCCCTCCCCACTAACATTACTCTCCTGGCTACTTCGTCTACTGACGTGTAAGCCACGCTTGCCAACTCTTTGTCGATCCCATCATTTACACTCGCTCCATCCGGAGCTGATAGGTTCACGATAAGCCGCCACTTTCCCGGCTTTCCCTTCTTGGGGATTACCCCGAACGGTGAACATTGCACCTTATCTACACTTTCTTTCACTTTGTGAATCCTTCCAGCACTTTCTTCCACCTGGAGATATTTACTTATTATCTCTCTGTGCAGGGATCCCTCGTACATGATTCCTGTCTTCTCTCTTAGCATAACCCTCTCTTGGTTATGCCCAATTCTGAACCCTTCTCGGATTCCTCTTACTAGGAACTCCACCCACTCCTTATCCGGGTGGTTTTCCAACTCATAATTCCATTCTTGCCACACCAGCGGGGTCCTCACTACCTCCGCCCCTGGTAGCACCAAGCTTTTTGGGCCTTCGGCCACTCTCTCCAGCTCAACCAGCTGGCCTGTGAAACGGTACCCTGCAAAAGCATACACATTTTTCTATCAGCTTTTGCCCTCTATATACCGTGTCACCTAACTGCACACTACCCTCCCCTCCCTCCCTAGCCCCATGCGTGCATGTGTTTGTGCCCGCTACCTACCCACCCGTGTTGCGTGAAACAATCTCACATGCATTCTCATCCGTGTGCGACTATCGTAACCCGTACCTTTCCCTAACCCCCCTTTTTCCTATCTACTACCCGTTAACCCCTGTCCCCCTTCCGTCCTGGTCCATCCTATTTGTATAAGTACCACATACCCTGCCGCAGACGGCATAAGATTAATTTCATATATAATAGTACTTTTTTTTTTTTTTTTTTTCAATTCTCATACTATGACTCATGACTCAACATACAACTAAGACAGTTCTAGATCATGACACCGTCCAAGCTTTGTGGAAGTCACTTCTCTCCACTCTTACTGTGACACTGCGTCACTGGGTGCTCCCCCCCACATTGCGAGCACACGTGAAGAAATCTGCACTGAGCTCCATAAACACAGGCGCTATTTGCTTTATTATACCGAAAGCATGCACCTCTCTTTCTCTGATCCGCCTTTCTCTGTAAAGGCACACTGCTGCCATGCGTCTGCTTGTCAGCATGTGAGGGGGTACACATCATATCTAGGACAAGGCTCGTCTTTTCCTCGCCCCACTTCACATCGTTCCTCCCGGCAGCCTCCTGCCTGAATTTTCTGTCATATTTTACGACTTGCTGCCATGGGTGGCGCTTTGCCAACCTCACTATACTTTCCCTATATGCCATCAACGGCTCATACATCTTCGGGTCCGCTCTCCCCCATGCCGTCTGGAAGAGCGAGAAACACGTACTCCACGTCAGCACATCAGGCACTTCTTTCCAGGCTTTCTTTCTCAAACCAGTGCCCACTGCCGCGCCCTCTCCATTATCACTTTGCACCTGTCTCCAGTCTCCCTCGCTGGGGCCATCCTCCAGCACCGGAAACCACGCAAAGTCTACAAAAGATCCCTCTTGGATCAATTCCACTAATTTTCCAGATAGCGGCGGCAAGTTGCCGACCAGGTGCACCACCTTCTGCACCTTCTTGTCCACCTTCTTTTGCCCGCTTTTCTCGGCCAGGCCTCCCAGCAACGTTTGAAACAGCTGGTTGGGCTGGCCCTCCTTCTCTTTTGCTACCGACTTGGCCCCTCCTTCTCTGGCCTTGTCTGCCAAGGTAGCCACCTCATCTAAGGACACAGATCGACCACGCCACTGACATACCATGTCTCATACATTGGTGATCTACTGATGTCCTACAACATATCATCCACAGTGCACCCAACACCGATCGAGTCTACATGCTACTCGCAATGTCTGTACTCGACCCCACTAGTGTTCTTCTAGCACCTTACTCTATGGACACCGACCGCACCTCAATGACCTTTCCTTGCCATTGAAGTGTCGATCTAACTAGTGTCCCTCATTCTCTCCACCCAACTTTTCGTGTCCTGACACCGATCGAGTCTACATGTCCATCACATGCCTATACTCTCGATACCACTAGTGTCTCCTGGTCACGTCTTCACTGTCTTCCCTTTCCCCCCTTTGTACTCGATTTCTCGTCTCTATTTTTTTTTTTTTTTTTTTTTTTTTTTTTTTTTTTTTTTCCCTTTCTTTTTCCAACTATCCCTCTTCCCCTGGTGACTACCACCTTAGTCACCACCTCTAACTCGCCCACTGGACGCTTGTACACTGCCCGCTGACCTCGGGTTGTCACGCACTCATGTAGTACGGAGGTGAGAGTCAGGAACGTTTGTGACAGCCTTTCCAGTCTACTACCACGTCCCTAACCCTTATCCCCTTCTTATCTCCACACTATCCTACTATTGTCCCCGTTCTCTTACATACCCTCATGCGGCGTTCCTTCACCACTGCCACTCCTGTCCTCCTCTAACTTGGTGAGCCTGTTTGCGATCGCCATCAGCGCCTTTGCAAACATCGTCTCCATCTCAGACGCTCCCTGAGCTTCCCGAACCCCTTCAGAGGGGCCGCTCTCACACTCAGACCTGATCCTCTTTGCCACTGGTTCAGAACATTCGCCGACCTCTGAAGGCTGGCCTACCCTGGTAGAGCCCTTCTCTGCCATATCTTAACTGGTTTACTTTATTCTAACTAATGCCCGTTGCACGAGATCTCACTCTAATATACCACCCTTTTCCCGCCCGCACCCGCATGCGCGGCGGCCTCCCCCAACTGATCACCTACGTCCATTTCCGCTGGTAACTTCGGCACGTTGCACTGGACCTGCCATGGTTGTTTTAATCGCACCGTGCGATCAATAGCGTATCATAAGCAACTAGCGTGCTACCCATTCTTCGCAGATTTTACTTGGAGTATTATCTGCAGAGACTGTATTCTTACTGCGATATTTAGTGGCGAGAATATGGCTAGTTAGGTTGCGAAATCAACTGTAATGATGGAGACCGTGTTGATTTTAACGCTCAATGCACTGAGCGTACTCAGTTATGATATGTATTGCTGTAATTTGGATTGTTCAAGTAAGACTAAACTGAAAAATTGAGGTATATATTGTGCATCATTTAGTTGTTGTTTTTGGGGGATTTTTTTCTTTTGCTATAATTATCAAACATGAGTATATTTTCCTATATGAAAATGCCATATAGTCAGCAGTCTTGTTTGGAGAGCGCAGAGCCTTCCCCGGAAATTGGGAAGGTCTGGTATGGCACGTATGTTTCTGTGACATTCGCTAGGCTAGTAGTGTGCTTGAACACTAATGGCAAGCAATCTGGCCTGGCTGAAAACGAGCGGAAGTAATGCCACATAAAGATGGCTGTACAGCCAGTTCATATCTCAATGGGTTATAAGCATCGCATTTCATAGTTTTAAGAGTGGCCACACCTCTAGCAAGGCACATAAATTGTAACAAACTGCTAGAATTGTTCTCTTCAGTCACGGAAGAAACTTTAAACAGTTAATATTCGTTAGCTCAATGCTTGTTTTAAGATTTTTTGAGCTATTCTTTAGCTAAGCAGTAACTGTGACTAATAACACTAGTACCACTGGATATATCAACACTTGTATTTTCCTCGTGACTTGACTATTCTACAATAGAGTTTCAAGTAAGAACAATACTGTTGCGTGGGGCGTATAGTTATGACAAACAGGTCATCCTCACAGAATCGAATGGAAAATGAACTCCGCTAACTGCGAAAGTGCCTCCTCTTCTTTCTCTTATAGCTAGCTTTTTCCCGTCTTTTTGTGGCATTATTTGATTTTTTTCTCTACTTCTTGCGTCCGCGCTAATGTTTACGTTAAACATCTCCAGTGGCATTTAGAAATGAGTAAATCTAGCTTTGTTTTCGTTCACGTTTTAGCCGTTGCTATGTTCTAAAACAGTTTCGAGATTATTGCAAATCTGCAACGCATATCTTGGGCTTCGCCCTCGACTAGCGTCCTCGCCACGCTTGGACGCCACAGCTTGAGGCCTAGATTCACGATATCCTAATCTAACTTATGTATAAGTTACAACAACATGTATAGGTAGTAAGGGATTATGCAAAAGTAAAAAAAAGCAACAAAAAAAAAGCTGTAATACAAGAACTTGCCAGAAATAGCTCTGACAACCCCAGAAGTTAGTGGTTAATAATGCTATTACTGCACAAGCCTATCAGTATGTCAGATTGATGCATCAGTGGGAGAGCTGCTTCCTTTGAAAGATATAGCTAGATATTGCTAATTAGCTCATAATCTTGTATCTTACCTTTTCCAACAACATATTGCAGTATCTAGTAGTTCCTGGAACCCTAGTGTATTGCCTGATAGTTACATGCTTATTGCTACAAACTGATACAACTATGATTGTGACATACTGATGCTTCTTAGCTAGCTAGCTAGCGTATTATTATTTCTTTAAGTTTTTTATTATCAATTCAGATAAGACTATGGGGGAGCTTCGGCCTCCTCAGCCTCCCTCGCTTTCCTCCGCCATTGTTAAGGTCTTCCTAACTTCTACAGTATTCTCTGTCTCACACATAGTAACTTATTGCAGTATCAGTAGTTTCTTGTTCCCACAGTCTTATTGTACTTACAATTCTTACAATTACTTACACTCATGTTTTCCTTCATATCTCTCATGTCTAGCTAAATTTTCTGCCACAGAACAACTGCAGTTTTGTGCTAACCTGGTGAGATTAGAAAGATTAATCATAGACTTGTATCACAAATTTCAAATCTAGCAATATTGGATGTTATGTATAATGATAACTTGAATGAAACTTAGGCATTTTCACCACTAACCTTTTTTGCATTGACTTTCACAGTCTTGTACAATATCATCATGAAATACAGTCTTCATAGTCTTTCACAGTCTTCAATCAATTCTCATTGTCAATCTCTCTATCTTACCTTTTCTATTAACATAATATTACAGTCTCTATATTAGTTGCTTGGACATGTTTGCACCAAATTCATGAATTTAAATGTTAGTGTGTACATTCTCAATGTTTTCATCGCCTCTATTCACTTAACTGACACCCTTTCTCCCCATCAATCTCTTCTCCCATACACATGTACATACAGCTAACAATTATCCATTTTATGCTTAGTTACCCTACCTCCTCTAATTCCTACAAATATAAGTTTATCATTTTCCCCTCATTTATCTGTCTTTTCAGTCTTACCGATTCTGTGAAGTCTCATAAGACAATTCAGATACATAGTAACTTGATTCAGGGGAACCAATCCTACCTTATAGCTGTAGGAATTGTGTGTTTGGTTCTATAATTCCTCTCATTTAGTCAGAGCTGTTCCTATCTACTTCAAAACTTACATTGATACTGCTCGTGGAAATACTGCTGCCACATTCACTAACAAATTTTGAACTAGTTCACCTCTAACTCATCAATTAAATCCCTATAACATATCCATAACCCACCTACTACTCAGACCCTAACGTACATGTATCTCTAACTCATTACACTCAAGCTCATTATAACTGAACATTTCCTTTTGTATTCAATTACTCTCTTCCCTCTCTACACTCAAATCACATTCATACTATATCACCACACCCTTTCCTGTTCTGTTTGCTACATTAGGCAGAACCCTTACTTTATTTTCATTCCTTAGCTTTGTACATACTAGCGCTGTCAGGTGCTTGAGAAATTATATTCCTAACTTGGACATATCATCTAGGGTGTGATAGCTTAGCTAGAATTATTTTTTTCCAACTGACACTTCTTTAATATGATGTGCAGGTGAGTTAATAGTTACTGGACCATCCCTCTTACTTTTGGAAAGGGTCTTCAAAAATACTCAACTGATAAGTAATATCATTATATATCATCTACTTTGAAAACAACAGAAAAACATCAGGGTGTTTCATTACTGAAGACAAAGTGTTTGGTCATACAAATGAAAATCAAAACTCTATTAAATGATATAAAAATCAATTGCAGATTAAATATTTTAAAATGAGACCCCAAAAATACCACTATACTGAGTGGGTACTACTGGTAGTGTAGCTGGCTCTTCACCTATTATATAGATGAATATGCAAATGTGTAACTAAAACTTTAGCTCCCATGACTACGGGAAGGACCCTGACAAGTTTTCAGGATGACTACCCTGGATTAGTAACATATGAAGTGGGCAGTTTGGTCACGATTTTTAGTGTAGTAAAGCAAAAAGAAATAATACTGTGGGAGGTACAAGTAAGTTATTATACTACAGTTCAATTATTTTCATGCAATGATAAATTTCTATTTTGGATCAGATGGAAGGACAAACCGGCTACATATATCCAGATGCTGTTCATATACATAAAGAGCTCTGCACACCTTTACAAGTGGTGGGTTTAATACAAATACAGTTCTTATATATTTATTACTGTTGTTTTGGTTAGGAAAATGATAGAGATACCTCAGCTGACAAAAAGGAAAGTGCTCCTAAATTGAATAGCTATACAACACCTATAGAAGAGGTGGGTTTCATACAAATACAGTTCTCATAAATGTATTACATTTTGACTGTTGTTTTGGTTAGAAAAATGATAGAGACCCCTCAGCTGATAATAAGGAAAATGCTCCTAAATTGAATATCTTCAGAATTGATATTTAAGAAGAAAGACTATAATAATAGTTGGTTTGATACTGGACTATTTTCACTGCAATCTGCTATTTTAAAAGGATTGGAATGGTTTGAAGTTTATTTTAATGTCATCGATATGAATTTGTGCCTGACAATTGCAGTGGAGTATGTCATTGTAAGTGCAAGAAGAATACTCATTTTGTAAAACTATTAATTTTAAACTATATATTTTATATAGCATAACTACACTCAAGTGGTTTTTGGAATACTAGTTGTAGCATTGAGCTGGGTAGTAGTTTTATACAGGAACCTAAAGAGATGGAAAGATAGTGAGTACACCTTAAATAAACATTAAATTTATATATTCATTAACTAGTAACAATGTTGAATCAATTTTGGGTAGAGCTAGGAAGAATATAAAGACTACTATCCAGATATCATGTCCAAGACTATCCAGTTTGGCTAATCAGCTATTACAGACAGTTCACAGAGTTGCTGTCCTAGTAGCCTAGCTGTTGAATTAGTTGTTACACCTTTCTCTGAAAAGCTACCCAACAAGTCAAAGCATAAAATCTTCTGGGGTCGTGAGAATCCCCAGTGAACTGAGTTATTACAGACCAAATTTACTCAGTCACTACCTCAGATTATCAACAAGAATATCCAGTTAATTACAATCATATCCAAAAACCTATCATTCCGGATGAATATCCAGAATACCACTTTTCTAGCTATATTATTGCATGCTAAAACATAAAAAAGAAAAAAGAAAGAAAATAATCATTATAATATTTTGCAGGAGAAATTGAAGAACTTGTAGAGACTGGTGCTGATGCAATATTTCAAAATGAATTGCATCAACTCAAATTCACGGAATTAGATTTTCAAATCAATAATTTGAAAGAGACAATAAACAAACTGACACTAGAAAAAGAGCAGGCTGAGTTGAAGACTGCCAGTCTTAAGGCAAGTTGCATTCATTGTTAATCCTGAATACTATAGTTGCATGAATGCTCTGCAGGATACTGAAAATACTCATCTGATGGTCATAGCACATCTACACAACAAAATACCACAACTGGACAATCAAATGGCACTCGTTAAAAAGGAAAATGGTCGATTAAACTTTGAGAAGAAACACTGCATCACGACTATAGCTAACCAGAAATTGGACATAGAAGCATTGGAGGCTACCAAAGACCAGTTAGAAGAAGATAGATATCGACTTGAGGTACAACAGAAACAAAATGACAAACAATTGACTCAGGTAAGTAATCTACTGTATTAGTAAATAACATGTCAATCACTGGCTGTACACAGATGTCCAAAGAGTATAATAACAAAGAAACCTTAATTCAAACACTAGAGGCAGAGCTGAATACCAGAAAGAATCACGATGCTAACAGGGAGGACACAATATCAGAATTAAATGCTGAACTGAAAATGCTGAAAAGCTGTATGATGGAGTTTTTTGGAATGGAAAAATTGATGATGAACCTTGAAGCTGGTGAACTTGACCCAACCCAAATGGAGAATGTGTTAGAAAGGGAAGAGCAACTTGATAAAATTGAAGATATGCTTAAAACATCAAAGGTAACTAACTATACTAGTAGAGTTTATAAAAACAATATGGTCTAAACTTATATTTTACAAACATTTGTAGGTACAGAGAAAACTGAGTGAAGTGGAACAACATCGAGATGAACTTAAATCTTCTCTACAGAACACTGCTCTACAATTAGAATCTGCTCACTGTAAGTACCGCAAATTTATCACACTGTATTCTCATGTGCATATTTACTTTAAAACTTGAAGCTAAAAGTAGATCTCTGGAAGACAATGAACTTGAACTATGTAAGAAGGATTTGATGAAAGAGAAAGTTCGCTCAGAAGTCATTGAGAAGTTTTATGAAAATAGGCTGCACCCAAAAGCTTGCAGTCATTCTTGCCAATGTAAAGATATTCATAGGATAGATAGTAGTGCACATAAACAATGTCAAATTTTGAAAGACAAAGTGAATAAACTGGAAAGTGATATGGCAACGATGGAACTATCTTACATAACAAAGCTGAACACTGAAATCATACAATGCATTGATAAAAATGTAAGAAATAAAAATACCATGGCATCTAAAAATTGCTAACTAGCTACCGTTGTATGTCTCTAGACTGCTTTAGAAAAAATGGAATCTAGATACTACCTCATGGAGCAAGAATTAACAAAATGCCATAAGAGGTACTTTATTGCTGATGTTGTTCTAAATGATTTAACAGTTGTTAATTTAATTTTCAGGATAGCAGAGCTAGAAATGTACACACAATTTGAGTATTCTGGCATTAGAGCTTACAATGAGACAAGTTCATTCCAACATATTCCACTCAATATTGGCCTACCACAAGGTACTCATTGTATTGCACTGTCCTGATTGGTAATTGTGAATTCATACATTAGGTATGCCTTGCTCTAATCAACAGAGTCCTACCCCACCCCAATCTCTTTACATCAAATCTTCTCCTAATCAACTGACACCACATTCTACTTCCTATAATCAGCTACCTCCCTCTGCCATCCCTACAAGAATATCATCTGAACAACAACAAAACCCTCTGACATATCCTCAAAGACTTCATTCTAATGTACCACCACTCTCTCTGATATTTGAGGAGGATAATGAGGACAATTATTAATATTTTTGTGAATTCATTAAAATTAATCTTTTAAATTTATTTCAGTCAATCTATAGGCCACGTGAGTCATTATTAATCCTAGGGCCACAGTATATCCTAGCTGGATCATAGGGTATAAGAACAGGAGTTATTACTTTTTGAGTAGCTATAGCCATAGACTCTTTCCAGCTACATAGTTAACCCTGGGGCCACACACAGAACATCATAATGGAAATAATCCTCTATTGCTTTTGTACAAGTCACAACAGAAGATATACCTATTTGAGTATAGCCCAACACTATTCTAATAGATATATTTATGCAAGGATTGGCAAGTCAATTCATTTAAGCATGCTATCACATTTACAGATTCCACTGGAGTAGTCTAGAATACATTTCTGATGTTAATATGAGAAATATTTTGTTACATATTCCACAAATTTTACATGAGAGTCAGTAAAAAAAAAAGTTGTTACTTGTCATTCTTGGTAGGTGGATATCGACACATCTTAAAGTAAAAAAATTAGGAGTCTATCAACTTACAACTTCAAAGATGGTATAATAAATCAGTCCAGTTTTTACCTGTCCGGTTACTATGTTTTAATAGACTTTATGGTCAAAATTGTGGAAAACTTGCAAATTAATAAGAAATTAGTGACACAGTTGATAGGCACAGAGTGTCCAGGTCCAGGTACTTGTAATAGATCATACTTAAAGCAGCTCTCACTTGGGACATGACTTCTTATGTACCCAGCATATAGTAACAATATTCAAAATGGCCATGGCAGCATCTGTTGCATATATATTCCGCTCTTAGTGAGGTTTTAAGTTCCCTTGTCCACCATAACTCCTCTATCAGACTTCTGATCTTATCATCAGTCCCAAAGCAAGGAGTTGCCATATGTCTGAGTTCACTGTTGTCTTAAACAGTTGAATTTTCCTTTTGCAGCTGCAATATGTTGTGCTGACCAAAAAAAGATTATTATTAGAAGTAAAATAGAAAACTTCAATCTTCCATGTCATTTCTGCACTCTCTAAAACAGTTCCACTTACTCCGTTTCATGCCTGTTATCACCTGAAATTTATTGAACCCACATTCCCCACTCTCCCTATTTACTTCCTCATTAAAGGCGTTCGTACACTCATGCCTTAGAAATATTATTATACTGCATATATTATATCAATTGTGAGACTTGAAAACTTAATGATTGAATGATAAGTATTGGCATATGACCATTCTAACATATTTTGAAAACAAGTTGTCTAGCAACCTCCCATATAAAATGTTAATCTTTGTGTACTAAATCGATTTGAGTTATAACTCTGATAAAAATGTTCAAGTCTAGAGATACTTTACAAAAATATAATTTTAATTAAATGCGTATGTAGAATGTGTGATCGACTTATGCCACCCTACCCTCAGGTAAACTTGACTATGCCCATGTTTGTCTATATCCACATAGCATAGCTAATTGTTGTTGTTGCTGCTGTTGTATTTCTCCTGAAACTTTATTTGTAGCCTAGGTGGGAAATAATCCAACAGCATTACAGACTGATGAAAGCAAAGATGGCAATAGACATAACCTAGTATGCTAGTTAGAATTTATAACTCTAGGAACAGGAAGTTATTTCAGGAGTATTGTGGCTGTATTCAAGTTTTGACATAATTACCCCATTAACACGTGCTACTAGCACAAACATTCCTATAAATTTTTGGACTCTACAAAAATATGTACTAACACAAAGTGATACAGCTGAGTTTACAAGCTGAGTTGCAAACCCTAGCAAGGACTGAAGTAGTGAAGACATCCAGCATAGAATAGACTACTTGTTACACTCCTCATTAGCACTATAGTAAGAGATTAATTTCACTCTCAGACTTGATTTCACTAGCTTATGGCTCATAATAAAATAAATTTGCCTGCTCGTGAATAATTCACCACACCACACTTCTAATGTAAACTTACTAATAATGTATATAATGTAGAAGATAAATAAAGTTCAATTTCATATTTGTCTTGTATGATGACACCAATGAGTATTTATTCATCCAAAAAGTAAAGTTTCAATTTTTTTATAGGTCTAAATTCCTTAAATTTTATTGAATACAAATAATGATATTTCTATTTAAAAATACGTACTTACAAAGTTTTGGGAATATTTACCAATTATGTTTAGAGCTCAAAATAGTATAACTTATTTTATACCATGGTTGCTGCGGTAACACCCATGGATTAAAAGTGATATTTTCCTGGTGATTTTTCCTGGGGCTATGATATTTTCCCGGTGATTTTCACTAATCCACCAGTACAGGTGTCAAGCGAATTCTTCCTCCGGCCCAAAATTAAAATTCAATTAAAATTCAATTGAAGCATCACGCCAGAAAGTTTACTTTAGCAAGTTTACTTTAGCAAGTTTACTTTAGCATTGTAGCTGCCAGCTGTTATCTCCAGATCTAACTCTACCTGGGCTGCTCAGCAGTAAGCAGTAAAGCAGCTAGCTGTGGTAAATTCCTGTGGTATGAGAGTGGCAGGAGAGTTATATGTGGTAGGGCTGGTCCCATTTAGGTGGATATGAGAGAGTAGTAGTAGCAGCAACTATGGTATAAAACAGTTATGCCATGGCAACATCGGGGTTATGGAATATCACCGCCCTTATCCCTGGGCTTCGCCCTCGGGATCGGGACGGTTATATTCCATAACCCCTCGTTGGCCATGGCATAACTATTACTTATTCTTCATTCTATTTTAAAATTGAAGAAAAGTGAGATATTTAAATATTTAGTATTTTGAAATTTTTCATTCAGTCATAAAATAGCAACAAGTCTGTAGATGTTGCAAATAATGAAATGGTTATTGTGGACATCCTCCATTTACAAATAAATATGCATTAAGTTATTAATTAAATTAATTATGATTATCATACATATTTAGTTTACTAGAACCAAAGTTTTAATGTGCACTATCTGAAATCAATTGTTGCTGATTTCTTAGATCTCTCAAAACTAGTATATAAGTATGTGCATATGCTTGTATATGTATATACATATACAAGTGTGTTATTGCTGACAAAGTATTATCAAACAAATTTTATGCTACCTGACATGGGTATTCCCTGAATTGATTGATTATATTTATTTCACCACATGAACTCAACAGACCATGTCTAAAGTACTAAATACTGTATGCAGCACAAACAACTATTTTACAATGATACTAAAGTTTCTTTAGTGTTCTTCTATAAGCTAAAAATAATGTGTCTATAATGTGCACTTGTTGTTGTTATTGTTTGTTAAGGACAATATTTCCTTGTTACTTCAGTTCCATTAGTAATCCAGTACAATCCTGATTGAGTTACTCTATCACATGACATGATAGGACAGTCTCTGAATCGCCCCACAGGATTGACGCCAAATTCAGAAGCCAATAAGTGCACAACTCCTTCATATAAGTCTTCCTGCACTTGATTACTATGACTACAACTGTGTATAAGTTGTGGTAGATTCCTTCCTCTTCTCAGTGGAACGACATTTCTAAAACATGGATCTGCAAGTAAGTAGAATAACTTGTCACATTGTAGAAGTCTGGTGCATATTAATACAGAGATCTTGTTTTTATTGGAATATTTTGCTGCTTAACAAATGGAAAGAGTTTAGCTCTATTCTTCTAAGCCAATTGTTTCACTTTAAAATGTTTGCAATGCTCCATACTTTAGTTGCTTTCTATTCATTCACATATCTCAAAAATTTTTACAATACCATATTATACTTAACTAATTTCGTCTTCACATTACCTCCTCTCACCTATTTACTTCATTTTATTGCTGTGTTTATACTCGATATTAGTATTGAATAGTTTCATGACCCATTTTGAATTAATGCAATATGTTCAGTTAGTAAAAAAAACTAATGTGTTAGCTATAGCATTTAAGTATTCTTAATACATGGACTATAAATGTTACAAATGTCTACTCTTATTTTTCTTCATTCCAGAACATTATAAATCATCTTAGCATTGTGAGTCTAAAAGTTAACTCACTAAATAGCTAAAACTGAAACCTTCATGTGCATGTGTTCTGAGAGTTATTGAAGTTTATCAATTTCATCCTCCATTCTTGATAAATGTGATAGTGCTGGAGCTACCAGAACTCAACCCTGAATCAGTGATAATTTACTGCTTTAGTACTAGTAACAGTTTGTACTGTCAACTCTTCAATATACTTTTAACTTACTATTTCCTACAGTTCTAATCAGTATGCTAGAACCAGAAAAAGGTCCATTATTGACATAGTTGACTCCAGCTACAGTGAAGGTGTACTCAGTGAAGGGATTGAGGCCAGTAATTAGGTGAGTGGTAGCATTAGATGGAGTATTAATTTTTATGTTTCTTTTAGTTCCTTCTCCATACAGAATGATGTAATTTGTGATCACTCCATTCCTGTCTAGACAAGTTATCTCTGTCCATGTGAGGGTAATGTTAGTAGACATTATTACACTAGCAGTAGGTACTCCAGGACTACCAGTAGGAGCTGCAAATAACAAGTACATAGTTACTTTCACACACAAATAATTCTCAGTGAGTTACCTGTTTCAGTTGTAGTCAGAGTAGAAACTACCATGCCTGTAAAGTTATGGATATTATTCCTACCAGTGACACTAACAGAGTATTGAATACCAGCCTCCAGACTACCAATAGTTACTGAGTTACTGGTAGTAGATTTTGTTCTAGTAGGGATTCCATTACAAGTAGTACCAGTCAATGTAACTGTGTACATATCTACTGATAAACTATTGGTAGGTTGAGAGAAGGACAGAGTAGCTGATGTAGAAGTCACTGATGAAGATATCATTGGTGGAAATACATCTGAAACAAAATAAAATTATGCTAGACACTAACATCCTTCTATATGTTACTACACATTCAGAAATAAATGGCATAAAATATTTTAGAAATATACAAATTCATGCAAACAAAAACATTGAGATCAGAGAAATAGGGAAGAGGAACAGTAAATTATATTATATATATTATATATATCATAATGTTGTACTAATTTTCTTATAGCTAATTATAATCAAACTAAAAACTTTAAAAATATAACTGTATCTGTCTTGATGTTTCTTCCACCACTGCAAATATATTTGGAAAAAAGACACAAATTTAATTTACTTAAGTGGATGGTTTAGCTCTTATCATGCTGGAGTAGTCTATTAGTACTTCTGATAACAATTACATAGTCATTAGATGTATTCTCTCTCTTTCACTCTTTCACCGGCTAAGCAAGACAAAATTAAAAATGTTTGGCTGCAATCGAGGTTCGACCCAGGACCACCTGCATATTGCACAAGTGCTCTGCCACTGAGCTATAACAATCAATGGGCAGTGTAATTACACTGATGGGACTGCTACAAATGATCCAAATAATATTACATATTTTAAACTCTTGCATGAGAACCTCACTCTTTAACTTATGCAACACACTATACAAGAACTCTGACTAAGTTATATATTTAATTTAAGCAGAAGTAGCACAATTTAAATGTTTGCATTGTCTGAACTGAAAAATACAATCAGAAATTAATTCTACTATGCAACACATTTCCTTCATAGTCGATCATTTTATGCAAATTATTGCAATGTATCTGGCCTCAACTTGACATCAGGAATTTTTTTTGACACACCCAATAATTTTTTACTAGATACAATATGTGAAAAAAAAATTGTTTTACTCAATCATTTCTCGCTAAGTCTGCCTATATAAGTGATAAATTTTAGACAAGTTTTTGCAACAGAAATATTATTTAGTCATGAAAAAATGTGGAGGCAATGTTAAGGTTTAAACAGGAGTGTCAAGGCTCCACAACTTAGCTATTTAAATACCCTTTAAAGTGATTATGAACATTCTGTTACTCTTAGCCTAAATAATACCTGCATGTTACAATAGGTCTAAACCCTGTAGACAGCACTATCTTACCTCGTACAGTCAGAGTTTGAGACACAGCTGGTCTACTCAGATATGTGCCAGTAGTAGCTCTCACACGAATAGTAACAGTAGAAGTGGTAACAGTCTCAGTTGTGTGAGTAGTTCCAGTCACTTCAGTACCACCAGTATTGACATTCATAGTGTTTATATATACATGATATGTAGCTCCAGGGGCACCAGCTGGAGGAGTCCAGGTAACGTGTACTCTCATATTACTAATCAGTCTCAATACAATATTAGTAGGAGGATCTGGATCTGTACCATATAATTGCCCCAACATTAAATTATACACATAGTAACAAAGCACAATAATTTGGTTACTTATTCATATATTGTTTATTCTGGTTTCAGTTCCCTAAATAAACTTAGCTGAAACAAAAATTAAAATACAGCCAAGAGGTTATGCTATAGTTTTACTTGAAATAATAATAAAATATTTTTCAAATGTAATTTTAAAAAATATTATTTATAACATGCAAGAAAGGTTTTAAGTCATTTTATGATTATTAGATGTGACATCTCTTACATGTTTGCTTTTCAGATTTTCCCTTTCTTAAGTATTAGCTACTTAATGAAAATAACTACATGTCATTATTATAAAAGTATTTCTACCATTTTATGTTTTTTTATTTTATTAACATATTATTCCCTGTCACCTTAAAACATAGATATGTTAGCTAATTAATTTTAAGTACTCTTGAAGATAACTATGAACCACAGATATGAGAGAACTTCTCTCAGGCACGACGAGTCTCACTATTACCTTCAGCGTGAATGCATGAGATAGTTATCTCACACAAAAACAAGAATAAATTACACCCACTGACACACTTATAATTTTAAACAATACTCAGGCAATGCATGATGGTCATTTTGCATTCACCAATCACTGAGAAAGCACAGTGAGTTCCACCTAAGGCGCCCTAATTATCACAGTATTTGATGTTTAACAAGTGGTTGTAATTTCATTAGATTTATGCAGACACCTAAACTACTTCAATGGCACCTGCATTAACTCATGCTACACATTCTGAAAATTGTGACAAATGGCATGAAGCCGCATGTGTGACTGAAACTAATACAATGCATTACCATCATATGTTGTGAGAGGTAAAGGAAAGTGGGTACAGGGAGGGATTGGGGAGGGGGTCACGGGAAAAATTATAATTTGCATTGACTGAGCTAACTAAGATTTTATAATTAGATGATGTAAAAGCTTAATATTTTATTTCACAATTTCTTTC
>WLWD01005458.1_pt1 | contig 19419 bp, 11 predicted proteins | sample 6712731 | NCBI WGS metagenome assembly WLWD01 (sample SAMN12718690, study PRJNA576275) | sponge metagenome | isolation source: marine sponge | host: Mycale hentscheli | place: New Zealand: South Island, Marlborough, Capsize Point | collected 2014-11-01
CCTATTTTATAGTGTTTAATCAAAGAATTAGTTCAGTTAACCATCTAGTAACTTAACAGAATGATGCACAATAAGTGATATTTGATTGCTAAATTAATAGATCATGCTAAACATTAAGGTGCAATAATAAATCAACTGTAGTAGTGAGACAGACTGATGTAGTTCATATATAACAGCACTTGGCAGATAATGACAGTATGAGAGCCAGATACAATCGAGCATTTAATTGCTGATAACTTTTTTAGTGTACAAGCACGTCTGGTCATTTAAGGTTAAAATTCTTTGAAATTGTCAAGCCAGAACATGAAATTAGGAACTCCAAAAAATGGGTTATGGCGACAATATAATATCTAATCATTTTATGTTCTCTAAAGATAGTGGTAGATTCTACAATTATTCATAGCTTTCTTTCTGTAGCTAAATAGAATGGCCCTAGAATTTTGCCCTGATATTGTTCAATTGGTGAAGTCCAGAGAACTCACGGATTGATCATGGTCTGTGGTAACAAATGAAGTAATTAAAAATACTGCTATTCAAAAGACTTACTATGGTATTGATAGAAAGTATTGCAATAAAAGCACATACATTGTAAGTTTAATGAGTGTAAACTCTGATGTTGGCGGGATAATCCTATGGCATTATGGTTCATCTTTAATGTGAGATACAGATTGTTTTTGACAGAAGTTTATAGGCATACTTTATCAGTCAAAAAGTATTTGTTAAATTTTTCTGACAGTGATAACTTCAAGAACATTCTCTTTATTAAATGTTGCAGGTTTAAATGTAAATACACGTCGTGCATGGTGAATATAATTATATAGACTCGTCATGTGTTCCTGCGGTATCAAAATAATTACAGAAAAACTGAGGATTCAGATTAATAGGACTCGTGCTGCAAGAAATTTCACTCAGTTTCACTCTGTGACATTTTCTCTAGTCATTCATGCTATCAAACCTGAATACCATGATTTAGAGTGCTATTATATCTATAAAGCATGTCATTCTTTTTCTTATTAATGTTACTGCTATTATAATAAAAGATATGATTATGATTTACTTACGAAACCATCATTGCTTACTGAACCAATTGTATTATATTCATCCTGCCCTGGAATTTTGCGCACGTGATGATTGAGTCCACTATTTAATGTACTGTATTCCTCAAACTGTAAGAAAATATACATTTCAACACAAACTAGCAGCTGAATAATTATAGCAATAATCACTTTCTAAAATTTCTTTTCATTGCTTTGTTATGAGTAATTAGTATATAATTTGCATGGCTTTGTCAAGCAGCAGGTTCTAATTTGTTCTTAATAGCAGTGCTAATACACAGAGTTCACACATTCAGCAAACAATGTAATTAAGTATAATTGACTCAAATAGCATAAGGCATTTTAATTGTGCAAATACAGGAGCACACTCAATCACTCATTACACACGCACTCGATCACTCATTACACACAATCAGTTGTGCATGTGATTCATGGCATTAAGCTAACATTTCACAATTATTATTTTGTATTCTCTAGAGTTGCTTCAATTAAAGTTACAGCAGCAGGTACAAGCTGGTTTGTTTAGAACTCTGGAAAACTCTCTCTTGCCAGTATTTGGAAAAGTTAAGGATGTTTTTGTATTTGGTACTGATCAGTGTTTATTTGTGATTCAAATGTATAAAACGTATGCTTCTTGAAACATCATTCCTATGAAACTTCTGCTGATGCAACTTATTGTGTACGTACACTGAAAGAGTTATTGATTATCAACCACTATGTTCACACTCAGTCTCAAGCAATAGAGTTGTCATTTCATTGAGGTATCACATTTAATGTGATACCTCAATGAAATGATAACTTTATTGAAACATTTAAAACTATTTTGTGCAAATAACCTCCTACATACTTTGATGCAAACCGTTCTCTCTCTCACATTATATAAAGTGTAAATAGCATAATTAAAATATAAACACACAAATCTTGTTGTCTGTTGCACACCTTTCACATTTGGTGTGCTAGCACACCGTGGGTGTGTCAAGAAATCAGTGTGCTAAATACACCCCATATTTAACAGTGCATAATATACATCAGCATATTCATTACAACAAGAGAGGTAATGATTATTCTTGTTACCAAGCTGCCAGAAGCTGAATGCTATATTAGGAGCTGGCATTTGTTGTGACAGCTTAGCTTATTACAGTAACAAATTCAAGAATTTTTTCACATGTAAGAACACTAATTTTGCTTACTTTGTCAATAATTATAAGATTATGTTAAAAATGAAAATTTTGCTTAGTTAAAATTTTAAAAATTATCTTGAAGATTCATTATCAAACATGCAATGTTTTTAGGCAATAATTATTGAAATACCTGTTCATTATGAGTTGCTGCAGGATGAAACTTGACGTGATCATATTCAGATTCATTCTAAAAAAAATACGAATGAATCATGATTGTTAAAAAAAATAGTGAGATACCTGAGGGCCACCTACTGTGTTCATTGCTCTAGATAGATAAAGTACAATAATTGGTATTATTAATTTACATTTGATGTAAAATTCTTACTTAATGTCATCTTTATCTGCAATGTATACATTCATAACATTTTTTATAACAATAATATAGAGCTGAAAACTTACCTTTTGTTTTCTTTTTATATTTTATTAAAATAAAAACAACTGTGAATGCAGCAATCAATATAAGTAATAATACTACGAAAATTGTGCTTATTAAAGTGATAAGAACAGAATTAGTCAATAATCCTATAAAAAGAAACAACATTAATATGTGGAACTCTTTTATGATTTTAGTCAATTGCATACCTCTTGGAGTAGTTGTATTGTCTTCATGATTTGTAGGAGTACTTGCCAGTAAAGTATTTGTTGGGTCTATATATTTTATTACAAGCATATTACAGTCAAATAATGAAGCAGCAATAGTGAGAACCCAGCACTGCTACACAATAGGTAGCTATTACAAAATTATTTATTCAAATTCTGTCGTCATTTTAACTTTGTAACATGAAATCAGCACAGCTCAGCACATTTTTAAGGTATGCTTAAGAATCTTTGAACATGAATAATATTTACTCTAATAAAGCCACCCTTGAATCTAATAAATTGCTTTTGCTCCTTGTAGATTTAATTTCTGTATGTAACCAAACATTTCATTAATTTAAGCTGGGTAAAGAAAATTCTTCACACACATACACAATATATATATAATAATATAATATATGTATATAGTACTTATTACACGAGTCAGAGTGTGAAATGGTGAAATATTTCATGAGGAGGCTAATTTATTTTCAAGAGGCGAGTGAAAATAAAGCCTGAGAGTGAAATACCTTGCCATGTCACTCTGACAAGTGTAATAAGTGGTTTATTCCACACTAGATATCTTTATTACTGTATAGTTTTAGTACTAGAGGAAGGGTAACTCACAGCTAAAGTTGGTTGTGGCTACCTCACTCCCAGCTCAACATTTTAGCAGCTGCTCTAACCCTGTTGAGCAGCGTGCACCAGAGGAAGGTAGCTATAAAAACCAGAAAATTGAAAAGTTTGGCTGGTTGCACAGCAAGGGTAATGAGCTTGCCATAAAATAACAGTGAATAACGGGTCATGTACCTAGAGATATCATTGTGAATATAGGGTGGAATATAATATTATATATATAATATATTATTATATTATACATAACTGGATAATGATATCTGGTTTTAAAAAGGAAAAGGCAAACACTATGTTCAGTTAGCTGTAACAATAAAAAATACATATATTAATAAAAATGAACAAAAAAGCAAATAAACAAAAAAATATACACAAGTGGTTTAGCTATAGAAAATTTGTCTAGGAGGGTCAAAACAGTTCTCAGATTTTAGCAGGGGCAATAAGAGTAAAATGCAGACATATTGAAAGACTATTGCGTTATTTAAACACATGCCAAACTATGCTGATTTCATGTTTCATAGTCAAATGTGAGTTTCTAAAAGATATAATGTCTAAGTGGGAAAAGCTATTCTATTGATACATGGAACAAATGATTATTTCATGACGATCCATTTCCTTACATTCAAAAAATATTAATTGATGTTATTTTAATATGGATGATGTGAGACCAAAGGAGTGAATTTTTGAAATTATTTTTATACTTTTTTTGAATAAAAATTTATAGCTAATACTGTAACAAAACACAACATCATTAGTCTCCCAGCAATGAAAGAGAAAAAAGTCATAATATCAAGGGAGTTGAAAAAATGATTTAGGTAGTGAACTCTGCCCCTGGCATGCCTTTGTCAATTAATATACCACAATAGACTGAGACAGAGTGGTTCTCAGCTCTTGCAAACTTTAAAATATAGTCTAATTAGGTATAACTAGTTGTTGTTATTTAAAAGTCAAAAGGCATCACTTTCCCTTGGTCTGTAAAAACACTGCAATCACTGTTACTCTAAGTATAATACCATATGGCAGCTATAGTAGGGTCCCCACTTTGACTTCAAAAAGCTTTGCCCTCTTCCACAATTGATTTTAGGTGTCATTTTGAAGGTCCTATTCTGCGCAATAGAAGAAGGTGAACAAATACTCCATGACACTATGTTGAGGCACACATGAGAGAAGGCTTTGAGTCCTTCACAAACATTTTTTTTTCACTGGACCTACTCTTTTAAGTTCAAGAAAGTTCCCATGTTGTGGTACAGTGGAACCTCGGTGGAACCTCGATTATCCGGACCTCAATTATCCGAATGCTCGGATTATCCGAAAGGCAAATTCGTCGCGCATGAGCAAAATTTCAATGGCTAGTAGCTGCATTCTGTAGTAGAGGCTATGGCTGAGCGTAGTTAAGTGGCTGTGAAACAAAAATGGACTATCCTAACAATTGAAAATAAGGTATAAATATTGGATAAGCTTAAGAAAAATAGTTGTTCCAGCTTGGCCAAAGAATATGGTATTGGAATTTCTATCGTTTGCGAGCTGAAGAAGAACTAAGAGAAGATACGGTCATTTTTTGTATCCATGGATAGCCAAACTGTTGCGAAGAAAAGAAAATCAATGAAAAATGCTAATAATGTACAATTGGATAAGGCTGGCAAGTAAACTTTGCTCACTCATTTAGCTACAGTGCTGAATGACTAAGTGCTTTTTTTTTATGTGTAGTGTGCCTATTGTTTGTCCAAAAAAGAGTCGAAGGAATGCCTATTTCAGGTCCAATTCTTTGTGAAAAAGCAAACTATTTCTATACCAAGCTACATCCTGGGAAGCAACAGACTTTTTTCTTTGGTATGAACATCAAAAAGAAGCTGATTCAACAACACTTCTCCATCTACAAAAAATACATACATTGGCATCTAGAAAGCGAAGTTCAAATTTGAAACAAACAATATTGGCAGCGTTTATTCGTAAAGAATGACTTGATATTAACATTCAAACTATTAATTTTTGTTATAAGCACTGTTTACTTCATATTTAATAACAATGTTGTGTCATTAGGTGAAATAACTCATGAATATTAATAAACCTCAATTATCCGTAAATTTCAGTTATCTGAAAGGGTCTCGGTCCCAAGCCTTTCGGATAATCGAGGTTCCACTGTACTTGGAAATATACTACACATCTTGAGTTCATTTTAATAATATAACAGACATACTGTGGGATTTTCCCATTTCTCTTCACTATTTAATTATTGGTACATGTTTGAAAATTACCTGAACTATTCTTTGGCCAAATCCATTCATAGCATTGAGTATCAGAATTTTGTTGTGCACTGATTACATGAATGTTTTCCCCTTCTGCTAAATGCATTGTTGCAATATTTATTGTCATAAACCTTGTAGTATTGGAAACTTCTGTAATATTGATTCTTGCCAATAGATCGTCGCTACATGGAAGCATTAAGTCAATGTTGTGATGTTCATTTGGTGACTCAAGCTCCAGAGGTCTTCCATTATCAATATCTCGACTGAAATTATTATTACTTATAACAGCTGAAATGAAACATGCAGGAAATACTTCCCATTCAAAAGTTAAAGTGGATGAGTTTAATAATACATGAAGTTCTGAAATTCTGAAGTTATCTCGAATAGTTGAGCATTCTGTATATGAAATTAAACATTTGTGAGCTTGTACCCTAGTTGAGACAGTTAAATTTGTTCATGAAATTGAGAATTCTAAGAAACTCTTAAAAAAATTGTATTTAAGCAAGGATAGAGGGAACAAAATAAAATAGTGCACTCTTACCTCCATTTTTTATAGTTATCATCACTCGGTTGCACCATACATTAACTGAAGTAACATTTTCAAATAATGTAAACTCTAATTGAGAGTGTACAAGTGAAGAATCAATAGATAAAAGATGAGTTAACACCATCATATTGTCATTACTCAACAGAGTATCTGTGGTATTAATATCGTTATCTAATCCAGCAGTATAGTCTCTCATAGTAATATCATTCCAGTTCCAAACAATACGCGCAGTTCCCCTTTCTATGCAAGACAAAGTGTAATTTTCACCAGGACATACTTCTAACGTAGGAGGTGGTGGATTTAGTGTAGTTTCTAAAAGATGATGATGAAGGATGATAAAATAAAGCATAATAAAGGACAACACAACACAAAAGATGTTTATCTATCACAGATGGAATATTTTCTTTTGTGCCTATGAATGCTTTCCTCTCTTCATGCTACCATAAATGGAAAGTTAGGTATGGTCAAGATTAAATGAGCCACAGCCGACCCTACTTCCAACATTTAGAAGATTGCTGAATTATGCAGGATTTTTTTTAAGAGTTATATACTTGTCACTGTATTTACAGCATTATTATGCCCTTATCATAATATTTTCATCAGACTTAATATCATCAGCATTGTAGTAAGCTAGTTACTCACTTACGAAATTGAGCGTGCGTATCATCCAAGATCCGAAGAAGAAACACAAGACAAATAGTATATCTTTCCATCGTGTCACACTTAACTAATCTTAGCTGTAGAACTCTTACACGTAAACCTTTACTTCCAGTTTGAACGGAAGTTAATATCAAACGGATATGACCGGAATTCACAAGGAGAACAACGCAGTACAAAAACCAGTGAATATGATTTGTATTAATTAAGGGGTGGAGCCAGTCTTGCACAGCGCGGCTCATTTGTTCTTGGGTAAAGGGTACTTTGGGGCGCCCAATATACTAAAATTGAACAAACAAACAAAAATTTATTTTGGGAAGGTCATTAGCCGACCCTCACGCTATAAGCAAGTAGCTACTTTCTTTCTTTATAAATTAGGTACTCCTAAACTAAGGCCCTACTTTTTTAAGTATGCATCTACTTCTTAAAGTAATGGACTATTTTTTTATAAAGGAGGAACTTACTTTTAGTAACTGATTTAAAGCATAATAGTTTATGGGCTCCCAAATATATTATACTTTTTTTTATATTTGAATAAACCATTATTAAATTATTAGATGTATTCTCTCTCTTTCACAGGCTTTTTCAACAATATATATTAATTATAAATAACAGCAATATAGCTATATATAAATATTATTGTTATGAAAAAAAAATTGACTTATGACAAAGTGTAATCCTATTATAGAGTCAATTCAGATTTAACTTAGCTATGAATTCCATGTCACATATAATAACGATAATAGATTTTCCTTGCATGCTGTTTGTAAACTTGAGCAAGAGTACTTCATTTTCTATATCTCTTGTTCACTCTATGACCTTCTATTGTCTTCTTTTTCTACATCCAATTTTTTGAAACTGTTTATTCCTATTTTTAATTCTTAAATTTGACCAGTTAAGGGTGCAGTACCACTTGAAACCGCAGCGCTAAACCGCAGACGGAGGAGTTATGCTATGTATTTATTTCTCGTTGTCTGTTCAATGTATGCTTACTTTGTTGTTGCAGTTGAAACAGACACCAACAGACAGCTCTTATAAACCAAGTTTCAAGAAAAAAGACCGACCAGGAACGGAGAAACACCGGTACAAACCTTACGGCTATTCAGCGAAATAAAGGGGCGACCGTTGCAGTTACGAAGTTGATTTTTTTTTCCAGCGGTAGCCTAGGGGCTTCCCCACAACATTACAACGCCGTATTTTTGATATTAGTATTTGTTTTCCATTTTTTTAAATATTTTTATATTATTTTTTTTGTATCCTATTTAAAAGAAAAAACTCGTTGTAATGTTTTTTTAAATGTGGCTTGTACCCCGTGTACAAAATATGAGTTCATTCTGGCCATCCAGTACTTCTGAATATCGATTTTTAGGTACCAAAGCTAACTATTGATTCGTATTCATTTGATTCTTCAACTCCGCCCCCCAACTCTGAGCGCGCAATTTATTGTGTGGGCAAAATTCCGGGTGGTGGCGGCTCTAATTAGAACTGGTAAGCAAACACAAAAGAAGAAGAGTTACTGTGCGAGTGAGGCCCGCGGGGAAGAGTACAAGACTTCTGGAATGTACTGAAGGGTCCTAGACGATGAAGAAGCGGCGGCGTATTAATGGCGCCTGGAGTCACTCGTTTAGAATAGATATATCACGGCTCACAGCTGTGACTTGGAAGGAAGAATCTGCTTTGGTGTCTTTGGAGAGCTTGATAGAAGGTTGGTAGCGGGTAGAAGTTAGAAGCAGTTTCAGTGTGTTAACTTCAACTTCTCAGGAGCTATTTTTTTTCTATCCCTGTTACTGTTGTGACTGATGAATAATAAATATAGCTATATATGATATTTGCACACCATTATGCTCTTCATAGAAATAGATGCCTAGCCCAGCGATGCATTGCCCCGCCATAAAGCAATTGCCACGCGGCCAAACAGGTGACTGGTAGTTGGGGTGGAGTCAGAAGTGCCGCAGCGATTCTCGATGGCCCTGCTGATGATGGTGATGGTGCAATAGTCAGTTCGCGGAGAGTAAATTGGATCGAGTTACGGGCGGGTTTTGTGGTATTCTACTGAATCGCTTAATTACCGCAGGTTCCGGTGGTACTGCACCCTTTTAATCTAGTTTGAAAACAAAGAATGTAATAATAAGAGCTTAAATCATGGAAAGCATCAGTTTGATATTGCTATAAAAGCCATTAGTACATTAGTTACCTTCACATAACTTCTTGACAACAGACTGAATGAAATTTAATGACATAAATATATGTATTATATTCTTTATGCTTGTGGCTTTGAGTGTTGTTAGAAGAGTTCTTTGTGTGTTCTCAATAATAACACAGTTATGTTTTTTTATCTCAAATTCAATTAAATTGTTACGACAATATCTTCGATTATTTGATTAGAGCAATTTAAATACATAAAATTTAAGTTCGTTATTATGCCCATTAATAAAATTAACAGATATAGGACAAATTGACACCACCATATTTTTATTATACAACAGAGGATTCATAGTATTAATTATTATAAATTATTCCAGATCCAGCTGTATAGTCTCTCATAATACTACCATTCCATATTGCGTATGGTTTATTAAATAATAAGACATGAATTTTGTACTCTTTAGAGATTTCGATTTCCTTATCAGAATTTCCACTATTGCTATCAGCTGCTATCGACTCAGTATTACTAACTGCTAAGAATAATAATTATAGTTTTATTAATTATAAGGGAGTTTTAGATTATTTCTAGCATTTATTATACGGCATATCTATTCAGTTATCTAAAATTATTAATTGATTGATTTACAACAGATTATATAACAAGTGATTAGAAGAGTAGCTTGTAACAATGGAAAATATTTGTTGCAGTTGAAATTTATACACTGGTAGAGCCTGGTGGATACATATATGAAACCAAACCCTCAAACAAACACAAAAAACAACAACAATACTATAGCTCCATGCTATTCTGATTTTAAAGTCAATGTGATGTTGTTTCTTTCTTTTGTTTGGTTTATTGAACTGCATTACTTTTTTCTATAATTATTAGCTTGCTTTTGCCATAAGCTTTACTTAGCAACTTTGTTTGATAAACTTCTAAAACTCCCAGTGAAAAAAGTGTTACAATGTCATTTATTTCTCTTGAGCATGTTCATATAGCTAGTATTGCATGACTGAAATAATTTTTGGATAAACTCTACATGTATAATAATATTTTAAAAGTAATTTCAACGACATTAGCTAGCCACTATTGACACAGCAATAATTACAACAAATACAAAATGCATAAATAAAAAGGAATTCAAAATGAAAAGTTCAAAAATGCTGAGGAGGAATTGGAGGAGGATTATTTACAGTTAAATCTATTTCACTGTCTTGTACTTCCACTTTCTTTTCTGGTAAAACTCCTAATACGACAAATTAAGAGATGGAGATAAGTTTTCACTAATTTTACATGATCAAATTTGCAGCAAATCATTTGGAGAAATGCAAGCTAGCTTAAAATAAATACATCGATTTTATGCTGAGTTCCTGTGATCTAAACATTTACTTATTTAGATAAAGGAATAATAGAGTTATAAAGAGCAGTTAAAATTACCTGTTGTATATATATTTAAGAATTCATCATGTAACTCATGTTCACCAATATTCTTCAATGCATCAGCAACTTTCTTCCAGGTGGGCACTGTTTGACTTCTTATCCAATTGTCACATAGCTCAATGAGACAATCAAAATCATTTGTTGCTTTAGCTTTCATTAAATGTATGTCTTCTCTGGAGAAATTGAGATACTTGCCCAAATTCTCCCACTTACAAGCTACTTCACGCAATTGTATGAGGAGAGTATCTAAATTCAATAGCTTATCTGTAAACGAAAAAGTGAAAATAATGTTCATAGTTGTAAATCACATTCTATTAGCAATTTCTGTGTAGTACATGTAATATAATATTTACTATACATTAAACTCTCTCTAAAATGACATCTCCAATAGCGTGCCCAATACTGGACCTGAGTCTGTGCACTGACTGAAAGTTCAAGAAGAATAATGTATTGTTAGCATATGAATAACAGTCACCTTCAATTTCAGGCAACAGACAAAAGCTGTTGGATGAAAGGCTCAAAATCAAAGCAAACTGCTTCCCGAATGCGGACATTTGGGCACACTTCCTAATTACAAGAGAAGCAGGCATGTTAATTCTTCTATAGCACTTGCCTTGATTCTTTTATGCACTAAGCCTTTTCAATATACTATGGTGAATATGTATATATATTGCATAGGTTGTTAGCAAGAGCACTGTATACAGAGAGGGCGATAGCTAAGTAAGTAAGCACAAACTTCAACTTCAGTATCAAAGAGAAATCATTAAACAACGATGCATTATCAATACAACTGGAGTGACTTGTATAAACTAGCCTAATAGAGCAACTAATTACAAAATCAGTGGTAATGGAAGTGGGGGGGGGGGGGGGGGGGGACACAGGCCTCCTCGGATGTGACTTTTGTGGGGTATACAGTATGTTCATTATTATTACATTCTGTGATCGAATTTCCAAAACTGATTGGCTCATGAATTCAATTCTGTTTGCAAAACCAATAAAACCAGCTGCTTTTATCCCAATATCATTACTAACTACAGAACACAGTTGGTATTTAGGAACTGCCATCATAAGGGAAAATCAGTTTTCTTTGGCTACTGGGATATAGAGAGTAGAGTGGATGATCCCAATAATATTAGAGCTCTACCTGCAGAATGTAGGGTATCTTCTTCAGCGCTGACGTACAAAGATGAAATTTCAAGTGCAGAATATGGCTTTTGTGCTATTTTCTTCTAAAAAAATCAAATTTATAATAGCTTAAGGAAATTATTATTCATGAAAATGCTCAAATTTAGAATAAAATATTATGTATGATGCTATTAAAGAAATACATATAAACTTTTATGCTGCTTCTTACAGATTTTTGACCTCTCTGAGTATATCCTTCAGACTGAAATCTTACAGTGGTGTATTCGTAATCATCTTTAACCTAAAGAAACAATTATATTAGATTTAACCTGATTAGCTAAAATTATTGTGTAAATTTTAAACCGGTAAATTAGCAGACATTGTACCACTTTTGGTAAGTGAATTAATAGCAGTATATAGGCATACTTTATTGGTCAAAACGTATTTGGTAAATTCTTCTGACAGCGATAATTTCAAGAACATTCTCTTTATTAAATGCTGTAGGTTTAAACGAAAATACACATCATGCATGGTGAATATAATTGTATAGACTCGTCATGTTTTCCTGCCGTATCAAAATAATTACAGAAAAACTGAGGATTCAGATTAATAGAACTCGTGCTGCAAGAAATTTCACTCAGTTTCACTCTGTGACATTTTCTCTAGTCATTCATGCTGCTATCAAACCTGAATACCACGATTTAGAGTGTTATTATATCTCCATATAGCACATTGTTCCTTTTCTTATTAATGTTACTGCTATAATAATATAATAAAAGATATGATTATGATTTACTTACGAAACCATCATTGTTTACTGAACCAATTGTATTATATTCATCTTGACCTGGAATTTTGCGCACTTGATGATTGAGTCCACTATTTAATGTACTGTATTCATCACTCTGTAAGAAAATATACATTTCAACACAAACTAGCAGCTGAATAACTACAGCAATAATCACTTTCTAGAATTTCTTTTCATTGCTTTGTTATGAGAAGTAAGTAAGTATATAATTTGCATGGCTTCCAGCCAGTTCTAATTTGTTCTTAATAACAGTGCTAATACACAGGGGTCACACATTCAGCAAACAATGTAATTGTGTATAATTGACTCAAATAGCATAAGACATCTTAATTTTGTAAATACAGGCACACACTCAATCACTCATTACAAACGCACTCGATCACTCATTACACACACTCAATCACTCATTACACACAATCAGTTGTGCATGTGATCGGCATTAAGCTAACATTTCACAATATTTATTTTGTATTCTCTAGAGTTGCTTGAGCTAAAGTTACAGCAGCAGGTACAAGCTGGGTTCTTTACAACTTTGGAAAACTCTCTCATGCCTGTACTATCATTACTATGAAATTTCTGCTATTCCAACTTATTGTGTATAAAGAGTTTATGGATAGTAACCAATATGTTCACACTCAGTCTCAAGCAATAGATTTGTCATTTCATTGAGGTATCACATTATTGAAACATTTTAAACCATTTTGTGCAAATTACCTCCTACATACTTTAATGCAAACCATTCTCTCACTCACATTATATAAAGTGTAAATAGCACAATTAAAATATAAGCACACGAAACTTGTTGTCTGTTGCACACTTTTCACATTTGGTGTGCTAGCACACCGTGGGTGTGTCAAAAAATCAGTGTGCTATACACACCCCATATTTAACAGTGCATATACATCTGCATATTCATTACAACAAGAGAGGTAATGATCATTCTTGTCACCAAGCTGCCAGCTGAATGCTATCATAGGGGCTGGCATTTTTTTTGTGACAGCTTAGCCTATTACAGTAACAATTTAAGAAATTTTTTCACGTGTAAGAACACTAATTTTGCTTACTTGGTCAATAATTTTAAGATTGTGTTAACAATGCAATCAAATTAAAAATATTTATCTTGAAGGTTCGTTATTAAACATGCAATGTTTTAGGCAATAATTATTGAAATACCTGTTCATTATGAGTAGCTGCAGAATGAAACTTGAAGTGATCATATTCAGATTCATTCTAAAACAATATGAATGATTCATGATTTATGATTATTAAAAAAAATGTAGTGAGAATACCTGAGGGCTATCTTCTGTATTCATTGCTCTAGATAGATAAAATACAATAATTGGTATTATTAATTTACATTCGATGTAAAATTCTTACTTAATGTCATCTTTATCTGCAAGGTATACATTCATAAAACTTTATATAACAATAATATAAAGCTGAAAACTTACCTTTTGTTTTCTTTTTATATTTTATCAAAATAAAAACAACTGTGAATGCAGCTATTAATGTAATTACTAATAATACTACGAAACTGATGCTTATTAAAATGATAGTAGTATTTGTGTCATGTCCTGGAGTCAATTTGTTAGTCATTGATTCTGTATTATATAGAAAAAAAACAATTCATATGTGGAACACTTTTATGATTTTAACTAATTACATACCTGTTGGAGTAGTATTTATGTCATATCCTGGAGTCAATTTGTTAGTCGTTGATTCTGTATTATAGAAAAAAACAATTCATATGTGGAACACTTTTATGATTCTAACTAATTACATACCTGTTGGAGTAATTGCATTGCCTCCATGATTTGCAGGAGCAGTACTCACCAGTGAAGAATTTGTTGCATCTATATATTTTATTACAAGCACATTAAAGTCAAATAATGAAGCAGCAAATGTGAGAACCCCAGCACTGCTACACAATAGGTAGCTATTTCAAAAGTATATGTTTTAATTCTGTCTTCATTTTTACTTTTGTTACATGAAATCAGCACAGTTCAGCACTTTATAAGTTCGGCTTATGAGTCTTTGAATATATCTCTCATAAAGCCCTCTTGAATCTAAGAAGTTAACTTTTGCTCCTTTTATACAGTATTTAATCTCTGTTTGTAACCAAAAAATTGCATTAACTCTTGGCATCCCAATTAGGCCCTGCCAGATTATGCTAGCATTATTTCTGGAATAATAGACATTAAATTGCACAGCTGAATAATTCCAGAATAATAACAGTATTTAGGAGAATAATAAAGGGAAAATGAGAATAATTAGTTCATATTATCCTTAATTATAAATAGAATCAATAATGTTTTTTTTTCCTCTCTTTATCTTATGCAACAAGGGCATAGACATTAAGAAATGTGGTGATATTATGGTGTACCTTCATTATTTTGGTTAAAGCAGCTGGGTTTCTGTTGGCCACTCGACTATTCTACTTCCAAGAATGAAAAAAAGTTCGAAATACTGGAAGAGCTGACAGCTCAGGCTCAGAGTCAGCAAGTTATCTGGAGAATTATGCTAAACGGTCTCTCAAACTTTTTCAGCTGTAGCTTGACATGGTTTTCTCTTTTCTATGAATATTTCTACAGGGATGTTCAAGGTTTCACTGAAAGAGTAACTAGCAATATAGCGAATCCTCTGTATGGAGTAACTCAGTATAGTAGTGAGAGAGACTCATTCTTTTACTCAATCATTTCATAATGTACCAACTTTATATATAGCTACTGCAGTCATCACTATTTCACTTATTCTGAATCGGAATAATAAGAGAATAATAAGACAATTTATGGAATAATACGCTATTCTCTTTTGGAATAATAACACATTGTGTTTGAAATAAAACATGTTTGTAACTTGCATTATATTCTATTATTTATTATAGTTTTTTTTAAGTAAGCACAACGATACCTCCCCATTCAGAAGATGTCTGAATGACCTACAACATATTGTATCCCACAAAAAACAAACAAACAAAGTCTTTCTTTGAAAAAATCTTTGTTTCTTTATGTCATAGGCTAAACATCTAATTCTAATTTACAATGTCAATACTTATACGAGCATTAGGTGGCCCAATTGATGATGTAGGCTTATTCCGCATGTCATCCACAATTTTTGTGGATAATGTGAACAAAAAAGTCAATCGAGTTTGACCAGACCCTTGACCCGCCTGCATTTGGTAAAGGGTCTGACGTGCGAGACTACTAAGTGGGGTTTCAAATTGTGGTGCCACTGTGATTCACACAATGGATATACATGCTCTTTCTCATTTTATTGTGGAAGAAAAGGTGAGGAGCATTTTCCACGAATAAGTTGTTCTAGTTGTGAAAATATCCCAATATGGGCACACCTAAGGTGCCAGTAACATGAATACATTCCTTATGCAGGTCTGAAACAAGTACAGGGCTGGTATAGAAGTTATCTATAATAATAATGAGTATCCGTTTAACAAATATGACTTTATCAAAGGTCAAACCATTAGGACTCCGCACCTCTCCGTAAGCACTCTGTTGATGCTTGTGCAGCAAAAATATTGCAGATGGTACGGAACAACTTTGAGTTTCGAGTTTGACTAGACCCTTGCCTCGCTTGTTTATGGTAAAGGGTCTGGCCTGGCGAGACTACCCACTTAGTGGGTTTGCTGCTGATATACTGGTAATAAGAAATAAACATGCTTTTGTGAACCATACGCTCATCTGCACTAATCTCATGATGTGGTTGGTATAACTCAGGCAACATTTTTGAAGGTGATCATTTAGCACTCGAACTTCGCACAACTTATCACCTTTAGATTGCAATTCTTTCTCACTATCTGTACTAACTAGATATATGTAAAAATGACAGGAAACTTTGGAATTTGTATCTACTGATGACTTTTGAAAAAATGACTGGATGAAAACAATGGCTGGTAAGGCTCCACATGAGTTGACACTAAGGAACTTTACGATACCCCATATGAATCAGGATTCCTATTACAGCACAAATCATCTAGAGACATTTCTGGGAAGTTTCGATACATTAATTTCTTGATATCTTTCACTTGTTCTGCATATTCTTTAGTAGAGGATGGCATAATTTGAACGATATTTTTTTTATTAAAATATAATCTGAAAAATTATCTATAGGTGATGTTATATCAATATGTGAAGGAATGTGAGATCTAACCTCATGTGTAGGATAGAAAGTATGGGATATTGTGACATTAGAATCGGTATCTGACAATTTGCATATAGAGAAATAGGGATTTTTCTTTCTTCTAAGTCCATGCCCCCATCCTTGTCCCTGTGCTTGCCCACGTCCTTTCCCATGCTCCAGTCTCTGACCTCGCCCTCACCCTCGTTTCCATTGTTTCCCTCTTACACTACTGCCTTTTCCCACCTACAGGTGCTGGCATTTTATGATCTGATTCTTCACTACCACCATTTACATCACTGCTAACTTCATTACTACTATAAACATCACCATCGCTATATTTATAACTATCTTTCTGTGTCACTGCTAAAATTAGAAGACTAAGTTCTAGGCTACCACAATACATTTCAACATTCATTCTACACCAATATCCTGTGTCGATTTCACCAATAGCTAGATGAAGTAATTCCTTCAAGTTCACCGGACAATACAATGAGCCATTATATGGCCTCATAAAGTTCAGCCTCTGGATTGCTCAAATTATAATCTGAGTCAGAATTACTACTTGATAATACAGCTGAAACCCGAATATCATTGACAATATTGTAAAAAGTAATCCTGCATAATAAAGTTAGCTACTGTCCAGATAAAATGAAGTGGATAATCATCTTTAGTATTGTGTTGTTCTTATGTTATTATGCTTCGTTCATCATCATCTTTTAGAAACTCAATGAATTTACAGCAATATATCCTTAGTTACTCTCTTACGAAATTGAGCGCGTGCACCACCCCAGATCCGAAGAAGAAACACAACACAAATAGTATATCTTTCCATCGCGTCAAACTTATCTAATCTAAGCAGTAGGACTCATACACGTAATCCAGTTTCAACGGAAGTGAATATCAAACGGATACGACTGGCTGTCTTGGAATTTACTCTACACGCTCCAAACTTCGCTTATTTTGGGGGTTACCAATTTCACGAGGGGATGACTGTTCTCCTGTTTAAATCGGTCACCCTGGGGTGACCGATTTACCGGAAAATGGTAGTGGGGGTGAGCAATATTTTAAATTTATCCGTGATATTACTCACCCGGGGTGACTAAATTTGGGGGTGACTAATTTTATATGACACCGGAATTCACAATGTTGTAGAAGAACAACCAGAACCAGTGATTGTAGAAAGGGGAGGAGCCAGTCTTGCGCAGCGAGACCCTTTTCCAACCTGTATTCTTGGGTAAAGGGTTTCGCGTAGCAGACTGGAGAGGAGCTTTGGAGCGCCCAATATACTGAAATTGGACACACACACAAAAAAAAAATTATTTGAGGAAGGTCCATAGTTGTTATTTAAAAATCAGGCCTTACCCCTTATATAAATGAGGTACCCCTAAACTATGGCGGCCCTACTTTTTAAAGTAGCATCTACTTTGTAAGTGAGGACCTACTTATAAAGGAGGAGCTTACTTTAGTAACTGATTTATAGCATAATTATGTTCAATTTATGATCATGTACTATTATATGTGCTGATGACATGCTAGGCATATTTGCTGCACACAGCTGTAGTGTTATTTTTGTAGTAGGTAGCTCAAAGAACGTTTGAAGAATGGCTACCCCTGGCCATTCTAGCAGCATTAGTGATGTATCACAAGTAATAAGTACTATTGCTAGTGCCTGTAATCCCAGTCAAGGAGAAGTAGGATAGCTACTAGCAAAATAATGACATTATTGTTAATAGTTTTATGAATGGCAATATTTCATTATAAGTAATTATCAAGTTCTGACCATTCCTATAAACTAGATTGAAACTTTCTCACGTAAAGGGGTCTGGAAAAAAGCAAAGGAAAAATGTGATAACTAAGATTTTTTCACATTTTCCTTTAGACCCCTTTAGGTGAAAAAGTTTCAATCTATCAGCTAAGTATTATCATTTATAAATATATTATGCACATAAACAATTATATTGATTTGATATAATATATTTAGATTCAGCATTTAATTAGCTTAACATGATATGAAATCTTACATAATATGGTACATTAACTAGTGCAATTTTGAGGCAGTGTTTTTTAATACTCTATCAAACCATTGTAATAAACTAATTATTTATTTCAATACTATCGCAAGCACTTGTTCATGTGTGGTAGTTATTATGATATCACATGTTTTATGTAACCAATTAGATTAGGATTTCATTACTACTCATATATAAATTATATACATATATATGAGCATGTATAGTACATATTCTGATATCACATTGTATAAATTTATAGAAAACAATTAAGTTCCTGTTTTTTTGCTGTTATCATTTTAATTATTTAAACAATGCAATTTGAAAGTATTGATTATAAACCATTTTTAAGTATTGTTGCAGAGTTCTTTCCTGTCAATAGTTTGTAGGTAGAGAGGGATGTCTCCAGAATACCAAAATCCAAAGTCTATAATTGCTTAACCTATCACTAACCTACTCAAAGCAGCTAGCTAGCTAAGTACTATACTCAAAACAAAGAGTCAAATGAAGACAAACTATCATTGATCATTCAAACGACATAGCAAGAGAAAAAGTGTGACTTACAACTAGAATAGTAACTGGTTTGACCTGTTCATGTGGACCAAAAACCATTGTGTGAGATGAGGTTAGATAATAGTGTAATCATGGTGAACAGTTGAATCATGAACAATTGTATTGTTAACAATCTAAATAGTATAGCCAATATGTTTTCCCAAAGTTTACTTGTTTATTTGAATAAAACTATCGTTAAATTATTTTTATGCAAAATAATAACTTATGACAAAGAGTGTTCCTATTACTGTAGTCAACTCATGTTAAACCTTAGCTATGAATTCCATTTGTCATGTATAATACACATAGT
>WLWD01000127.1_pt1 | contig 19416 bp, 13 predicted proteins | sample 6712731 | NCBI WGS metagenome assembly WLWD01 (sample SAMN12718690, study PRJNA576275) | sponge metagenome | isolation source: marine sponge | host: Mycale hentscheli | place: New Zealand: South Island, Marlborough, Capsize Point | collected 2014-11-01
CTCTCCAATTGCTGTTCTTCCTCTCTCCTCTCCAAATCTTTACGAACAGATTTAAACACTTTCTTTCTGCATAATTGTAAGTGTAGAGTCTTTGATAGTACTGTAGTACTTGAATGAAAAGCCTTACCCTTTTTTTAATCTCCACCAAGTGGTTTTAGGAATAGAAGCTCCATCACTCCTTATGTACTGCCTATATGATCCTCTTGATTATTTTTCCATTGTTAAAAAACTTTAAGTTGTATATAATCTATTTAAACAAATTTTAATACTACGTACACATACACAGCTTACACTTTGTAGTAATATTTTACAAAAAAGCACATGCAGAGATTGCAGCTGCCCTTTAAGCCATGTTGTAGCTTTTGTCAAAGGACAAAAAAAAGAAAGGTTTTTTCCACTCCAAAAAAGTTGTTGATAATGTCTGTAATTGAGGAGTATGAATCAGGCAGTGACTGTGAGAGAGAACCTCCAGCTCTTAGTGGAGGGAAAAGGAAGAGGAAGGCAGGAAGGATCGATTTATCTACAGAACATTTTTTTGCTGCAATGAGAAACAGTAAGTTAAACACTGTATGAGTGTGCTTTTAACTTTACACCAATAGTTGATTATTGGATTTCTAATTTCCTATTTTATTTTTTGTTAATTTGGCTGAAAAATTATTTCTGATACATCTTGTTTATAATATTAAGTTGTATACCTGTTTGTAGAAAAGATTTCAGTTAAGTGCAACCAAACCAATAAGAAATTTAAGGTGGATATGACTGCACTTTCTAAAGACGATGGTGAACCATTAACTGTAGATGACTTGAATGAAGGCTGTCAACTACTTATGGACTATAAAAAGAAATCTTGGGCAGTTACTGTGGTATCTGTGATGAGAGAATTAAATGGTATGAAATTTCATATTTGGGCTTGTTTGATTATTATTCTTACTATTTTAGACTCTAAAAAACGGAAGACGTCACCAACAGAACTGGATAATTCCATTATTCAAGCCAAACGAACAGTAAGTATGGTTACAAAACAAAAAATGTTACAAATTGTGCAAATTGTGCAAACTTATTGGCAGCAACATTGTTTTGTAATTACCTATCAACACAAGTTGCACATGTGCAGCTAATACTTTTAAACATTGTTGGTGTTGCTGCTGTTTTGCTTGATCCACTGATGGCTAACTTAGTTAACTTACAAAAAAGACAATGCTATATACAGACATGTATCTAATTTGATGTCTATTCTTGTAGTTTGATGAAGTACCTGTTGTCGAACAAAATGTGGAGATATCTACTAGTCCTCCTTCGACCAGTTCGAGCATTGAACCAACAAACAGAGTTATTGAATGTAATGAAACAAATACTTCAAGTGCTGAAAACTATGACTACAGACAAGAAAAATACAGCCAACGATCAAAGTTTTATGGTAAGAAACTTAAAAGAATTTACCATTTTAATTTTTTTTGATTAATCACTCCAGTAAACCTGGGTTATGTGGTATGGTGGTCTGTATGGTTAGGCCACGTTCAACTGATAGTTACAATTATGTTAAAGAAATAAGAATCTGGCATGTACCCTATGGTGTCCCTAATTTTTATCTTATTTATTTACTAGGAACATTAAAAAATAATTGTGTGTGGTTTTGGCTAAACACAGTACATATTTATTGATGTCGGGTGCAGTGAGTGTGAATACTTTCAGTGATGATGTAGAGCAAATCTCATTATATACCCCACCCCCACTGAAAGTACTTTGACTCATTTGGATTGCCTCTGAATGAAGCACACCATATTTAGCCTTACATTCCTGAAAATGGTCATATATCGGATAATCTATTATTATTATCCAGAGAAATACTTTTATGAATACCACAACAACAACAACAACCTAACTGAATTTAAGCTACAGTAACAGCATTGTAGGAATGCAGGGATAAAAGTATGATAATACTAGGACTGAAATATTTTGAAAACGTATTGCAGTCATGGGCACACTATTTTGGCCACCTTGTATTAAAAACTGCAAAGGGAATTTAGCATGAAGTTAATTTTTTTTAGCTGTAATGCAACATAATTTTTTCCATTATACTTTGATGTTAGCATAATGGTGTGAATCTCCTACACATCCCAGCAAGAAGTCCATGCGCTTATGGCCGAAGTCTGTTGGATGTTTTGTTCTCTAAGGAAGAACAAAGTCGTTCCGTTGTTATCGAGTCAGTGAAGTCAAACAAGCCACCGCTCTCTCCACAACGAGTTCAATTATTGTTTGGTAAGTTTTTTCAATATACCGTATATGTAATTCTAGCATGTTTGTCTAATGGCAAATTTTGTTCTTTTAGATTGTGTACAAAAGAGATACCCAGACCATGACCATCGTAAGTTAATGGCAACGTTAAGCCAAAAGTGCCGCGATGCAGGAAGACTCGCAGCAGATGGAATGGAGTTGGTGACTGCAGGTTCAGAATAACATTTCGAACTCAACATTTTATTTGCCATTGAGTGATCATGACTTAATGACCTTGATTTCAAATTATTGTGTGATCTTGCAAGAAAATGATCATTCATAAGATCTTGAATCACCACACATGATCTTGTAAAGTAATCTATGTGTGATCGCACCTGATATAGTTCCAAAATCATGTGAGATCTTGCAAGTGAGATCTTGCATGAAAAACCATGCAATATCTTACATGTAAGATCTTGAATCATTCATCACCCAAGATCTTACAAAGTAATCCATGTGTGATCACACCTGATATGGTTCCAAAATCATTAGTGATCTTGCAAGTGGGATCTTGTAAGATCACTAAAAAAATTTTTGTAAGATCTTGCAAGAATTTTTTCTTGGGTAAGTCTTAATTATATTCATACTATCTTAATTATATTCATACTAACCCACAGTCACCTCGCTCATCCACTACGTATTATAAGCCGCATGCCGAGTTCTATGAAATTGTTGTTCACCTCTGTCTACTTTAGGACATACAAATTCTTAGAGTTATGCACGCTTTTGCCTGGTCATTCAAGACTGCAAGCTGCGAGGCCAGCGGTTGCGAGTGATTTCTAGGTTGCGCTTGACAAGTGAGCTACCTGGTCCTTCCACAGTGTGAGAAGGCCATTTGCACGTGACTCTCAAGCATACACGCCCACAACTGGCCCCGAGAATCACGTTCATTTGGTCCTTCGAGCCTGTGACGAACTGGCACTACGGCCTGACCTCTGTACTCACCTCGATTGATCGTTCGCTGTTTCGAGTTCAGTCCTTGTCGTACTAGCTAGGCTGTTCTTGTCGATTAGTTGATATCTCTTCACGTCACCTCGACTCATCATGACTACACCTCCGGAGGACGACTCACTTCGTGCGAACATCGCACATCTAAGACGCCAACGCACATACAAGCGTGGACTGGTAACTAAAGTACAGAGCAAGTTCAAGTCACTGGTCGACAGCCATCTAGATGACTGGGACCCCATCACAATCGCGACCTTACAGATGAACTTTCTTCAGCAGTCTCTGCACATGAGCGTCTTCAATCGCAGATCGATGAACTCCTTTTCGACGACGCCACTGCGTATGATCTCGAACAAGCCCAGTCAGACAAACACAACGATCTTCATACCGGCCTTCGCCTCAACCTTCGACGTATTAAACTACAGCAAACACTGTGGAACGACAGCCACAGTCTCGTGGACGACATGGAACGCCTTGCAGCCACAGCTGACAAGACCACGTCTCGCTTCAGCTCCAAACTCGACGTCTTCTCGACCAACTGCAGACCTCTCGTCAACTCTGCACCGTCTCTACACTCTCACCCAGCTATTAAGGAAAGAATCCAAACTCTACGTAAAGCCATCAATGACTTCACCGAGATCGCCGCCGCCGCCGCGGCCACTTCAACTTCATCTTCTCCTTCGACGACCTCCACCGGGGATACTCACAAGGACCGTCCAAGGATGGCTCCCCTCAACCTTGACATCCCTAAGTTCTCGGGTGACCCGCTCCAATGGGAAGCCTTTGAGCTTGGCCTCCTGTCTCTCCTCAAACATCGTGCTGAGGGTTTCAGTGAGGCCGACAAGTTTGCAATTGTGAGGCAAGCCATTGTACCATCGCAGGGCAAGTCGCTGATCGCAGACTTGTTAAATCAGGGAGCATCCATCGACAAGTTGCTGGATGACCTCAGACGCATGTTCGGGAGACCACAATTAGTGATACCGATCTTAGTCCAGAAGGTCACAGAACCACCACGGGCAGATCAGTCTGTATCATCCCTTCGCAAGTTTAAAGTATCAGTCTTGGACAATTACAGAGCACTCAACAATCATGTCAAGGGAGACCTCAGTCTCTTCATGCCTAGATGGGAAGCTCAGGGAGGACTGGGAAAGACTTCTCTTCGAGAAGTATCCTTCGCCTACCATGACGGACTTCACTGAGTTCATTGAGCAACGTCTCCTCTGGGCTGACACCCAATCTCTATCTACTCCATCTACTACGTCTGCTACTTTATCTTCGTCTACATCGTTCAAACCTACGTATACACCTACGTCTCCACGGAAGAAACCTCCTACGATGCCTGCCAAGTGCGCTTCATGCGGTGAAGCGCACTGGCTGGGCAGGTGCTCGGTCTTCGCGGCCTTGAGCACGGAGGAACGCAACAGGCTGGTCAGGGAGAAACGGCTCTGTCTGAACTGTCTCTCCCCAGCCCACGCCGTTCGGAGTTGCACAAACCGCCACTCATGTCGGCATTGCAACTTGAGGCATCACTCACTGCTACACAAGGAGCAGCGAACAAACGGCAGTTCCTCTACTACAACCACGACAACTACGCCTGCCTCTATGGCTGTGGTCAACCAACCTACAGAGATCCCAGCTTCTCCACAAGACTCTAGTTCTGGGAACTTCATATGTACTGTCACCGCTAAGCTTCAGCACGAAGGCAACATCGTCAAGGCCCGATTGCTACTCGACCACGGAAGCGGGGGCACCTTCATGTCAGAAGAACTGGCATCCTCACTCAAGCTCAAACGGATTCCCCAGGACAGAGTCTTCGAGGGATTCGGACAAGGAACCATACGATCAAAGCACAAGGTCTACACAAAACTACATTCTACAGTCTCAAGTTTCTCTTCGTCCACCATCGAGTTCTCAGTGATCCCACATGCTCTGAAGTCTACACCACCAGCTGACCGTGACGTGGTCCTGGACTTGGCCGCACAAAATGGTCTGGGCCTATCCGACCCGCAGATGGGAGGCTGTGTGGACATCCTGCTAGGTCAGGAACACCCATGGGACCTATGCGGGGAGGTCACGAAAACGGACAGACACCGCTTCATTTCGACACACTTCGGCTACGGAGTCATCGGACCTCTGTCGGGGAGTACACGCGTCCTCTCCATAATCACACCTGCTACTCAACTTGATGAAGATTTGGGGAGGCTCTGGGCCATGGACAAGGTCCCAGAGGCCTCACCACTCAGCGCGGACGACCAAGCGGCAGTGGACCACTTCCATGCCAACGTCCAGCTACAGGACGGCAGAGTCACAGTAGCTCTGCCACGCAAGGACAACCCTCCACCAATCGGGAACTCACGTAAACAGGCAATGTCAAGGCTCTTCTCCAACGAGAAGTCACTCTCCACCAAACACAAGCTGGAACCCTTCAACGCGGCGCTTCGGGAATACATTGACCTGGGGCACGCGCACATCATACCAGAACAAGAACTTAAACTCAACGAGGACTGCTACTACATGCCAGTACATGGAGTTTTCAAAGAATCCTCCAGTACCACCAAGACGAGACCAGTATTTGACGCCTCTGCCAAGACCACCAACGGACATTCGCTGAATGACACACTACGTGTGGGTCCCAACCTGTACCCACCCTTGGCAGACGTACTTGTCAAATTTCGCAAACACGCAGTAGGGATCTCCGCGGACATCAGCAAGATGTTCCGGGAGATCCTACTTCACAAGGATCATCAAGACTTACACCGTTTCCTTCTGCGCCAACCGACAGGACACATTGTGGACTGCAGAATGGAACGGGTGACTTTCGGCGTGGCCTCGTCACCCTTCCTGGCTACGCAGACACTTCGCTACTTGGCAGATCAATTTCAAGACATCTACCCACGAGCTTCAGCAGCGATCTCCACAGAATTCTACGTTGATGACTTCGTCTCTGGCGCGGATTCTATTGAGACATCTACACAAATCAGAATCGAGTTGTGCAGTCTTCTTGCGAGGGCAGGCATGGTGCTAAGGAAATGGAGATCTAACTCTTTGGACTTTCTTGACCTCGCACCTGCTAGTCTACGCGATGAGGATAGCACGACTCTTCGCCTCGCAGAGTCACCCAAAGCGCTAGGCATACATTGGGACACTCAGAACGACGTCCTACACATCGCTGTTCCAGACATCATCAACGACAAGAAGATCACTAAACGTTCAATTGCATCTATATCCGCGGGAGTCTTCGACATTCTGGGACTCTTCGCGCCCGTCACCATCGTTGCAAGATCCATCCTCCAGGAAACATGGAAATTGAACTTACCTTGGGACGACGAAGTTCCTCAAGATCTGCAAGACATGTGGGACGCCTGGGTCAAAGACTTGCCCAAGGTCCTAGATCATCCCATTCCAAGAAGGATCACATCTCCAACTGGACAATCCAACTTCAGTTCCCTACAAGGCTTTGCGGACGCCTCTACTAAAGCTTATGGCGCCGCAGTATACCTGAGATCAGTTCAGACAGACGGCTCAGTTCACACGTCACTGGTGACCGCGAAAGCTCGCGTGTTACCAGTGAAACACATGACAATCCCGAAAGCTGAGTTACTCGGAGCCCATCTACTGGCCAAGCTACTGGCTCACACAGGGACCATTCAGGACATCTCTAAGGACAACCTACACGCATGGACAGATAGCCAAATTGTGCTACATTGGCTTTCCAAGGAAGCAACACAACACAAGGATCGATTCGTGGCTAACAGAGTGCAGAGTGTACAGGATCTACTACCATTCACCACCTGGCGACACGTTCCCACGGATCAAAACCCAGCCGACCTAGCAAGCCGGGGAGTTGCGGCATTTGATCTGATAGCCTCCACATTGTGGTGGTCGGGTCCACCGTGGCTTTCCAGGCCTCTGGATGCTTGGCCGGTGACAACCATCAATAGACCCAAAGAAGCAGTACAAATACTAACCATCTCAGTATCACTCAACATGGATTCCTCGCAAGTGAGATTTCTGAACTCCCTGTGGTACAAGTTTTCATCATTCTTCGCCCTGACGCGAGTCTTCGCATGGATTCTCAGATTTTTCAACCGGACAAAGTTCAAGAAGAAACAAGGTACTACACACCTATCATCTCAGGAAATTCATCAAGCTGCCAAGAAGATATTTTTACTCTCTCAACAATGCGACTTCCCGGAGGTCTTTGCAGCAGTCAAGGAAGACAGAGTCCTCCCGAAAAGTCACTCTCTACACAAGATGTTACCTACAACTCAAGACGGACTTCTGTATCTGAAGAGCAGGGTTCGCAACACCTTCACTCCTTCTCTACCGAAACTTCTTCTACCACTCCATCCCAAATCCAAGCTCACACGACTATGGATCTACTCTCTTCATCAGACTCATCTTCACCCCGGAGTCTCCGCTCTACAGTCCATCATCTCTGCCACTCATTACATCCCAGGACTCAGGAACTTGTTGAAACATGTCAGCAGGTCTTGCATGAGATGTCAACGTGCTTACGCCAAGCCTGTGTCACACCAACTCGGACTTTTACCAGCAGTCAGGACGAAGCCCTCTCCACCTTTTGAGAAGACAGGGATTGACTTTGCGGGACCGTTTACCATTAGAAGAGGATATACAAGGAAACCGACGTTTGACAAGTGTTATGCAGCTGTATTTGTGTGCATGTGTACCAAGGCCGTGCACCTCGATGTGTGTGCTTCCCTCTCCACGGAGGACTTCCGGGCGGCCTTACACAGGTTCGTCGCACGAAGGGGCTGCCCTACAGATGTCTACAGTGACAATGGCAGCAACTTTATAGGTGCCCGGGAGGAGATCCGGGAGTTGGAAGCACTCCTAGGCTCTACTGAAGGCAAGAAGATGACATCTACATTCACCCAGGATAAAGGTATCAAGTGGCACAACATTCCCCCCAGAGCGCCGCATTTTGGAGGCCTCTGGGAGGCTGCCGTACGTACGATGAAACTACTACTTCGAAAGAATTTACAACCTCACCCACTACGTTACGACGAGTTATACACATTACTCACCGAAGCCGAGAGTGTACTCAACTCCAGGCCCATCACCACACTGACAGAAGAAGAAACTCAGCAAGGAAGTTATCTCACAGCGGGGCATTTCCTCATCGGGAGACCTATGAGAGCCCTGCCCACTTCAACTCCTCCTACAGCCAAGACTACCGACCTCAGATGCTGGCGCCTAGTAAGCAAACTCAAGAGCGAGCTATGGCAGTCATGGATTCAGCAATACCTACGTACACAACAAGAAAGAAGTCGATGGATCAAACCTCACCAACCGTTACAAACTGGAGATCTCGTCTTTCTCAAAGACGAGGTCTTGAAGACAAGAGCATGGCCACTAGCTAGAGTGGTTGAAACGTACCCAGGAGACGACGGCCAAGTGCGAGCAGTCAAGATACGCTGCAAGGGCAAGGACTACCACAGAGCCGCACAAATGTGCATCCCGTTTGTTCCAGACGACGCATCTCCAGGCTGGCCCGGGAGTCTGTCTGGGAACTCCCAGACATAGAACATTCCGACGAACACACTTGTCACTCTCATTTCATTAACACTATTAACACTTATGCATTTCTCTCACTTCTCCCTCTAAGTCTTAATTATATTCATACTATCTTAATTATATTCATACTAACCCACAGTCACCTCGCTCATCCACTACGTATTATAAGCCGCATGCCGAGTTCTATGAAATTGTTGTCTACTTTAGGACATACAAATTCTTAGAGTTATGCGCGCTTTTGCCTGGTCATTCAAGACTGCAAGCTGCGAGGCCAGCGGTTGCGAGTGATTTCTAGGTTGCGCTTGACAAGTGAGCTACCTGGTCCCAGTGTGAGAAGGCCATTTGCACGTGACTCTCAAGCATACACGCCCACAACTGGCCCCGAGAATCACGTTCAAGTTAATTTCTTAGAAACATCTATGTTAACCCTATCGTTTCTGAATTGTTTTGATGCGCGCGGAAAAATCTAATTTTCTACCGCGGAATAGAGCAGTGCCGTTTTATTTTTTTAACTCGATGCTGGCTGGGAAAACCCCATAGCAACCATATATCACTAAATAGACCAAGAGTTTGGAATTCCCCTCATTTTTTGATTGAGAAAATTGAATAATATTTAAGCCATCTACTAATACTTCAAAAAAACAATTTTTTCCCCAAAAAAATCCACTTTTCCCATCAATAAAAAAAATAAAATAAAATAGAAATAATATTGTTTGATGCATTATATACCAATATTATATTAGTTCAACAATAAAATATGTTGTTTGTTGTGTGTGGTGCTGATTGTGATCATGTAGGAGACATCTATGAGTGTCCACAAGGAACGTATGCCATCGGACGTCGAGCTCCACTACAAAACTATTTCATATACACAAAAACACAAACAACAAAGATATTTGTAATACAAACAACAAATTATTCATGATCCTATATAATTGCAACTTTATGATGTATTGTATGCGGTTTCATACAGGATTTTTGTTTGGGGTGGGGCTCCGAGTGTACTTCGCCACACCCATTTTTTGGAACCTACACTACTTTGATGCACATCTTTGCATACGAGTCTATACTTCACACTGATGATCAGTGTTCGGTCCTATGCACTAAATGGCTCAGTTATGATAGGAACATAATGGGATACAATATCAGACTAAAAATAAATGCTTCCTAAATGTTCATTTCTATTCAACTCCCAAAATTCTAGGGGGGAACCCAGCGCTAGCCTCCCATTGTATGAACCCTGGTATGTATACTCCACACTGTACATGAGAGAAACAATCGTTGTATTGAGAAAGTGTAATTTGAAAATGAAAAGCAGTACAAGCACACACGTGGAATTCAACTTACCCGGCATGGATGGTGTCACAGACTGAACGATCCCTCCCATAGGATCCGGAACCTCCATACAATACAAAAAAAACACAAGACAACAATGATATTTGTAACATAACAGCTGGCCTCGCTGAATTGCCCCCCCCCTCCCCCGTCATTACTTTTCACTGACATTCTTGTACCATAACCCCCCCTCCCCCGTCATTACTTTTCACTGACATTCTTGTACCATAACCCCCCCTCCCCCGTCATTACTTTTCACTGACATTCTTGTACCATAACCCCCCCTCCCCCGTCATTACTTTTCACCATTCTTGTACCATTACTTTTCACTGACATTCTTGTACCATAACCCCCCCAGCCCTAGCTGGACACCCAAATATCAGTAAGTTGAAAAAATGAAATTCAACTTACCCGGCATGGATGATGTCACAGACCGAAAAAGACCACCGAGTTCGTTCTCTCTCAGGTTGGATCCGGAAACGCCACATACTGTTTGTTCATGGTTGCTCTCTCTCTCTTTCCACAAATGCACGCACACACATACACACACACACACACACAGAAAAAAGAAGCTACAGGTGAATACAGATCATAAAAATAAATGTATATTTTATTATACATAAATTGACTGGTGTACACACACACACACACACATGAAATTCAACTTACATGGGCATAGTAGTCACGATCCAAAAATATCCAGAGTTTCCTCCCAGGTTGTATACGGAAGCGCCACATACTGTTTGTCCACGGATGCTCTCTCTCATTCCACAAATGCACACACACACTAGAAAAAAGAAGATACAGGTGAATACAGATCATAAAAATAAATGTATAATATAAATTTACTGGGGGCTAGGGCTAGGGTTGGGGCTGGGGCTGGGCTAGGGTTAGGGATAGTGGCTATACTTTCGTTCCCACTACTGGCGGACGATCCTACGCCTATGTTATGGCGAGGTTGTTTGACTGTCTTTCTTCTGGTCGACATTCCCTTGCTTATTATACTATAGTTAGCAGTTCCAATATAAGTTCTCAAATTTTAGTATAATTAAAACAATCACCAACGTTTCGACTGTGTAGTATAGTCTTTTTCAAGGTGAAATGAGTTGAGGAGCGTATGGTGAGCTTATATATGATATAAAGTACCATTGTGTGTGGTTGGGTGGAACTGCTGCTAATTTAATTGAGTGTTCTGTATCTTCCCAGGTGGGCTTGGATTGAATTACTTGGGTATTGCTCTTCTGGTCCATTAGTGGTGTGTCCAGGGACATTGGGTGGTGAATACACCTTCTCATAGCTTGAATTGTCCAGTGATGTACTTCTGGTTTGTAATTTCTTTATTTAGTTTCTTCTCCATTGAATTATAGCCTTGGTAGATTTCGTCTGGTAATGGTCGTCATAGGGAATTCGTCAGGTAATGATCATCATTTGTTTACTTGTGCTCTTATTCATATCTGCTGTTGAGTCCATTAGGGAAGACTGTTTGGGCTAGGGCTAGGGGCTAGGGCTAAGGGCTATGGGCTAGGGCTAGGGCTAGGGCTAGGGGGTTAGGGCTAGAGCTGGGGCTGGGGGTTGGGCAGGGCTACTGGAGTGATCAGTCTTTCTCTGGTCTCTGTCCTTCCCCCTAACTGGCGCTACGCTTTTGCCAGTTAACTGGCTGCTTTGTTTTCCCTTTCGGGTATTCATCTCTCTTTACTTGTAACTAAGTTCTTAATAATAATAAAATTATTGCCCAACGTTTCGGCCTCTTATGAGCCTTTCTCAAGGGTGAAATGATATAAAACACGTGGTGGTGACTTTAAATGGTGAGCGAGTTTGATTTGATTGGTAGTTCAAGGTGAGAGATGATGTAGTTCTTTTAGTCGATCTTTGGATTGATTCTCCGAGGTTGTGGTAAGTTATTACTTCCTTTGCCGTCTAGGGGGCGTGGCTTCGCGGGTGTGTCGGTAAATTGATGATTAGTGTTTGTAGTGGCTTTTACTCTTCATATCTGCTGTTTAAGCCTTTGGGGAACACAGTTTCTAGTGTATTTATCCAGTGTTTCTCCCTGGCATCTAGCTGTGTATCACAGGTCTTCTCTAGTATGGTGACTTTGATGTCTCTGTGGAAGGAGTGGTCAGGTAGGTTTGCAAAGTGTTTATAAATAGGTAAATTAGTCTTGATTCTGCTGGCTGCTCTGTGGCCAGCTATTCTCTGAGATAGTTGCCTGCTAGTTTGGCCTACATATTGATTTCCTTTGGTGCACTTGGTGCATTCCAAAAGGTATATTACATTTTTGGTAGAACAGTTAGTATGTTTTGAAATGAAGAATGATTTGTAATTATGAGTAGAAGTGATTCTGACTTTTCTAGACATGACAGCACAGCATTTGCAGCCTGGAATGGCGCAACCAGCTGAGTGTCCGTCTAGGTTTGGTGTGATAGGTATGATAATCTGTGTATCTGATGTGGGGGGGTCATTGCAGTTCTTGAGTTTGGCTCTGACTAGCTTATTTCTTAGCGTCCTAGTTTTTTTCAGGCTCAAGCATGGTTTTGGTATGAGATCTGTGATGTCATTGTCTGGTTTAAGTACTTCCTTGATGGCATTTAAGTCTAGGTCAGGCGTATATTCAATTACAAAAAAGGTGTCGTACGGACATGTTGTGCTTTCTTTGCCCTGTAGTATGCGGTCTCTTTCTTGGAAGGGGAGTGAAAGACATACTTTGTGGACTAATCTGGATGGGTATCCTCTATCAATAAAGGCTGACTTTATTTTGTCTACAATCTTTGAGTACTCATGCTCATCTGAGCAACCTCTCAATAGTCTGGTAAGTTCTCCCTTAATTATACTAGAGAAGGTGCGGCTAGGGTGGGCTGAGGTATAGTGTAGGTATTGGAATTTGTTAGTTTTTTTAAAATATGGTTTAATATCTAGTACTGATGTAGAGTCATGTCTTGTTCCTTTGTAAATGGTCAGGTCTAGGAAATCTATGCTGGTTTTGGAGTGTTCATATGTGAATTTGATTGTAGGGTGAGATTGGTTGAGGTAGTCTATGAATAGTTTCAAGTCATCTTCGTTACCTGGCCATATACACAGTACATCGTCAATGTATCTCTTCCATACCAGTGGTTTGGTATGGTAGTTGTCTAGTAAGGTGTCTTCTAGTACAGACATGAATATATTAGCATAGGCTGGGGCCATTTTTGTGCCCATTGCAGTGCCTTGTATTTGATGGTACATTGTATCATTGAATTGGAAATGATTGTGAGATAAGACTATGTCTAATAGGTCTTTCATGGTACCTGGGGGAATGGTGACGTCGTCTGGTTCAGTATTCTTATTATATAGAGTATTTGTTACTGCTTGAATGCCATCTTTGTGTGGTATATTTAGGTATAGAGACTTTACGTCAATAGTGGCTAGGATACAGTCAGAAGGGACTTTAAGTTGTTCCAGTATTTGTATTATGTGTCCACTGTCTTTGATGTAAGATTTGATCTTAGGGACGAAGGGTTGTAACTGTTGGTCTATGAATTGAGATATTTTCTCAGTGGGGCCACCACAGCCACTAACTATGGGTCTTTCTGATATAGGATCTTTGTGAATTTTTTTGAGAAAGTACAATTGCTGTGTTCTAGGTGGTAGGTCAGGTGGGAATAATAGAAATTCTTTGGTAATGTTGTCTATAATTCCTTTCTTATGCATGTTTTTACAAAGTTATTTATAGCTTCTCCTAGGGGTAATGTAGGGTCGGAGTCAATTTTCTCATAGATAGTGTTGTCACTTAGGTGTGCTATACCTGCCTCAATGTATTTAGATCTGTCTTCTACCACTATTCCCGAGCCTTTGTCAGCACTCTTAATTATAAGGTTTTCATTATTATAGAGTTCATTTATTGCTTGTCTTTCTGGTTGCGATAAGTTGGGGAATGTAGTCTTAGGTGACAAGTCATTGATTGTATGTTTGATTGTTTGTAGGTATTGCTCGATTGCTGTCGAAGCTTTTGGGGGGACCCAAGTACTCTTCTTTTTAAAGGGGTGTTTTATTGTTTCAGGTTGGTCTTTAAAGTAGTGTTTTATTCTATTTGATCTTTCAAATCTTGAATATGCTTTTTCCAGGTTATAGGGCTAGGGCTAGGGTTGGGGCTGGGCTAGGGGTAGGGATAGAGGCTATGTCTCCATTCCCTCTGTTGGACGATCCAACGCTTATATTGTGTCGAGGCTGCCTGGTCGTCTTTCTTCTGTTGTTTGACATTTCTCAGTAATTTCTACGCTAAGTCTTAGGTATAGCAGTTCCAATATACTTTAACTTTTAATTTTTAATTCAATACACCAACGTTTCGACAAATGAAATGTCTTTTTCAAGGTGAAATGAAATGAGGAGCGTATGGTGAGCTTATATATGATATAAAGTACCCATTGTGTGTGGTTAGGTGGAACTGCTAATTCTATTCAGAGTTCTGTACCTTCCCTCTGTGTTGGGCTAGGTTTGAATTTCTTGGGTGTTGCTCTTCTGGTCCATTAGGGCTGTGTCCAGGTACATTGGATAATGTGTATCTCTTTCCATGGCTTGCATTGTCCAGTGATGTACCCCTTGTCTATTATTGCTTTATTCAGTTTCATCTACATTGAATTATGGCTTTGGTAGATTTCGTATGGTAATGGTCGTCATAGGGAATACTCGTCCGGTAATGATCATCATTTGTTTACTTGTGCTGTTATTATTCAAATCTGCTGTTGAGTCCTTTAGGAAAGACTGTTTGCAGAGTGTTGATCCAGTGTCTCTCTCTGTCATCTAGCTGGTCTGCTCTACATCTCTCCAGAATGGTGAGTCTTATGTCTTTGTCTAAGCTGTGGTTTAGCTTTAGGAAGTGCTTGTATATAGGTAGGTTAGTCTTAGTTCTACTGGCTGCTCTGTGTCCAGCCATTCTTTGTGATAGTTGTCTCTGTGTCTGTCCCACATATTGGTTTCTTGTTTTACATTTCATGCACTCTAACAAGTAAATGACATTTCTATTTGAGCAGTTGGTCTGCTTTGGTGTGGGGAAGGACTTGTGGTCATGGGATGAGGTTACCCTCTGTTTTTTTGACATGATTGGACAGCATTTGCAACCTGCAATGCCACAACATGCCGAGTGTCCTCCCAGGCTAGGTGTAGTTGTGATAACTATCTCTTCCTGCGTTATTGGAAGTTTGGGTTGACCTTTGACCTTGGCTCTCACCAGGGTATTTCCCAGGGTTCTGGTTTTCTTTAGGCTCAAGCAAGGTTTGGGTACATGTCCCTCTTCTGTGGGATTTGGTTTTATGATACTCTTTAGCTTTTTTACGTCTAAGTCTGACGTGTATTCCGTCACAAAGAAGGTATCGTAGGGGCACTGTTCCCTCTCTCTCTGTGCGATTATGTTGGGTCTGGTATGGTAGTCTACTTGTCTCTGTACCTCTTTAATCAAGTGAGACGGGTAGTCTCTGTCTCTGAATATGTCATACATTTTCTTTTGTATTTGTCTGTACGTCTGTTCATCAGAGCATGCTCTCAGTAGTCTTGTCATTTCTCCTTTAATTAGACTTGAGAATGTGGTCTAGGGCTAGGGCTAGGGCTAGGGCTAGGGCTAGGGCTAGGGCTAGGGCTAGGGCTAGGGCTAGGGCTAGGGCTAGGGCTAGGGCTAGGGCTAGGGTTGGGGCTGGGGCTATTGGCTCAGGGCTACTAGGGACAGCCCTACTGAGCGGTTCCACGCCTGTAATGGCATTTAGGTAGCTAGTTTTATTGTTACTGCTTCTAGTTACTCTAGTAGTTACTTTCCGATTCATCTTTAGTTTTTTATTTCTCTTTGATACCAACGTTTCGGCGTACTGCTCGCCTTCTTCAGGGTATAGAAATGAAAAAAATGACACGTGGTAGTGGTATAAGTAATAGTGAGGGTGAATCTGATTGGATGAATCGGAAAGTGTTAATGTTATAGAGTTCTTCGGCCTTTGATTGGCTTGTACGGGGCTTTAATTGCCTTGCACGGTAGTTTAGGGGGTGTGGCTGCTTGCAGTAGCTCCTGGGGGGCTGGGCTCTGCTTGCAATTCTCGGAGGGTAAGGGTCGTCAGGCGGTAAAGGGGTGCTTGTCTGTGCTGATTAGAGTACAATATGTGTTAGAAATTGTTATAGTTACCTTGAGATGGAGAAGTAGGACCTTCTACTCAAATCTGCTGTTGAGTCCTTTAGGATACACTGTCTCCAAGGTGTTAATCCAGTGGCTTTCCTTGGAGGTGAGTTGATCTGCAGTACATTTCTCTAGAATAGAGATTCTAATGTCTCTTTCTAGGTTATGGTTGGGGAGGGTTAGGAAGTGCTTGTATAGGGGTAGGTTAGGTTTAGTTTTAGAGGCAGCTCTATGGCCTGCTAGTCTAGTATTCATGCACCTCTGGGTCTGTCCCACATATTGGTTCCTCCTTGTACATTTAGTACATTCCAGGAGGTAGATGATATTTTTAGTGTTGCAGTTGGTGTGAGTAGGTGTAGGGAAGTTTTTATTGTTATGTGTTGAGTGTATTCTCTGTTTTCTAGACATAAGTGTGCAGCATTTGCATCCATTATTGTTACAGCCGGCCGAGTGGCCATTAAAATCAGCTGTAATTGGTATAGTCATGGGCTTGCTGGATTGTATAGGTTCTGTCAGGTTCTTAAGTTTTGCTCTGACTAGGAATTGCTTGAGGTTTTTCTTTCTTTTCAGACTTAAGCATGGTTTGGGTACATGTTCAGCTTCTTCAGGTAGAGGTTGTATTATTGATCTTAGTTTTTTCACATCTAAGTCGTCTGTGTATTCTAAGACTAGAAATGTTTCATATTTCGTGTCTTGGGCTAGTTTGTCTTTGAGTAGTTGTTCTCTATTGTGGTGTGGTAGTGAGTCAATGACTTGTGTGATTAGGTAGCCTGGATAGCCTCTGTGTCTAAATTCAGTATACATTTTTTCTTGAATTTTTAAGTATTCGTCTTTGTCTGAGCAAGCTCTTAATAGTCTTGTTAGTTCACCCTTGATTAGGCTGCGGAATGTTTGTCTTGGATGAGCTGAATTGTATTGTAGATATTGGAATTTATTAGTTTTTTTGAAGAAAGGTTTGATATCTAGAATTTGTTGTTCTTGGAACCTTTTCCCTTTGTATATTGTTATGTCTAGGAAATCTACGCTTGTTTTAGAGCTCTCATACGTAAATTTTATTGTTGGGTGTGTCTGATTTAGATATGTTATGAATTGTTCTAATTCTGACTGTGTTCCTGGCCAAATGCATAAGATATCGTCAATGTATCTTTTCCAGAGCAATGGTTCTATGGGGTAATTGTCTAATAGTTGTTCTTCTAGTTCTGCCATGAAGATGTTGGCATAAGCAGGAGCCATTTTGGTTCCCATGGCCGTACCTTGTATTTGATGGAACATGGCGTCCGTAAACTGAAAGTAGTTTTTGGTTAACACTATTTTCAATAGATCTGACATTGTGTTGGGTGGGATGGGTATGTCATCTGAGTTAGGATTCTTATAGTACATGTGATTTAAGACTGCTTTAATTCCTTCTTCATGTGGTATATTTAAGTAGAGTGCTTTTACGTCTATTGTGGCTAGGATTGCGTCCGGTGAAATTGTCATTGTTTCTAGTTGGTTAATTAAATGTCCACTGTCTCTCGTGTAGGATTTAATTTTAGGAACTTGTGGTTGTAAGTGGTAATCTAAAAACTGTGAGATTTTCTCTGTGGGGCCTCCACATCCACTCACTATAGGTCTTACTGCTATTGGGTTCTTATGGATTTTCTTAAGGAAGTATAGTTGTTGTGTTCTAGGCATGTTATTAGGTTTAAAGCTTAGATATTCTTTAGTTGTGTTATCTATTATTCCTTTTTTGTACATGTACTCTATGTATTTGTTTATTGCTTGCGCTAGTGGGATAGTCGGATCCTCCTCAATTTTTTCATATATAGATGTATCTGATAAGTGTTCTAGGCCGTCTTTGATGTAGTTGTCTCTATCTTCTACTACTATGCCAGAACCTTTGTCTGCGTTTTTAATGATTAGGGTAGGGTCTGCCGCTAGTGTTTTGAGGGCATGCATTTGGGCTAGGGCTAGGGCTAGGGCTAGGGCTAGGGCTAGGGCTAGGGCTAGGGCTAGGGCTAGGGCTAGGGCTAGGGCTAGGGCTAGGGCTAGGGCTAGGGCTAGGGCTAGGGCTAGGGCTAGGGCTAGGGCTAGGGCTAGGGCTAGGGCTAGGGCTAGGGCTAGGGCTAGGGCTAGGGCTAGGGCTAGGGGCTAGGGCTAGGGCTAGGGCTAGGGCTAGGGCTAGGGCTAGGGCTAGGGCTAGGGCTAGGGCTAGGGCTAAGGGCTAGGGCTAGGGCTAGGGCTAGGGGCTAGGGCTAGGGCTAGGGCTAGGGCTAGGGCTGGGGCTATGGCTATGCTAGGCTAGGGCTATGGCCGGGCTAGGCTAGGTCTAGGGCTAGGGCTAGGGCTAGGGCTAGGGCTAGGGCTAGGCTAGGCTAATGGCTGGGCTAATGCTAGAGGGGCTAGGGCTAGGGCTAGGCTAGTCTATGAGCTAGGGCTAGGCTAGGGGTTAGGGCTAGGGCTAGGCTGCCTAGGGCTAGGGCTAGGGCTAGGGCTTAGGGCTAGGGCTTAGGGCAGGTCTAGGGCTAGGTCTAGGGCTAAGGGGCTAGGGCTAGGCAGGGCTAGGCTAGGCTAGGGCTATAGGGCTAGGGCTAAGGGCTAGGGCTACTAGGGCTAATGGCAGGGCTTAGGGCTAAGGGCTAGGGCTAGGGCTAGGCTAGGGCTAGGGCTAGGGCTAGGGCTAGGGGGGCTAGGGCTAGGGGGGGTTAGGGCTAGGGCTAGGGCTAGGGCTAGGGCTAGGGCTAGGGCTAGGGCTAGGGCTAGGGCTAGGGCTAGGGCTAGGGCTAGGGCTAGGGCTAGTGCTAGGGCTAGGGCTAGGGCTAGGGCTAGGGCTAGGGCTAGGGCTAGGGCTAGGGCTAGGGCTAGGGCTAGGGCTAGGGCTAGGGCTAGGGCTAGGGCTAGGGCTAGGGCTAGGGCTAGGGCTAGGGCTAGGGCTAGGGCTAAGGCTAGGGCTAGGGCTAGGGCTAGGGCTAGGGCTAGGGCTAGGGCTAGGGCTAGGGCTAGGGCTAGGGCTAGGGCTAGGGCTAGGGCTAGGGCTAGGGCTAGGGCTAGGGCTAGGGCTAGGGCTAGGGCTAAGGGCTAGGGCTAGGGCTAGGGCTAGGGCTAGGGCTAGGGCTAGGGCTAGGGCTAGGGCTAGGGCTAGGGCTAGGGCTAGGGCTAGGGCTAGGGCTAGGGCTAGGGCTAGGGCTAGGGCTAGGGCTAGGGCTAGGGCTAGG
>WLWD01003028.1_pt1 | contig 19414 bp, 16 predicted proteins | sample 6712731 | NCBI WGS metagenome assembly WLWD01 (sample SAMN12718690, study PRJNA576275) | sponge metagenome | isolation source: marine sponge | host: Mycale hentscheli | place: New Zealand: South Island, Marlborough, Capsize Point | collected 2014-11-01
CGTATTTGCCCATACTGATGGGATACAAACGTCCATGGCCATCTTTGGGCCTAGCGATATGAATAAGACTGTCAGCATCAATGTCAAATGTAATCGCACAAGCACATTTGGCGCCATTAGGCCATTTGATTGGCGTATGAAGCATAAATTAAACCTCCTCATTAGTAATTTTGACTCAAGTACCTGCGTACCGATTACCAGTCAAGACGATATTCCAAGCCGTAGTCAGCCTCGAGCTAAAACAGTATGCATACCCTACATTATCAGAATTTTGCTAATTAGTTCATCATGGAGTTACAACCAATTCTAAAATGTGTGACTTTCAATACATCCGCACGCAAATTCTTGGCGAGAATAGCCAGAATGCTTTATAGTTCTTTTTAATATCAACTCATCTTTTAACATCAACTCAGTCAACTGAAACCCATATTATGAATATTCTCATCCTCGGTTTAGTCGTTTTTATCGGTATTCACCTCATTCCTTGCATGACTTCACTCAAAGCTGGCTTCGTTAGCAAAATGGGAGCGAATGGTTATAAAGGCATGTTCTCTATCGTCTCATTTATCGGTCTCGGGCTCATCATCTACGGCATGGGAAAAGCTGAGTTTATCCCGGTCTATGACCCTCCATCATGGGGACGATATTTCACCATGATCATTATGATACCGGCGCTCATTTTGCTGCCCGCGGCAAACATGCCAACCAATATCACACGTTTCATCCGTCACCCGATGTTACTTGGCACCGCCCTGTGGGCCGCTGGACACCTCGCCGCAAATGGTGATCAAGCGTCACTGATATTGTTTGGTTCATTGGGGGTATACGCAATTTTTGATATTTGGTCTGCAAACTCCCGAGGCGCAACCAACTCTACCCAAGTTGTTCCAATTAAAAAGGACATCATTGTCGTGTTAGCGGGTCTCGTTGCTTATACACTGCTGAGCTACTTTCATGGCACATTATTTGGCATGCCTGTGGTCTAGCACTTGAGTGCCACTAATCGAAGAAAAAGGGGTGAAGATAACCGAATGGGGCCAGCGATAGAGCAAGGCCCCAGATCTGCTAGTTTTTTCGAGTCTGCCTCTCTGCCTGGGTCTCATAGGGCTAAAGTGCCCGCTCAACTTTCGTGAATCCAACGTACCGATTTCACTCTGAGCACTCCCGGCAAACATTGATGGACAGGAACCGTCCCACACTTCCAGGTGATAAAAGTTTTGCCAAAGCTCGTGCTTTTCACAATAGCACGAGTGTTATTTGTCAGAATCCTGTGGAGATAAGGTTCCTGATCTAGCCCGTTCCTCCGCTGCGCTAACTTCGTACCCCGTCCCATTGGACAAACTAGAGCGATAAATGAAACGATAAAGACCAACACCGATAACGGGTAATAGAAGAAGAAGTAACACCCAAATTAGCCTGTCTCTGAGCGAAAAAGGTGCTTTAACCACATCTAGAATTGGAATCGTTATCAACATCATATGCACGATACCGAATACCACTAAAAAACCAATAACTGCGCTGCTCATACTTACCCCCTAACCTTCTCCTCAATAATTATTGGAAAGCAATTATTAGAAAAGTAGTGATTGAAAGAAACTTGCTTGAAGTTCAACCCTCGTTGTCAACCCGTTAATATCGACTGATATAAGCCAATGCCACAGAGAATCATCATACCCTTATTCGAATCCATTGGCACCATATTGAGCAACGCGCTAGAGACAATACACACCCTAAAACTCATGCGCTACCGTTTCTTCCATCCGCCCCCTAAATTCCACTGTCATCAAGGGGTGACAGAGCATCCGGATAAGTCGCTGGCACTTTCTTTCCCCTCCCACCAAATCACGAAGCCAAATCAATTTCCAGCCATTCAGAAACTGCCTAGAACATCATTAACTAAACCCTCAGAGATGTTTTGTCAATCAACGTATCGATTCAGGCTTGACGAGGTAGCAAATTTAGGACAATCTGAAACTACAAAAATCCGAGGCAAATTCAGTCATGTATCGTTTTCTTTCAAAAATTATCGTCTTATCGCTATTTTCACTACCCGCGTTCGCAATTTCAATTTCCGGCACTTTCTTAACGGAAACTAACGATGAGGGAGGGTATCTACACGTTGAAATGCTCCCTTGCGAAAGTGACGTTAACCAGGTTTGTGGGATCATTAAGACTGCCTTTAGAGAAGCCGATGGTGGCGCCCCAAATCCCGATTATGAGCATCTAGGAAAACTCATTGTCTGGGACATGAAAGATCATGGGGATGGCAGATATTCCGGTGGAAAAATCTGGGCCGTGGATGAAGATAAGATATACAAATCCAAGATGCACAAGGATGACGAGAACTTGGTGGTCAAAGGGTGTATTTTGTTTATTTGTCGCGGGCAGACTTGGTTGCCGGTTAACTAATTCGCAACACCAATATCTTGGTATATCCACGGAAAGTTCTGCCACTGGAGAACCCTAGTTAAACGAGGTACACGCAATCGACGGCGAAAACTCGTATACGACACACTTCCTCAATCGTATTTTGGTCGACACCTATAAAAGAATTCCGCAGGATCGGAAACTAGGATTGGTTCTTCTAACGCCGCGATTGGGGTATTTTGGAAACGATGAAGGCCCATCGGTAAGTTGAGGCTTAACGTTGTGGCTTGTCGTACTCATGCTCAGGTGAATGAAAAAACTCACTAGCGGCAAAAAATCATGATCTAAGTGAAACATAATTCCCAGCAAAAGGCACTAAGTAGTCATAATTTCTATTTTTTCTACGAAACAGAGAAATGATACCCACCCTACGCGTTTTTTAGATAATATCTACCACCTTTAAAGGGGATTCTTGAAATCCATGCTCTGACTTGCACAAGTTGTTATTCGCATTGCCGGAGCCACGGAGACAAGACATACAGTACAAGACAACAACCGTAGTAGATAACTGCACGTGAACCGTGTTTCCATTGTGCTGATTCTACGACCCTGCCGCTATCTTAAACCTAAATTTAGTTACCAACACGAAAGTTAAAATGATGAAAGATCAGTACTATCTGGATAACGCCGCCACCACTTGGCCAAAACCAGAAACCGTCTACACCACAATGGATCAATTTTTCCGTCAATACGGTGTTAACCCTGGACGTGCTGGCCATGAAATGGCAGTAGAAGCGGAGCGGATGATCACCGAAACCCGAAGATTGCTTGCGGGTTTTTTTAACCATACCGGTGACCCACACCGTGTGGTCTTTACCCAAAACGCCACGGATTCTCTCAACACGGCGTTATTCGGGCTCATTAACCCCGGTGACCATGTTATCACCAGCCGCCTTGAACATAACTCCGTTACTCGTCCCACTAATCACATGGCAAGGGATCTGAATGTCGATGTTACCCAAATCCAACGTGATGGTGAAGGATATCTCGACCCAGAAGATATAAAGAAGGCGATAAAATCAAACACGAAAGTTATTGTCATCAATCACGCATCAAATGTGTTAGGCAGCGTCCAAGATATCGACGCGATTGGAAAAATAGCCCGGGAAGCAGGCGTAACGTTTGTTTTAGATTCTTGTCAAACAGCCGGCGTGCTGGATCTGGACATGGAACGCTCCTGTGTTGACGTGATGACTTTTACCGGCCACAAAGGGCTATTTGGCCCCATGGGCATCGGTGGATTAGTGGTCGGTGATAACATAGATATCCGCCCAGCACGGGTAGGCGGTACCGGAGTCGACTCCATCACGCCCTATCAACCGGACGGCTATCCTTACCGCCTCGAAGCTGGCACAGTATCAGTTCCCGGTATTGCTGGGCTAAACGCCGCTCAAAAATGGTTTGCAGCCCTTGGGAAAGAGCATCTCACTGACAGTAAAACGTTCTCTCATAGGGAACTATGTGTCGCGGCGCTCTCCCATATTGAACAAAAAGAAGTGTCTCATATCAACAAATTGGCTAATGCATTCAACGCCATGGACAACGTCAGTGTCTATGGCCCTAAGGATAACCATCCAAGAGTCGCAACTCTCTCAGTAAACATCGACGGACTACCCGCTGATCAGGTCGGCACAATGTTGGATGCGGATCATTATGTTTGTGTGAGAGCCGGGTTACACTGCGCCCCTTGGGTTCATGAAGACGAAGGAACAGTGGAGCAAAAAGGCACCGTTCGATTTTCCCCAGGGTACTTCGCTGATGACGACGATTTGACTCAGGCGATAGGGGGAATTCTTGATATCGTCGAAGGCTAGCTTACGAGGGCAACATACCGAAAGATCTCGTTCATCTTCACTACCGTCGTGAAAACCGTTTATAAAGTGGACTATCAACGGTAGAATTCATATTGGTAGATTGAGTTCCGAACTTCTTTTGGTTTTAGCTCCTAGCTCACGTTAGCATGTCAACCATTGCACATTCACAGACATGATTGATATTGGATGTGTGCAACAAAATAATTAGTCACTTTTTGGATAAAACGAATGCGCTATTACGAATCGATCATCGATACCATCGGTAACACGCCATTGGTAAAATTAAATTCAGTCACCAAGGGTATAAAAGGTACGGTACTCGGTAAAGTGGAGTACTTTAACCCCGGCAATTCCATGAAAGACCGAATGGCCATCAAGATGATAGAAGATGCCGAAGCCCGGGGGGATCTCAAGCCCGGTGGCACAATCATCGAAGGAACATCTGGAAACACTGGCATGGGGTTGGCGCTGGCTGCGATTTCCAAAGGCTATAAATGTGCCTTCACGCTAGCTGATAAACAATCCCAGGAAAAAGTCGATATTCTTAAAGCTGTGGGTGCCGAAGTTCATGTCTGCCCCACCGCAGTAGCGCCGGAAGATCCGCGATCATATTACTCCGTTGCGAAACGACTAAATGAAGAAATTCAGAATTCCTATTACCCAAACCAATATGATAATTTGTCCAATGCACAGGCTCACTACGAAAGCACTGGCCCTGAGATCTGGGATGATACGGACGGTCGTATCACCCATTATGTTGCCGGCGTCGGGACCGGCGGCTCGATGTCTGGGGTTGCCCGATATCTCAAGGAGAAAAAGCCCGAAGTAGTGACCATCGGAGTTGACACTTATGGCTCCGTGTTCAAGAAATACAAAGAAACTGGGGTGTTCGACGAAACGGAAATCTATCCTTATCTGACCGAAGGTATTGGGGAAGATATCCTGCCAGCGAATGTCGATTTTTCTGTTATCGACCATTTCATCAAAGCCACGGACAAAGATGCTGCAATTATGACCAGACGGCTTTCTCGGGAAGAAGGCCTATTTGTTGGATGGTCCTGTGGATCTGCAGTCTGGGGAGCTCTAGAGTGGGCCAAAGACAACCTCAAGGAGGAGGATGTCATGGTGATCATTCTACCCGACCACGGCACCCGTTATCTTGGAAAGGTATACAATGATACTTGGATGAAAGATCATGGGTTTTTGGAAGAACGTGAATACTCATCTGCCAAAAGCATCATTGCAAAACAAAGTGGTGAAAACGCGCTCAGCACGATCAGTAACAATGCCAAAGTATCAGAGGCCGTTTCCCTATTGACTTCTTCCAGCATCTCTCAAATTCCGGTGATCGATGATTCAGGAGAATTTGTCGGTAGCCTCTGCGATAGCACTCTGCTTTCACAGCTGATTGGTGACCCCGAGTTGCGGGATAAACAGGTAAGCGATGTAATGCAGAAACCGTTTCAGTTTGTGCCCGCTGACACCACTATGGATGTCCTATCCTCCATGATCACCCGGGAAAACCCCGCGGTAATGGTGCGTGATAGCGAAGGTCATCCAAGAATCATCACTCAGCACGATTTGCTGGAACTCATCGGAATTAGCTGAGCAACCTTTGAGCACATCATGATCGATCAATGTAATGGAAAATCAATCCCACGAATCGATCTTTAACGGCGGAAAATTTGAGTAGGACTAGGCATTTCTATAACGATCAAATCCAATTTGATCGTTATAGCGATCTTTGCAAAATATTTATCGGAGATGGTAGAACTAACAAAGAAAATCTAGTAACACTTTAATGTTAATCAGACCAATGGGTTCTCACATGAGTTTCGAGCAGTTGCTATCACCGTTCACCATTCGGGGAACCACTTTTCGTAATCGCATCTTCTCCACTGGGCACATGACCAGAATGACGGAAAATGGCTTACCCACGGATCAGATGATTGCCTACCACGAAGCTCGAGCAAAAGGGGGCGCCGGATTAATCATTTTAGAAGCCGCCAGGGTTCATGACTCAGCCTTATCAGATTCCCCAGCAATTGACGCAAGTACAGATAGCTGCGTCCCTTCCTATACAAAAATAGCCAATGCTATTCATCTCCACGGGTGCAAAATATTTGGTCAGATCAGTCATTCAGGTCGGGCTAATGACCGTCGACGAAGTGGTTTAAAGGATGTTCCTTATAGCGCTTCGGCAACGCCGGACGAGCGCTTCCATAACATGCCGAGGCAGATGAGCGATTCAATGATCTCGGAAATAGTAGATAGTTATGCCGCGGCGGCGAAGCGCATGGTAGATGCGGAATTAGACGGTATTGAAATCCCTGCTAGTCATGGACTGCTTCCTGCTCAGTTCTTAAACCCCAGAGTCAACACAAGGGCAGATCGGTATGGAGGGTCACTGTCCAACCGGCTCCGATTTTTGACGGACATTATCCTTTCAGTCAGAAAAGAAATTGGTGAGACCAAAGTCCTCGGGATTCGAATCTCCTTGGACGAAATGGAATACAAAGGTTTAGAGCCAAACGAAACCGCCGAAATCTGCGCTGCATTGGATGAGGTCATTGAACTTGATTACCTCAATGTGATTGCCGGTTCTATGGCGGGCTTAGCAGGTTCGGTGCACGTGGTTCCTCCGATGATGATTGAACACGGATACACCGCTCCCCTTGCCGAGGGAATAAAACGGACCACGAGCAAACCCGTTTTCGTGGCAGGTCGAATCAACCAGCCACAAATAGCCGAAGCAATACTTTCTGCGGGGCAAGCAGACATGTGTGGTATGACTCGGGCTTTGATCTCTGATCCACAGATGCCCAACAAGGTTATCCATAATCAGCTAGATGAAATTCGTGCATGCATCGGCTGCAACCAGGCCTGTATTGGTCATTACCACCTAGGTACTTCCATCTCATGTATTCAATTTCCCACCACCGGAAGAGAGCTGACACTATCGACCCTTAAAACGGCGAAATATCAAAAAAAAGTCGCGGTGGTTGGGGGAGGCCCGGCCGGGCTTAAAGCCGCCATTACGGCGGCCCAAAGAGGTCATGATGTTACGTTGTTTGAAGCAAACGCCCAATTAGGTGGGCAAATAAAACTAGCTCAACTATTACCCGGCCGATCAGAGTTTGGTGGACTTATCACTAATCTGAAAAAAGAAGCGATTACCGCTGGAGTCAAAATTCAATTGAACACCCGCGTAGACGAAAAATGGCTAAAGTTGAATCGCCCCGACGCCGTGGTCGGCGCGACCGGGGCGACACCCTATCGACCAGACATCCCAGGCACCGAAGATGCTCACGTTATCGATGCTTGGGAATTGCTTACCACTAAAGCAAAACCCGGCATGAATGTGCTGATTGCAGATTGGCGATCAGATTGGATCGGTTTGGGGTTAGCCGAGCAGCTGGCTAGAGATGGCTCTAAGGTGACATTGGCCGTGAATGCAACCCATGCCGGTCAGGAAGTGCAGTCATATACTCGAGACCAATGGATAGGCACTTTGCATACACTCGGGGTCAATATTCTGCCCTATATGCGATTGTATGGCGTTGATTCGGACAGCGTGTATTTGCAGCACACCCTGAGCAATGAGCCAGTAATCTGCGAGGGCATCGATACTCTGGTGCTCGCATTGGGTCACAAAGCCAACACTGACTTAGAGACTATCCTGTCTACAATGGAAATTGAGTACTATCTCGCAGGAGATGCCCTTAGCCCAAGATCCGCAGAAGAGGCGGTGTATGAAGGCATGATGGCGGGAATAGAAGTGTAGACAATCACGCACCATCATTGCCTCGTAACACTAAAGTCATCCCGAGCCCTTATGCCGAGAAACTCAAGGTAATGAGAACACGTATGAAACAGAACTCCAGATGATTGGTATTTTAATGCTAAATACTCAGTTTCCCAGAGTGATCGGTGACATTGGAAACCCGGAAACATTTGACCGACAGGCACTTTACTATCAAGTCGATCAGGCCGTGGTCGACAACATTGTGAGTGACCAGGCACTACCAGATAGCCTTGTAGATCAATTCGTCAAAGGAGCAAAGAAGCTAGAAAAACAGGGGGCCACTGTGTTAGGAACCAGCTGTGGATTTCTCGCATCCAGCCAATCGCGTATACAGGCTCACATCGACATTCCAATCATTACGTCTTCATTGGTATTGATTCCCACCTTAAGAACATTTTTTGGAACGAAAACTGGCATTGGAGTTTTAACCTTTGATGCTGACAAACTCGGACCGAGCCACATCGATACCAAGCCAAATACAGACACATCTTCTTCGGTCTCTGCCTCGTCCATTGTTACTCCTGCAATCAATATTGGTGGACTGCCTAAGGATGGTGAGTTGTATCAGTGTATCAAAAAAAACCGACTCACTCTTGACCTTGATCTTGCTTGGCAGGATGTCCACAACACCGCAAAATTGTTGATCGATACTCATCCGGAAACAACCCTACTACTTATCGAATGCACCAACATCTCGCCCTACAAGGACCAACTAAGGGCCGCTTTTGGGCTTCCAGTTTTTGATTTGGTCGATGCACTAAAATGGGTCAAGCAATCGTCCCTTTCCTAAAAGCGAAACCCTGCTCTTCCGACATAACCCTCTTCATCAGACAGTCATCGGCCAGACATCACTTCGGGCAGATAAGTAGCAATTTGTGGAAACACCGCCAAAATTATCACTGCCAACACCATCAGCAAAAACATCGGTGCGGCGGCTCTGGCGATAAAGGCCATGTCCTTCCCCGTCATTCCTTGGAGTACAAATAGATTGAACCCCACCGGCGGTGTTATCTGAGCCATCTCTACCACCACCATCAGAAAAATTCCAAACCAAACCATGTCAAATCCAGCTTGGCGGACCAATGGTTCAATCACCGCCATGGTTAATACCACCGAAGAAATGCCGTCCAAAAAACAACCCAGAATGATATAGAAAATCATCAAGGCGAAGATCAACATCCAAGGTGACAAAGAAAGCCCACCGATCCATTCGGCAAGCGTTCTTGGCAATCCTGTGAAGCCCATTGTCAGGGATAAAAACGTTGAGCCCGCGAGAATAAACGCAATCATCGCTGATGTGCGAGTTGCACCCATTAGCGCATCAACAAACGACTTTTTGGTTAAAGATCGCTGCATCCCAGAAAGTAATAGTGCACCTACCACTCCCAGTACCGCAGCCTCTGTGGCAGTAGCAACACCGGCGTAGATCGACCCCATTACCCCGGTAATGAGCAGCAAAATGGGAATCAGTTGAAGCACATCCTTAAATTGACCCGGTAAAATCTTGTCAGTTTGATCGTCAGTTTTTGCAAAAAACAACCCCCAAACCGCAACATATCCCATAAATAGTGCGGCCAACATTAACCCCGGGATAATGCCGGCGATGAAAAGTTGAGCGATGGATTCATTAACCGTGACGCCGTAAATAATAAGCGTAATAGAGGGTGGAATGAGTAGCCCCAGGGTACCCGCTCCAGCCAAGGTGCCAATAATCATTTTTTCTGGGTAGTTTCGCTGCCGCAGTTCAGGAATGGACATTTTGCCCACCGTAGCCACCGTCGCTGCGGAAGAACCGGAAATAGCGGCAAAAATCGTGCACCCTGCAATATTAACGTGCAACAACCCCCCGGGCAGGCGACCGAGCAATGGAGTGAGCCCTTTAAACAGATTTTCAGACAGTTTGGTCCGAAAAAGAATTTCCCCCATCCAAATAAACAGCGGCAATGCAGTCAGTGTCCAACTCGACGATGCCCCCCAAATGGTGGTGGCCATGGCATCCCCAACGGGGCGTGTGGTAAACAACAACATTCCAACGGTAGCGACGCCAATCAAGCTTGCGGCAACCCAAACGCCGGAGCCCAAAAAGAAAAAAAGCACGGCTAAAAATATCAGCGTTAGTCCAAGTTCATCCATAATTAGCAGTCTCTTTTAGTATCATAGTCATTGTGCTGATGAGTGTTCTGAGTCAATGTTAGGGACGATGGCAAGGCTGAGGATGGCAAGATTTGAGCCAACTTTGTATGGTTTAGCATGTCTGGTATTGTCGGGACAGCAAACATTTTATGAAATGATGCACGATGCAAATCGCGAGCACAATGGAGCCAGTCATCACCATTAACTGGGGTTTCCATAGCAAAATAGCATCCGCCCCCTCACTGTGTTCTTCAAACTTCCAAGAGTAATAGACCAAACGGGTCAAATAGACCGCCAGAAATATCCCGACCACTGACGCAACACCAAGACACCATATTTCCGCAAGCCATCGTTTGGATTCGCTCAAGCGTGCGAGCATCAATTCAACACGGATATGACTACCTTCTTCAAATGTATGAGCAAGCGCTAGAAAACTCGCCCCGGCCATGGCATATCCAGAATACTCCGTTAGTCCCGGAACATAGACGGACATCATTCGAGAAAAGATACTTCCCAACACCAACACTGCAATGGCCATCATACAAAGTGCGGCGGCATAGCCACTTAATAGATACAACTTGGTGAGCTGGCGATCGAGCCAGCAAAAAATTTGTCGCATACTGATGATTTCCAATAAGCTTTTGGACACACAAAATTCTGACAAAGTTTAGGGGGCTATCAGCCCCCTAAAAGTCACATCACACTTTATTACATACCCTTGTAAGCATCGACAACGGCTTTGCCAGCATCACCTGCCTTCGCTAACCATTCGCTGGTCATGGTTTCGCCAATAGCAACAAAGTCAGCTTTGAGCTGATCGCTTGGTCCTTCGATAACCATTCCATTCTTCGCCAGCTCCACTTTATACCAATCAGCAAGCTCCTCGGCTTTCGCCCAACCAGCCTTTTCTGCCATTGCCGCGGCATCAAGAACAACACCCTGGGTTGCAGCATCCAGCCCATCCCAAGCCTCTGTGTTCACAATAACCATGTTCTTTGGCAGCCACGCTTGGACGTCGTACCAATACTTCACATGCTCCCAGATTTTGCGGTCATAACCGGTTGACCCTGAAGAAACCATGCTTTGTGCAACGCCGGTTGCGAAAGCCTGAGACAATTCAGCGGCTTCGATTTTGGTAGGTATCGCGCCCATCAGCTCAGCCAGTCTTGACGTCGCTGCATTGTAAGCTCGGAATTTCATGTCTTTCATATCCGCAGCGCTACTTACCGGGTTAACGTTGTATAAGCCTTGTGGTGGCCATGGAACGGCATACAGTAGTTTCAACCCCTTGCTACCAAGAATTTCATCCATCGCAGGTTTCGACGCCTGATGCAATTTCATTGCATCCGCAAAACTGGTCGCCAAAAATGGCAGTGCGTCAATTTCAAAAAGTGGATTTTCATTACCCAACGCGGAAATCAACCGTTCGCCAATAGGCGCTTGTCCCGTTCGCACGGCTCTGAAAATCTCCCCTCCTTTATAAAGCGACCCACCAGGGTGAGTCACCACTTCAAGTGCGCCACCAGTCCCTTCTGTGATCGCGGCGGCAAACATCGCAGCATTCTCGGAGTGATAATTAGTCGCAGAATAGGCAAGTGGCATGTCCCACTTTTCTGCATGTGAAGCACCTGCTACCAGAATCGTCGACGCTACAACCAATTTATATATAGACTTCTTTAACATTAAGCTTTCCTCTTTAGAGAACCTTGAAATTAAGTACCGCGAATTAAGTTGAGAATCAAATCTGGCGAAATAACGGCCCAGGACTCTCGCCCCCTTCCAATATCTTTTAACCAGACTCAACTTGATCAATCATAACGTATTCAGAGATTCCGCAATTTAAATTGAATAGCTGATCAAATTAGATTAGCCAAACTTAGACCGATTCCCATGAAAGTGGGACAAGTTCATTCTACACTGGGTTTGTTTTCAGATACCAGACGAAACATCCACTATGCTCGGCCCAACAGCCAGCCAAACACTCAGTACAACATTTCTCATCTGCCGATACGATAATCATCGCTGGTACCGATCACCGAATATCAGACGAAGACACAACGGGGAAACATACATCGGTATTTGCCAAAGGCCAACAAATATCAAAAACTCATCCGATAGGAACGGACCACATATCGCCACCACCAATCCGAGGTTTCGATAAGCCGACAACATACCGGCGGTAATCGCTGCTTGCATTCCATGAGCCCGAAAGCACAGATAGGAAATAAGATATAACGACACGTGAATTATCATGACCCAAATGAACAATTCAACCACCGACACTGGATCTTCTATCCATTTGGCAGTAACACCGTCCATCACCGCCACTGCAAAAATGACTAACGTGATTACCACCGCAATCCGTAATAGGCGATCATGGCCCGCACTACCTGTGAGTCTTAGGAATTTTCGGTAGATGACCGCCAATGTCATTGGCAAAACAATGAACATCCCTATTCTAGACACGTAAACAGATAAATCGAATACGACAACACCCTGATCAGAAACATGGGTGACCAACGGTAAAACAATCAGTGTTGTCAACGGTACTAGTAAAGTGGTGGCGATAACGCCTAACAAGGATTGTGTTCTATCCAGCCCCAACAAACCAGCGAAAGCTGGGGTACCGAATACACTCCCAGCACAAGCCACCAATAAGGCATATTGAGCAGCGGCAGAATGCCAGGAAAAAAGTTCAATCAAAATAAAGATCACAATCGGTAATGCGATCATTTGAACCGCGACCATGGCTATGACCAACTCCATATTGGCGAAAACCTTTTCTTTAATGGTCAACAAATCAATTTGCATCAACGCAAATAACATGATGCAAAAAAGACTACCGAACATAAAATCGCCCCACCACGCGGCGAGCTCGGGAAAAAGCAATCCGGCAAAGACCGAACAGGCCAAGATAGACAATGATGTGCTCATTTCATTTCAAATTGAATCGCATCTGCTCAGCGTCAAGGACTTAATACTGACCTAAGGAACTTCTGAATAACTCACCACCTGAGCCACTAACTGAGCAAATCATTTCTTCACACAACACCCTATTCTATGGTTCTGACTCATGACCTAGTCCAAGATAACCCTAAGCACTTCATCCAAATCACCCTTTGTTCGACATCCCAAAGGGCCCTTGTCGTAGCCCCTGTATGGATAAATAGTATTAATACTACTGAGGAACCTATCTACCTGCTATCATATGAATGAAACGGATAAAACTTCGATTGCATCCATCAATAGCTGGCCTACATATAGGACATGATTGTCTGCAGGACGTCCGCTTCCTCGCGGCTTAGCCAAGGTTAGTCCATCTTCAACCCACTTCAGGAGTAAGAACCCATTAACGAAAGTTTCCAAGCCCGAGATGCCATGTGCGGATACTTATACTAATGATACGGGGAGCCCGTTCAATCATACCAGTACAAAGCGGTGGAGACAGATCGGATGTGCGAATCCAACCAACGCCCGATTTAGCCGGGGTTTATCTGGTAAAACGACAAGGTTGTTATAAGAGGCTCCTCCACACATGGGCATTGGATGTTGCCCACCCTGGGAGAGATGGTGATTCTCGCACCGAGAAAAGCGCATGATTATTGAGCTTGCTATGGTCGGGTCGAGCTTAGGATATTGGTTAAAGCGACGGCGAGACCAAACAATCAGAGATCCCGAATCATTAGAAACTAAACAACCTCAAGGAGAGATTGTTTCCAAACAGATTCTGAGTAAGCAGTTGATTAAGGACATCCAAATGGTATTTTCCACAGACCGGCAGCTCGCAAGGATGGATGGTGAATCACAACAGGCTCTTGATGACAAAGAGCAAAAAGCCAATGAAGCCATGTACTTATCTGCGGGAGCGATGGGGTTAGCGACAGCTGCGTCTATTTTCCCAATCCTCACTTTACCCGGCGCAGCTGCGGTACTCTACCTTGGAAAAGATACTTTCACATTAATTCGACGAGACTTCGAGCGGGGGCATTATCTCAGTTTTTACCTAGTTGGGGTCATAATGAAGATTGCGATGATCTTCAAAGGACACCTATTGTTAGCAGCCATTGCGAGCTTTTTGGGCGGTTTTGTTGCAAGGATCGTTAATACCTTGGAGTCGAATTCCAACAACAGCCTTGCCCATATCTTTAGCGGGCAGCCTGCACAAGTTTGGGTTGAAAAAGAGGGTGTTGAAGTTCTTGTGGAGTTTAATGATCTTCGCGCAGGAGACCGCGTTCTTGTCCATGCAGGGGAAGTTGTTTCCGTCGATGGTGAAGTTATTGAGGGATTCGGCCAGGTTGATCAGCACATCTTGACTGGTGAAAGCCAGCCAGCAGAAAAATCAGAAGGAGACACGGTTTTAGCATCAACACTGCTTCTCGCCGGTAAATTAACCGTATTGGTACATACCACTGGGGAAGAAACCACTGCTGCAAAGATAGGAGAAGTGCTAAACCAAACTAAACAGTATAAAGACACACTGATGTTGCGTGGGCGAGAAACCGCAGATCGATATCTACCTTATAAGCTGGGTATTGCCGCAGCGAGCTTACCCTTCCTTGGGGCTAATGCAGGGATGGCCATTGTCAGGGCTGATTTAGGGGGTTCGCTATCAGGGGCAGGCCCGATTTCGGTGATGACCTATCTCGAAATACTTTCCCGAAAAAGTATTTTGGTTAAAGACGGACGCGTATTTGAATCTTTACACGAAGTAGACACCATCGTTTTCGATAAGACTGGAACTCTAACTGATGAACAGCCTACCTTAGGGGAAATTCATACCTTAGGCGACTTATCCGAGCGGGAGGTCTTGAGATACACGGCGGCGGCAGAGTATCACCAACCCCATCCTGTTGCCCGCGCTATTCTAGCGAAAGCAGCTGACGATCAACTGATTTTACCCACAATCGACATGGCGAACTACGAAGTGGGCTATGGCATCAAGGTAACCATTGGTGAAAATCTGATTCGAGTAGGCAGCGCCCGTTTTATGCAAATGGAAGGTATTACGATTTCCGAAGAAGCGAATGCCATCATACTTCGGGCACAGAAACAAAGTTATTCTTTAGTGTACGCAAGCTTAGATGATCAGCTAATTGGGATACTGGAAATTCAACCGACCATCCGACCCGAAGCGAAAGAGATGATCTCAGCGCTCAAGAAGCGGGGTTTGAGCGTCTATATCATCTCTGGGGACCAAGAAGCCCCTACTCGTAACATAGCAGAGAAACTTGGGGTGGATCACTACTTCGCTGAAACGTTACCCGAAAACAAGGCGAATATTGTGCAAAAGCTCCGAGACGAAGGTCACTTCGTCTGCTTCGTTGGCGATGGTATTAATTTGTAGAAGTTTAGACCAAATCTGACACCGTATTAAATCAATCCGAGCGAAGCGAGGGTTGATTTAATGAGAGTTACCCGTTTTGATGTAGTTACCAAACAATATCAAAACACAACGAGGTAACTCTCAATGATCCATACTAACGAAAAAGTCATCAAGCATAAAGTCGGTTTACTGAATCTGGCTGAAGAGCTCGGAAACGTTTCTAAAGCCTGCAAGGTGATGGGATTGTCGCGCGATACATTCTACCGATACAAAGCGGCGGCGGATGAAGGAGGAGTCGAAGCGCTTCTTGATCGCAACCGTCGCAGCCCGAACATCAAGAACCGAGTCGATCCTGCTGTCGAGTCCATCGTGCTTGATTACGCACTGGAAGAACCTGCCCATGGCCAAAGCCGAACCAGTAATGAACTGCGTAAACGAGGTACCTTCGTTTCACCCAGCGGAGTTCGCAGTATCTGGCTGCGACATGGTTTAGCGTGCTTTAAAGACCGGTTAAAAGCGTTGTCTAATAAAGTGGCTGAGCAGGGATTGATTTTGACTGAATCCCAGGTCGCGGCCATGGAACGTAAGAAAGAGGACGATGTGGCCTGTGGTGAGATAGATAGGTAGTGTACCCTGAGGTCTGTAATTTATTTCTTTAGCGATGTTCGTTTGGCTTAGGCGAAGTGAGCGTAGAGAGCGAAGCCAAAGCCGGTTTTTCTGGATTAGGTGTTGAATGTTGAGCCATCAAGTCGTTCCATGTTTGTGACTTAAGCAAATGTGGAGGCAACCCAATGACCCAACCGGATTACCCTAACCTATATGAAGTAGTGATGGAACAATTGATTCAACATGGCCCCCAGGCTTTTCGTGATGTCATTACCGCGATGATGAATCAGGCCATGCAGATTGAGCGGTCTCAGTTTCTGGGTGCCGCCCCTCACGAACGCAGCAACGACCGTCAGGGCCATGCCAATGGATTCAAACCCAAACTGGTGGACACGACTCTTGGGACACTGAATTTGTCGATACCCAAGACCCGTAACCACGGTGAGTCCGGGTTTTATCCACAGTGTCTGGAACAGGGACGGCGTAGTGAACGTGCTTTGATGCTGTGTGTGGCAAAGATGTACATCAGCGGGGTCAGTACTCGTCGTGTGGAGAAGGTGCTGGATCTGTTTGGTATTGAGAAGATCTCTTCGACTCAGGTGTCCCGTGCAACGGCTTTGCTGGACGATGCCTTGTCAGTATGGCGGGATCGTGGTCTTGGCGAGATACGTTATCTGGTACTGGATGCGCGTTACGAACGGGTCAGGATGGATCATGAGGTGGTGGATGCGGCGGTGCTCAGTGCGGTGGGTATATTGCCGGATGGCAGACGCAGTGTACTGGGCGTGCAGATCGCGACCAGTGAAGCGGAGATCAACTGGCGGGAGTTTTTACAGTCGTTGGTGAAACGAGGCATGCATGGCATCACTTACATTGCCAGTGATGATCACGCGGGTTTGAAGGCGGCAAGGCGTGCCGTGTTTCCGGGTGTACCGTGGCAACGCTGTCAGTTTCATCTGGCACAGAACGCGATTAATCATGCCCCAACGGCAAAGGTTCGTAGCCGGATTGGTGGCGAATTGCGTTCGGTGTGGAATGCGACGGACGAGGCATCTGCCCGCGCTCAGTTGGAGCAACTGGCGGCCCGTTACGAGTCAGATTACTCAAAGCTGTCGCAATGGCTGCTCGATAACGTTCCTGAAGGACTGACGGTGTTCAATTTACCGGAGTCGCATCATCGAAAGATGAGAACGACGAATGGAATTGAGCGTCCGATCCAGCAGGAGATTAAACGGCGAACCCGGATTGTACGGGTCTTCCCGAATGAGGCATCTTTACTCAGGCTTGTCAGTGCCATCCTCGTCGAGATTGACGATGAATGGAGCAATGCCGACAAGCGATATATCGTGTGGAACGACTTGATGGCTCAACATTCAATACTAAAGCCTGAAAAACAGGCTTTGGCTTCGCTCTCTACGTTCACTCCGCCAAAGCCAATAGCGAAGCTGCAATAGAAAGCTAAATTACAGACCTCAGGGTACACTACCTTTTAGTCGCACATGACTAGGATAGCTACTATGAAACCGTAAGCTACCGATGGGGCAATCATAATGAGTGGTTGCTTGCTGGGGTAGGAACCAATGACTTATTCACATTCAGCAGGGGGATGTTATGGATGTTAGGGTTGATGGTTGTTTTTCACGAACCCTAGTTAAGGCTAATTTAAACAGAAATGAAAACTTGAAAGAAACGAGCGAAGATGTTTTTTGAATTATTGGAGAAATCAGTAATCGAAGCCCCCTCTAACGGTATTCTGAGAGAGGATGGGGATGTTGTGACCTTATCCGTTGTTGAAGACGTTGGTTCTGAGAAGAGCTGGGCTGATGCGTGGCTTGGGTGTGTCGAAGGGAGACGTGATCGCGTTGTTGGCGGATGATGGGGTGGACTTTATTGTCAACGCGCTAGCGGTTTCTGCCTTAGGGGCGATTTTGTTACCTTTGAATCCCAAATATGGTTTGGCAGAATTGAGTTTGCTTTTCGAAGAGGCGCAACCATTATTTATCCTAAGCGATGCGTCAGTTCAGGAAAAAGTGCGATTGTGCAACCCTACGTCTGTAACTTTGATTTAGGTTGAGTCATTATCGTCGTTCCACACGATATATCGCTTGTCGGCATTGCTCCATTCATCGTCAATCTCAACGAGAATGGCACTGACAAGCCTGAGTAAAGATGCCTCATTCGGGAAGACCCGTACAATCCGGGTTCGCCGTTTAATTTCCTGCTGGATCGGACGCTCAATTCCATTCGTCGTTCTCATCTTTCGATGATGCGATTCCGGTAAATTGAACACCGTCAGTCCTTCAGGAACGTTATCGAGCAGCCATTGCGACAGCTTTGAGTAATCTGACTCGTAACGGGCCGCCAGTTGCTCCAACTGAGCGCGGGCAGATGCCTCGTCCGTCGCATTCCACACCGAACGCAGTTCACCACCAATCCGACTACGAACCTTTGCTGTCGGCGCATGATTGACCGCATTTTGTGCCAGGTGGAACTGACAACGCTGCCACGGTACCCCCGGAAACACAGCACGTCTCGCTGCTTTGAGGCCCGCGTGGTCATCACTGGCAATGTAGATGATGCCGTGCATCCCCCGTTTTACCAGAGACTGTAAAAACTCCCGCCAGTTGATCTCCGCTTCACTGGTCGCGATCTGCACGCCCAGTACACTGCGTCTGCCATCCGGCAATATACCCACCGCACTGAGCACCGCCGCATCCACCACCTCATGATCCATCCTGACCCGTTCGTAACGCGCATCCAGTACGAGATACCGAATCTCTCCAAGGGCCCGGTCACGCCAAACCGATAGAGCATCGTCCAGCAGGGCCGTCGCACGAGACACCTGAGTGGAGGAGATCTTCTCAATACCGAACAGATCCAGTACCTTCTCCACACGGCGCGTACTGACACCACTAACGTACATCTGAGCCACACACAGCATCAACGCGCGCTCACTGCGTCGTCCCTGTTCCAGACACTGTGGATAAAACCCGGACTCACCGTGGTTACGGGTCTTGGGTATCGACAAATTCAGTGTCCCAAGAGTCGTGTCCACCAGTTTGGGTTTGAATCCATTGGCATGGCCCTGACGGTCGTTGCTGCGTTCGTGAGGGGCGGCACCCAGAAACTGAGACCGCTCAATCTGCATGGCCTGATTCATCATCGCGGTAATGACATCACGAAAAGCCTGGGGGCCATGTTGAATCAATTGTTCCATCACTACTTCATATAGGTTACTGTAATCCGGTTGGGTCATTGGGTTGCCTCCACATTTGCTTAAGTCACAAACATGGAACGACTTGATGG
>WLWD01001524.1_pt1 | contig 19411 bp, 13 predicted proteins | sample 6712731 | NCBI WGS metagenome assembly WLWD01 (sample SAMN12718690, study PRJNA576275) | sponge metagenome | isolation source: marine sponge | host: Mycale hentscheli | place: New Zealand: South Island, Marlborough, Capsize Point | collected 2014-11-01
AGCCAAATTCGTGAAGTGCTAGAGAGAGCCATGGAGAGGCATTTCAAGAAGCTTAAAATACCAGCTGTGTGGCTTCTTTTCAGTCTGTGTCTTCGCATGAGAGGTATTAGAACAGCAAGCCTGGGAACCTGCTTGGAGTTGTCCGCAGCCTTCAATATGACACCTTATGAAACTCAAGTGGCTCTGTGGTTCCTCCATCACCATGCCGGTGTATTCATGTACTTCCCAAATGTGTCTGGATTGGAAGACCTCGTCATTATAGACATCCAGGTAGTGTACGACAGTATCACTAGTGTAATCCTTAAAGCTATGAGCTTTGATTATGTCGGCCAGGCAACGGCAGAAAAATTCAGATCAACAGGTCAGTTTTGTTTAAAAGACTTGGAGGCTGCCACAGCTGATATTTCAGGAGATCTTATGCCATCTCTTAAACTAGTTGCACTACTGGAATATCTCCATATAGTCGCTCGTATTATATCTGCTTATAGTTCAACAACATCCTCTGAAGATGGAAATGAAGTATACATGATGCCTTGTGTTCTACGCAACGCCACTAAAGCTTCACTAGATGCTATTTCCAGTGACGAATCTCGTCCTTTACATGTAGCACCTCTAAGAATGCGCTACGAGTGTGGCTTTGTTCCTATTGGTGTCTTCCCAGCTCTAATGGCCAGCTTCATAGGAAACAGTTGCTTCGTACTTAAAGAAGAAGGAGTCATGAAAAATCTTGTTCAGTTTCACTATGGGTTTGATTATGCTCTGATCTCCTTCCTTGCACATCCCAAGTCCTACGAGATAGTTATCTCTCAACTTCCTAAAGGGAATGGTGAGCCACACATTATTTGTGTGGACTTAAGAAAGGAGATAGAAACCACCATAGAAAAAGTCAGCTCTCGCATGAACTATGGTTGCTTCATGGACTACCAGTTTGGCTTTGCGTGTCCCACTCACCCCGATGAAGAACACGTGTGTGTAGTAAATAGAATGTCCTCCTCACCTCAGGCTATGCTATGCCTACAGAATTTGAAAAACAAAGTATCAAAGGACATGCTTAGTTGTCATAAAGTCTGGTATGGAGAGGTAAGTCTAATAGATTGTGTAAAACAGTTTATTATAATTGTTGTTGTTTTGTAGCCATTGAAACAAGCAAAGGACAGTAATTCTCAAGCAGCTGCTTCACTGATGTCTCATACAGGTAATGTACTGATGCAGATTTTTAAATTGAGTTTTTGCGGTTACCATGCTAGCAATGTAGCTAGTAATAATATTTAAAGGTAATGCAACTGATCCTCGTTTCAACAGATATTGAAAAAAATACTTAAATTAATTGTTTTACATCATAAAGTAAAATTTATTTTAAGACTAAACAAAACCATATTTTTCAACTTTGATTTCTGTAAGTCAGAACCAAACACATTTATGAGTTTGATATTCCTGTATTTGTATTTATACTAATGCACTTACTAATCTAGACCTTACATGTGCTTCTATCATGCGTCTATTCCACGGTGAACTTCCTTTCAGTCAAGCTCAAAATTTGGGTGTGTATCTTGAGATTAAGCCAGCTATAGTAATAGACCTCATTTCTGACCAGAAAGATAGTCCGGGTAAGATGGCAGCAGTTGTTAACTACTGGCTGGAACATGACAAGGATTGCTCATGGAAAAAGTTGGCGGAAGCAGTAGAGTATTGTAGCTACAAGGTTGTGGCGGAGAAGATCAGAACTGAGCATGTAGTGGATGCCACAAGTTAATTTTCTTAGTTCAAGTGAGTAGTTAATTACAAAATTTAATTTAACAAATGTTATGTGATTAAGCATGTAGAAATTGCGGGATGAATGTTTATCAATACATAAATTGGTTCAAAATTTGACCCATATAAATCATGAATCAAAATTTGACCCATATAAATCATGAATCAAAATTTGACCCATATAAATCATGAATCAAATTTTGCTTTTTGTTTCTAAGCCCCAAAACCCTATGTTCAACAATATATCAAAAAAATTTTATTGCTATCCAAAATAGTGATTTAGTGATGACAAAGTATGTTTATATTGTGCATAGCTGGAGCAAAAATGTAGTTTTCTACTTGCAGCTATTTTTTCTTAGTTTGAAGGAGTTTGACTGTAATGAAAAAAGTAAACAAGAAAACAATAAGTTTAACTATTGGATGCAACTGAGGAAGGTTGAATATGAATCTTAAACTTCTGCACTACTTTAGCCCACTAATAGCAGTGCACATAGTGTTGCATACCGTGCAACAGTGACTATCTCTCAGCTCTTGAAAAAGTTGACTATTTTTACAGAAAATTTCTCATTGTTTGCATGCAGATACTTTTTTGTATTTGTTCAATGCCTGCAATCTTTATCTCTGCCTCTGTATATGTAGACTTTAGAATATTCTTTTATTATATTTACAGCATAAACCACAGACCAACACACAAGTCTCGTGAATTCATCCAAGACGTTTGTTAACGTTATAACCATGCTGTAGTTCACCCAGTGAATGTTATTTATTTGATATTTTATGACTTTTTCGTTCACTTTAATTTTTTTTGCACCTATCCGTTTATTTGTACATAATTGTTCAACTATTCCAAAATAATGTTTAAGATTTTTCCCCCAACTATTGTCTCCATTTTTGTTGCAAATGAGACAGTGTCGAGGTGTCGTAAATTCCCTAGCAGGAATAAACAGTTCAAGGACCATACCTTTCGCTCTCTACGTGGCAATTCCCAAAGCGCAAATAGACCTTATCACTGGCACCTGCGATGCTTGCAATAGGGCCCTGCTGAAAAGCGGGAAATATATATAAACTCAAGAATTCAAATAAAGATCGAGAGCTCAAACAACAGAGTAATACAAGACATTAAATGACCAGCACAATGTTATAGAACAAGTGGTTATCCATAAAAAATGAATATCATTATAGCTACAAAGGAAAAGGGTCAACAACATTTGTTGCGTGCAAATAACTACTAAGTAGCTACTAAGTTATTGTTTGTGTAGTTCGCGGAAGACTCGAGTCAGGTGCCTCAGGGCGTGATCCCTTGTGGAGAGCCTGTGGCCTCGACAGACAGTTTTGGTGAAAAATGAAGTTATTACATTGATTAATGTAGAGAAATTACAAAAATGGTAATATTAGATGATTTAATACCATAATTCTATCATTATGACTGTCTTTACAAAAAAAATGGAAAAAAACAAAAAAACAAAAACAAGATGGCCATTGAGACTTTGTTTCCAAAACAGGATTGAGTCAGCCCATCAGAGTAACAGATAGCTAGGTTAGTCTCACTAGCCAGACCCTTTACCTAACCATTACTCGGAGAAAGGGTCTGGTGGCCATTGTGTTACAGGAATTCATTAAAGCTTTGCAATAATGATCAAGAATACTATTAAAGCTGCCTCTAAACATGCGAGTATTCATTCCTTATGCTATTCTTGTTAGAAATATGCTTCTACCCGAGGTGTAGTGTGTATTGGAGAGACTTACCAAAACCATTGGCAATGAGACAAAGACATCTTTATTATCAGCTACAAACTTTTTCAAACATTGTTCCTGCTCACTTTTCAGAATATAGACGAGAGAATCAGCTGCTCGAGAAATAGAAACTGAATGTTTCGAAGTAGGTCTTACAACCATGGTTGCAGCAGCTATAGGATATAGAATACATGATTGAACGCAGCAGCTAAGTTTAATGCTTAAAATTCACACGCGATAGTTGTGCAATGCCCACATAGAAGGTTAAAACCACACTTCCTCCATAAGGTTACATAGAAAGTATGCTCCTCAAGATTCTGGAGGAGGAAAGGAGATTGCTGCACGATGGACACCTAACCATTTCCCCTGCATAGCGGTTAGGTAAAGGGTCTGGCTAGCTAGACTAGGATAGGTGAGGCAAAGTTTACAGACTTGCTTCTGTAGCAGCCCAGCTGGGGAATGGCTCTCATGATGACAGCACAGGATAACTCTTTCATTTGTTTGTTTTGATAGCTTTTATTTTATTATTATTATTATTATAACTTATTTCATTCACAAAACAAGATTTCGTTAAAGCTACACCGGTATAGTTATTTTTTCGAAGTAATTAAGAAAAAAATTGATGTCAGCTTCTTCACCCAGTTTGTTAGTTATGTGGTAGACCAGGAGTTATTGTGACTGATTATAGCTAGATACTCCATATTGATACATATACATTAAGTCACTCGACTGAATAATACTAACTACAGTAAGAATACCAAGCACTGTGTATTCTTGACATAAGTCACTGACAGCTCTTGAGAAGTCAGTAGCTTAAATTATACTGGCCATACTTCAGTGAATACACACTATGATGGAAAGGCTTACCTGTCTGGGTCAAATTGATCTGCCCTAGGCCACACCTCATCTACATTTGGTTGACAGTGGGTGACACACAAACCTAGAAGCCAAAAGGAATAGTGAACTCCCACCTTTCTATGGAGGGAAAGACAAAATCAAATAATCTAGCTAAAGACTTTTAAAGCAACCATATAAATTACATTACATTAATGAATCAGCACATAACCCATTAGCCAGCTCATGTCATGTATTCTGAATTGGTCAACTACTATTATACAAGAAGCAGTTGACAAGAAGCAGTTGAAATGCTCACTGTGGTCCTAATCAGTTACTGTATATATAACTGTGTAGATATTTGCTGCATAAGTTACTATCAGTGATTATATACAGTCTATACTATATTGCAGTATTGTAAGTAAAAAAAAGAGGATGTTCAGTATCATGTTTGTCTGGACTGGAACAACCAAACACTCAACATAATTTCATTGTTATATAGATATTTTATTCCTTGAAGAAACTGATTCATGTCTCATCACTTAGGATAATTATGATAAATAAATAAAAATCATTCATTCTCATGTTAGCTACATGCAAACACCCACTCTACATGTAGTATGTAGCTACATGTGTGTGTATGAATGATGAATGGGCATGCCCAGTTTGTGTGTTTGCATTAGTGCATGTATATTATGGCTAACCTGAAGTGTTTTTATCATACTCATCATAGTCAATAGGTGGGCGGAGCCTAAGAATTTCCTTGAGGTATTGATCCAAAAATACAAGCTTGATAATATACACAAATTAATGCCCATCATAAGAATACCCTTAAAAGTGCTCATCAAAAGATCTTTTTTCCACACATATGATATTAGACACTACATTTAGCCATTTTATCACAAACGAAAATAATGGTGACGATTTTTATTTTTATCATCATAATAACAATTCTAGTACTAATACTAGTAACAACAACACAATAGTAATAATAGTAATCTATATGATAATACGCTTGTGTATCAGCAATGATGACTGACTGACTAAAAAGCGACCTCAGTTCGAACCAAACCTGCAACCAGCTGCCACACAAACCACTAACCTGGTGGGACCTAACAGTTAAGAGTACCTTGGGTGCCTTGTGAAGTTATTAACCTATTGTATCCTAAGAACTGAACACTGGGTCGCTGAACTGAATTGGAAAGAGTGTTCATCTTACAGTAGTTAACCATAATGGGTATAAGAGAGGAAGAGAAGTGGGAGAATGCAAGGGTCAATAAAATTATGTAGAAGCAGGTGAGAAAAAGCTGATTGATGTAACTAGTTCAATGAAGAAGTGAAAGAAAATGCATAGAAGGGACAGATACTGGTGAGCAAGAGAGGTACACAGAGGAGGAGAAGGGAATCCATGAGTTAAAATGAGGAATAAAACAGGGTCCCGGATCATGACTGAGGAAAAAAAAAGAGAGAAGAGGGGAAACCATGGATAGAACTACCTTACGCTACTGCACTCCTGATTTGCACAAGTAAGTACGTCAGATGCCACTGTGTGGCGGGGTACTTGCTAGTAATAATAGTAATAATACTAATAATTAGATTGAAACTTTCTCACCTAAAGGGGTCTGGAAGAAAGAAAAGGAAAAATGTGAAAAAAATCTTAGTTGTCGCCGGGCACATTTTTCCTTTGCTTTTTTCCAGACCCCTTTAGATGAGAAAGTTTCAATCTAGTTTTTATGAAGGGTCAGAACTTGATAATAATAATAATAATAATAATTAAATAGACGAGTTAGTTTGTAACTGGAGGTAAATACCTGGTCATAACTTAAAGGTGAAAGTCTTCACCGCACACTGTTATCTGCTCTTCAAATGCCTGATTCTATAGAAATTTGTTAACTAACAACACCAGCAGTTTCTGGAACCATCAAAGCTGATGAAAAATTACTATGCATGAATGCAATCTATGGGAGTACGTTCACATTAGCACAATATTTGTTTGTTTGTTATTGTTTTGTTGTTATGCTAGATGTGGGGCAATGTAGGGATTCAGGTATCGTATAAATGGAATCTAACTCATGTACATACATATAGTGAAACTTGCCAGCATGTCCTGGTTCTTGGCTAGATAGAACTCCATCCATGCACTCGTGGCAGAGGAGGTGTGTTGGCCAGCCATATCAACATGCTCAGTATCTCTTCATCTCTTAACTTACGACCATTTCTGACAAACACATACACACACATCTAATGAATACGTATTGGAGTATTATAAGAATGCATGTGTGGTTGTTTGTACTATACTGTTCATCATATAGTAATTACATCACTGCCCATTGTGAACATGATATAATCATTGCAGTAACACACTTACTTGTAAGTAGTATTCATGAGCATGTGCAGAATGCCCATCATGCTGCTCATCAGGAGAGCCATGCATCCTCTTGATAATTTTAAAGAATATTTTATACATTTCCTCCCTAGCCTTGTCATGCTTTCTGCACAAAGAAACACATGCACAAACTGCATATTCAAAGCTCTTGATTACATATTCCTATAAATTCCAGTGAAAATAAACAGACAAAGAATATCTGGTTCAGTCTCGTTAAATATCGAAGTCTTCTAACCAGCTTCTGGAATCTAAAGCACAACTCAACACAAATGGTCTGACCTTCTTGAAGTTACTTGCTGGCACAAATTCACCAGCACAACTGCCACTCTCCTGAGTGACTCCTCTTTTTATCAAGCACTGGCAGCCCATACGCCTCCACATTCCATGGATTTGGACCATCTAGTTCACCTAAATTGCACCACCACACAATGACGCTGATTCAGCATTTTGCCATATCCCATCAATTGGTGCTCAATTGGCTCCCAAAAGCCTCTGACCACCTAACTGCACCTCTTGAACATTTCTGACACCTCACCTCTTCACCTGGCAGGTGTTTCTCATAAGGTCTTACTTCCCTGCTTGGGAATTTCTTTTATATAGCTATAGCATCACCACCCCACTTTGCTGGGCACTAATGCCTGGATGACCAGTCTGCCATATCAGAGTGCTTACACCTAAAGAGCAACCCTCATGCATCATTCAAGTGTATATATGTTACTGTCCTTGCTAATTGGTGGCAGGAAATCCTACTTGGCTTGGATTCTATTGTCCCTGAGGCATGAAATATAATATTGGAGATCACATGCTGGATTGTCATCTTGACCTGACTACACTCCTTCTCCAAGACTCACCAAAAATCAATGTTAATTAAGATTGAATATGTAACATGAAACGGACAATGATAGGAGCCAGAAACCCTAAGGGGTCATAGAATCTTCCAACTTAACTGACTATATTTCTCTTGGATGGCTCAAGATCTGCAGCAGTAGAGGCAAGACTGTGGAGACTCATGACAAGCTGATCATTCTTAACATTCCAGCGAACACCAAGCACCTTCTTTAACATATTCACTTAAGGAAATGATAAATTGATTACATAGCAAAAGATGAAAAGGTGAAAATTGATTTGTAAGTAAAAACAGTAACACACATAAACTAAGACAGGTATACAAGCATACATGAAGAAAAAAACATTTATTAATGTAACAAAATTATTCATTATTGTTGTGTGTGTTCTCTTGTGTATATCCTGAGTGAAGCCATGGAGAATCCTCTTTGTCACTTGACACCTCTCAGGACTAATTGCAGATGCATTCCAGGAATATGAGGAATTTATAGGCTTGGCACCGGATCATATTTCACCCCAGTATGAGTAGTGATTTGGAAGGATTTGGCCTTAGCGTAACTGAAAGAGAAGTTGCCATTCCACTTGTCTATCATTGTTTCTATTACTATTTCCTAACGATCTTTAACTATTAGCTACACTGCTAATAATAAAGTGGCATCTTCAATATTGTGCAGTACTATTTTATTATTTTAATAGTTTTCTACTCCGTTATAGATAACAAGGTAAATGAAGGAGCTGTATTTGGTCTAATTATTTTTTAGCTGAAGGAGTGATTCACTGCCTGCTGCTTGCAATACCATTCAGATTTACACTCCATAGGTATTACAAACCCAGTCAAAAGCCAGCCTGTTGTTCTCAATGTGACTGCTATCTATTTAGCAGTGCCTTCTCTATACTGTTGTCACCTAGTGTTGATGAATAGCAGCATATATCATGCTTTGTAATAGTATTTGAGCACTATTCATTATATTATTAATAGATACAAAATTGGGCCTTGTAGAGCTCTGCTCCTCCTGCCATGTCCAAACCAAAAGTAAAGGCATTCTACAACTACTCTTACAACTATGAGGGTAAGAAAATCAGGTTCAAGAGAGGCGATGAGTTCCAGCTCTTGACCAAGTCCAACGTAGACTGGTGGCTAGTCCGCAGGTACATAGATGGTTCAGCGCAGGACATCTACGTCCCAGCTGCCTACGTGAAGGAAGTAAACAATTTTCCACGCAACTTTAACACTCCCAACCTCACCTATATGAACTTGGACAAAAGGGTCGACAGTGAGTCTCATCTTGCTAAACCCATTCACTTCCATGGCTAAATTGGGATGTATATTATAGTGACTAGGTTTAGATGTATACTTCTACAATATGGTAATTGGGTTTAGACTGTTCTCTAGAGCTAGTATCTAAGGGCTAGATTATTTGAGGTAGTCACTCAAAGGTCAACAAATCACAATTACATCCTATTGGCTTGAATTTGTATTATTATTAAAGTCAATTTTTGTCTAGTTGGTATTATTTTGGGAGGGATTATGGCCATTGATGTAATTTGAGAAGGTAGCTATATACCCCTTACACTTTGTGATAGCATGTCATGCGTGGTAGCTTTTGCATGTTACAGTAACCATGCTTTATTATTCATGAAGTCTTACTAACAGGACACCATCAAGTTAATTTGAGAAGCTGATTATATAAAGAACATTTTATAGCAAAAAGGACGACTATATACTTTGATGCAAACTTCCATACAAAAAAAAGATTTCTTTCTGACTATGAAAAAATTAAACAAAATAAAAAACATTATTTTGGGGAGTTTCTCACATTCTATAGAAATTGTATATACAACATCATTAGAGACTCTAGATGATAAATTATGAATTTTATGTTATGGTTGTCTAAGTTCAGATTTATGAGAGTTGTGAGTTCAATCTTCTCAAGATAAAAGTAGAATTCCACATGAGTGACACTTTGTTCACCGGTTGATGTGTTTGTTCATTATGCAAAAGCAAGTGCATTCTCCTTATGATAGCTCTTATGTTGTGCTTAAACGCAAGCCTAAGTGCTCGGCATCAATGGTCGCAAAACTAGGATCGCCTCAAGCAATCCCACTACGACACTACTTCCTCAGCCTTCCCAGCTATGGCCTCATAGCCAGAGACAGCATCATGTAACCCTGTTCTACTACTCCTAGCACATCTTGCCGTGCACCATGTACTATGAGCTTAGGTTACTAGTGCACTGACCCAATCACCCAGAATTATTTATACAGTGACATCTTGTAGGAGGGAGGTATTGTAGCAGATGATATCCTATGTCATGTTCAAGTTTAAATCACAAGACTAACATGTGACTTCTTCTCATTATGCACACATGATCAATAAGTTGGTCTGTTGTCTGTTTATTACTGTATCTATCCTTGTTGTTAAGCATATATTAGACTTAAAAGCAATCTGAGATTGGCACAATGACAGAGTCCAACTAACACAATAATCATTAGTTAATTCTGTATTAGAAAAAAATGTTGATAGTATCTTTTTACTTGTTTGTTGCTACAGGAGAGGATGCTTTATATAGCAATGCCTATCATCACTTCATTTCAACAAAAGATGTCCTGGAGATGTTATTCCTCAAGTTCCTATTTGGTGGTCAACCAAGACAAGGAAAAACAACAGCACGTCGACGCCTTATGGGTGAGATTGTAGACCTGGAATCAGCTGGTGAAGCAGAGAAGCCACAGGCCAGCACGGGAGTAGTGGAGTCTGGCCATGACATGATAGTCCAAAGCCTAACAGACACCACTGCAGTGATTACTGATAAAAAGTGGTCAGTCGTAAACAGTCTCACTGATGAAGCAAGCTTGTTGTTCCATAACTTTTTAGACATTATACAGTCTAAAAATAGGCCAGTACAAGATGTAGAAAAACCTAAACATGTCCCTGAAATGGCAGATATTATTAAAGAAATAAGTCAGAAGCCTGATTTTTGGAAAGATGTGAAGCAATCCTTCCGAGCTTATTTGAGAATGGAGGACACTGGAGGTCAACCTGAGATGATGGACATGTTACCAGCTCTCACCATAGGACCTGGTCTTTACTTGCTATTCTTTAGCTATGAGTGTGACTTGAAGAGTAATTTTCAAGTCTACTATGAAACATCTTCTGGCAAGACCACAAAACATGAACAGTCCGTGGTCACGTTAGAGGAGATGCTTCTTTCTATTCTCTCAAGCATTTCATGTTCCAACTCTCTCTGTAGCAGCATGGGTCTAGCCAAAAGTAACGACTCAGACATGCAAGATATTCTGAGCTCCTCCAAGTCTGTGGCATACATCGTGGGCACTCACAGAGATAAGGTGTCAGATGGATACGTTGCTGAATTCGATGAGAAGCTGCAGAAAGTCATTCGTGACACACATTTTTTTGAGAAAGGTGTTGTTCAGTTTTTTTCTGAAAATGAACTCATTATCTCCATGAACAACTTAACGGGAGGCAAAGAGGAGGTGAGCCAAATTCGTGAAGTGCTAGAGAGAGCCATGGAGAGGCATTTCAAGAAGCTTAAAATACCAGCTGTGTGGCTTCTTTTCAGTCTGTGTCTTCGCATGAGAGGTATTAGAACAGCAAGCCTGGGAACCTGCCTGGAGTTGTCCACAGCCTTCAATATGACACCTTCTGAAACCCAAGTGGCTCTGTGGTTTCTCCATCACCATGCCGGTGTATTCATGTACTTCCCAAATGTGTCTGGATTGGAAGACCTTGTCATTATAGACATCCAGGTAGTGTATGACAGTATCACTAGTGTAATCCTTAAAGCTATGAGCTTTGATTATGTCGGCCAGGCAACGGCAGAAAAATTCAGATCAACAGGTCAGTTTTCTTTGAAAGACTTGGATGCTACCACATCCAATATTTCAGGAGATCTTATCCCATCCCTTAAACTAGTTGCACTACTGGAATATCTCCACATAGTCGCTCGTATTATATCTGCTTGTAGTTCAACAGCATCCTCTGAAGATGGAAATGAAGTATACATGATGCCTTGTGTTCTACGCAACGCCACTAAAGCTTCACTAGATGCTATTTCCAGTGACCAATCTCGTCCTTCACACGTAGCGCCTCTAAGAATGCGCTACGAGTGTGGCTTTGTGCCCATCGGTGTCTTCCCAGCTCTAACGGCCAGCTTCATAGGAAACAGCTCCTTTGTACTTAAAGAAGAAGGAGTCATGAAAAATCTTGTTCAGTTTCACTATGGGTTTGATTATGCTTTGGTCTCCTTCCTTGCACATCCCAAATCCTATGAAATAGTTATCTCTCAACTTCCTAAAGGGAATGGTGAGCCACACATTATTTGTGTGGACTTAAGAAAGGAGATAGAAACCACCATAGAAAAAGTCAGCTCTCGCATGAACTATGGTTGCTTCATGGACTACCAGTTTGGCTTTGCGTGTTCCACTCACCCGGATGAGGAACACGTGTGTGTAGTAAATAGAGCATCCTCCTCACCTCAGGCTATGCTGTGCCTACGGAATTTGAAAAACAAAGTACCAAAGGACATGCTTAGTTGTCATAAAGTCTGGTATGGAGAGGTAAGTCGAACAGATAATGTAAAAGAGTTTAATATTATTGTAGTTGTTATTGTTGTAGCCATTGAAACAAGCAAAGGGCAGTAATTCTCAAGCAGCTGCTTCACTATTACCTCATTCAGGTACATAATGTATTCAAACAGATTTTCCTAATTGAGTTTTGTGGTTAACTGGCTAGGAAGGTATATTTAAAGGTAATGAAAACAATATCAATGTTTCAACAATACATTAAAATTACACTTTAACTAATTGTTTACATTATAAATTTAACTTTATTTAAACATTAAACAAAACAGTGTTTATTCAGTCAGATTTCTGCAAGTCGTAAATGCATTAGTGTGTTTGATATTCCAGTATTTGTATTTAATATACTAATACACTTACTAATCTAGATCTTACATGTGCTTCTATCATGCGTCTATTTCACGGTGAAGTGCCTTTCAGTCGAGCTCAGGATTTGGGTGTATACCTCGAGATTAAGCCAGCTATAGTAATAGACCTCATTTCTGACAAGAAAGATAGTCAGGGTAAGATGGCTGCAGTTGTTAGCTACTGGCTGGAATATGACAAGGATTGCTCATGGAAGAAGTTGGCGGAAGCAGTAGAATATTGTGGCTACAAGGTTGTGGCAGAGAAGATCAGAAGTGAACATGTAGTGGATGTCACAAGCTAATTATCTGAGTTTAAGTGAGTAGTTAATTAAGACATTTGATTTTAACCAAGGTTATGTAATGTAACATAGAAATTGAGGGATTGGTTCTGTCAGTACATGTACTAGTTTTTTATTTGTCCTGTATACAGGCTTAAATATATTTTGCTTTTTTTTTTAATCTACATAGCGATTTCTTCAATCATGTATCTATATTTCTTTTTTTTCTTCTTCTTCTTCTTCTCATTCTTTAGCTTTTTTTTTTTTTTTTTGTGCCAACCAAAATAACGATTTAGTGATTACAAAATCTGTTTGTATTTTGCATAACTGGAGCAGAAATGTAGCTTTCTACTTGTAGCTTTTCTTTTTTATTTTATTTTATTTTATTTTTATTTATTTATTTATGTATTTTTTTTTTGGGTTTAAATGAGTTTGACTATACTGAAAAATTATAACCAAACTTTGAATACAACTGGTGACGGTTGAATGAGTCATAAATTTCCACACTTTAGATCACTTGTATCATTGCTCATAGTCTTTCTATCATTTGCAATAGTGACTATCTCTCAGCTCTTAATATAATTGCCTATTTCCACCAAAAAATATGTAGACTTTAGAGAACATTCTTTTATTTATTTACAGCATACCACAGGCCAACACACAAGTCTCATGAATCCATCAAGATATTTGTATGTTATATGTTACAACTATGTTGTTTGTTAACCCAGTAACTAACGCTTATTTTTAATCTGAATTTTATTTCTTTTTTAACTTATTAAACTACTGATATAACAATTATTTATTAACTTTAATTTTTGTTTTACTGATTAGTTTCTTTGTAATTGTTTGGCCATTCCAAAATGTATTCAAGATATTTTTTTCCCCATGCTGACAACGAAAGTAACAAGTTAGTACACTCAATAATGTATCAAAATGACAAAAAATTATAGCTAACAAAAGATTGTCATTGAGACCTTTGTTTCTAAGAAGAATCGAGTCATCTCATCATAGTAGATACAGGTGAGGCAAAGTTCACAGACTTTCTTCTATGTAGCAGCCCACCAAGCTGGGGGAATGACATGAGTGGTTACCTACTGAGGGCGTGTGGGAAGCCACACCAAACATTCTACATTCATTGACTTTACTCTCCATAACTCTGTGTGTGTGCCGGAAGTTTGCAGTCGCTCGCCCGAAGCCGCGCCCCCTCTTAGGGCTCGGCTCCGCCTATGCCTTGTTGGGGTGCAGTGCGCCCTCAGGCCCTTTACCCTGAGGCTCGCAATCGTGCAGCTGATGCTTACCCTGTGGCAGCTGTACATCCCCACCGACACCTCCCCAACGGCACCCCTCGGAGAGCCCCGACTGCTCCGACGCACACACTACTCGCGAGCAGGACTAGCTCCTGCTCCACTCCCACAATCACCTACGCACAGTACCCTGTTCTCGGGTCACTACTAGCGTATACACAACATGATGACAACTGAACAACAATACACTTGACAACTGGTGACTATGACTCTCTCGCTCGGACTCAGTTGGACTTCTCTTGCTTTATAGCCTCCGTCCACTTCTTGGCCGACACTGCCTGGTCACCACCTTGTCTTCTGATGTACCCTTTGTACTCCTTGCTCTTCCATCTCCCCAGGGCCTTCACCTCCTCGTCGGTGGACTCGCTTTCCGCAGCCGCCGTGGCGGCTCCGATTCTGAAACTGTGGCCCGATATTCCGGCTTCCGGAATACCCATCTTCACCAGAGCCCGTTTGACTTCCTTCACAAAGTCCCGTCTGGTGAGACCCATGCCATCCAGGTCCTTGAAGAACGGGCCCCGACCGGGCGCCCTGACTAACATAAACTCGAGAACCGCCCTCACTGGGCAGACGTCCAGATCGGTCCTCGGCAGTCTCACGAAGGCCCCCTCTCTCTTTCTGTCCGTTTTGGACTCCTTGATCCGTGCTCGGATCCAACTGGGGCTCGCGACGCCTTCCATCTGCACGTCCTCCCACGTCAAGTGGGCCTTCTCGTCGAACTCGACGCCGTCAGGGGTCAGAGCTTCCCCCACCCTGAGACAACCAAAGAAGCACATGCAGGCCGCTGCCCACAACATCTTTCCTTTCTTCCCCTCGGTGCTCCAGACGGCCTGCATGGCTCTCATGTGCGGCCACTTCACCGGCTCCCTGCACAGTATGTCTCTGTCTTTCTTGACCTCCAGACGCGCCAGCCCCTTTCTCAGCTGGACCAGTCTAGCCATGATGCCCCACTCCGGTGCTGCCATGCCTGCTTTTATCTGAGCCATCCTCAGACCGGCCAGGTGATGCTTCACCGTCTCCGCTCGCAAGCCGTCCCTGGCCAGCACCAGCACGTACGTCGTGGCCTTGTCCTCCGTGACAGGCAACGGGGCTCTTTCATCCGGCTGCACCACTCCGAGTACCTCTTCCATGCCGAGGCGTAACGCCTCCACGTGGGCTCTGCTACAGACTGATTGATGACAGCGACGACAGTCTCTTCCAGTCCTGCTCTGACCATGATTGACTCGGAGTGGTCAGCATCTGCAGTATCTCCCCGGGCACTGCTACCGGATCTCTCTCCGACACCTGCATAAAAGAGCGAGCCCTTTCTAAGCCGTCCCTGGACAGAGCGTCTGCCACCACGTTATCTGCCCCCTTGATGTGCTCGGCTCTCACCGTCATAGGCACTCTAGCCTCGACGAACGCCAAGCACCTGAGCAGGTGCTTCTCTTTGCATGCACCCGCCCGGACGGCCGCCACCACTGACATGTTGTCGCACCTGGCCTTGATGGTCAGCCCTCTCCACTGACCCCCCCACACTATTGCCGCGACCACAATCGGCAGCAACTCTTTGGGCATGATGCCCCACTCGCTCGTTCCAGCCAGCGCCTTCCACTGGATCTGGAACCACTCTCCCTTCCAGGCTGCACCGCAGCCCCAGCTCCCGGACGTGTCCGAGACCAACTCTTTGTGGCACTCTACTTCCATGAACACCGACTTCATGAGGGAGGTGCCGTTCCACCTCAACCCGAACTGGTGCCACCACTCAATATCGGCCCTCGCTTCTACGTTCAGCCTCACCCTTCGGCCGTCTCTCTCCACGGTGGTCATGAGGTCCTGTAACCTCCTCTTGAAGGCCCTCCCCGGCCTCACGGCTTTGCAAGCGTGGTTGAGGGACCCCACCAAAGACTCCAGGTCCCTCCTCTTGCAACTCTTCATGCCCCTCCACCTTGCAAGGAGAGCCCTCATTTCGGTCAACTTCTCCCGAGGCAACCTGACCTCCATCTTGACCGTGTCTATCTCCATACCCAGGAAGGTCAGCACTTCGCTGGGTCCCTCCTCCTTGCTCTCGTCCAGCGGCATACCCAGCCGCTGGCACACCTCCTTGAACACGACCATGCCTCTCTCGCACTGGTCGGTGCCCCTCTCTCCCACTGCCACGAAATCGTCAATATAGTGTCTGAGCCACACGGCTCCTCTCTGCATGGCAGCCCACTCTATGGCATCTCCAACCGCCGTGAACAGCAGGGGGGCTGATCTGAGACCAAACGGCAGGGTGCCGTCCACGTAGGTCTTGCCCTCCCACTTCATTCCCAGCAACCACCTGTCTTTGGGGTGCACGGGAATGTTTCGGTAGGCCGCTTTTACATCGGCCTTGGCAATCAGGGCGCCTTCGCCCACCGCCAACACTATCCTCACCACGTCGTCTACAGATGTGTACGCCACGCTCGACAGTACTCTATCAATGCCGTCGTTTATGCTGTGGCCTTCCGGGGCGGACAGGTTCACTATCAACCTCCACCTGCCCGGCTTTCCCTTCTTTGGAATCACACCGAACGGGGAGCACTGGATACCAGCAGCGACCCCCGTTACCTTCCACACTCTTTTGCTCTGTACCTCCCTCTCCAGGTACTCACTGATAATGTCTCTGTGCTCCGAGGCCTCATACATGGTTCCGCTGCCCTCTCTCAGCACGACTCTGCTCTCTTCGTGCCCCAGCCTGAACCCCTCTTTTATGCCTCTCACCAGGAGCTCCACCCACTCTCTGTCTGGGTGCCCTTCCAGCTCCTCTTCCCACAGCTGCCACACCAGAGGGGTCACTACCTCCTCCGCTCCTTGCAGCACTTTACTCCTTTTGCTCTCCGATCTCCTCTCGAGATCCCTCAACTGACTCGTGAACCGGTACCCTGCAAAAGCATAAACACTTCGTCAGCTTTGCCCCTCTCCGCACCGGTCCACCTCCCTATCCTAACTACCCGAGCGTGTGCGTGAACTACCCACCCCTCCCGACTAGGTTACCCTTCCCCCAGTCCCACTACGCCTGACTACCCCACTAGCTCCTACCCTCCCTTGACTACGGTCCAGTGGTTTCGAGATAAGGTCAATCAAGATGCGATAATGTACAAACGTGATCGTGAGTGCGTGCGTGTGTAACAGAGTTCACTAGATATCCGATCAGTTCTTAATGTTCACTCCCGGCTTGGCGCAGTGAAATGCCGGGTGGTCTCCTCCGCAGTCGGAGCAGACGTGCGCAAATCGGCACTGGGCGCCGAAGTTGCACCTGCCCTCGCCCCGATTGTAGCGAAAGCAGGATCCACGTCGCCTCTGTTTCAGCCTCCGGGGCGGAGTGCCAATCACTCCTGCTGCCTGTTTGGGCTCAGGCTTTCCCGGCGGTGTGGCGTGGACGATGTCCAGCAGCAACGACAGGTTCTCTTCCTCCCAGTTCACCTCGGCTCTCCCCGCCGCCTCCTGCCTGAACCGCCTGTCGTAACGAGCCACTTGGGTCCACTGGTGTCTCTTCGCCAACTTTACTATCACCTCTCTGTAGGCGGACAGTGGAACCCACATCTCTGGCTTGCTGCTCGCCCACGCCACTTGGAACAGAGTGAAGCAAGTGCCCCACCCGGCCAAGTCGGGTACCTCTTTGACACTTCTCCTCCTGCCAGCCGACCCAGCGGCAGTACTCTCGCCACTCTCTCCTTGGCTGGCTCTCCAATCTCCAGCTTCCCCCGGTCCGTCATCAAAGACCGGGAAGAAGGCGAAATCCACGAACGAGCCTTCCTTTATCTTCTCTACCACTTTGCTCGGCAGAGGTGGCTGGTTCTTGAGGAGGTGCACTACTTTGTGTGCCTTCTTCTCCTCCCTCTCCTCCGTCCCGACTCCTTTCAGGGACTCCCAGAACTTCTTAACCAGTGGCTCCTCCACCGACTCTCCCGCTGGCGCCTCAGCGGCTCCCTTGCCCCTGGCGTCCTTCGCCATTTGGGCCACCACATCTATTAACACCAACAGCACAGACATGAACACCTCCTTGTCCATGACCAACCCTCCATTCATTCCCTTCACAGTGCCATACACACACCCGCACTGGCCCTTGTTACTTTCTCCGGTGATTCTCACAGAATTACCTTCCCGTTCTGGACCTCTCCTTCACCCTCTCTCCTTACCGCCTTTCACAGTGCCACCCTTTCCTGCACTGGACCATACACTCTTTTCACCAACTCCCCAGTGCCTCTCTTTCCTGCACTGGGCCTCTGAACTCCTTTCACAGTGCCTCACTTACTTCACACTGGACCTTAACCCCTCTTCCCCCCCCCCCCCTCTACAATGTCTTCACGGGTCTGCCTACCAGTCCCGGACCCATTCTCTCTCCTTTCCCTCCCCCCCCTCCCCCCTCCTTTTCCACAATGCGTCTCTCTCCTGCACTGGACCATTCTCATTTCCGTACTCATCGTAACTTCACAGGGCTACTCTCCAACCCTGGACCCTTGCCACCCTCTCATCCTTCTATACTTTCACAGGGTCGCCTGCCGCCCTGGACCCTTGTCCCATCTCTTCACTGGGGACCTCCTCCATGCCTAACCTAACTACCCCGAACAGTCCTACCCCTTAAGCTATTCTATTAACTACCCCACCTTAACTACCCCACCTTAACTACCCCATCCTAACTACCTGCAGGCCTCCATCACTTCCACCTGCCTTCCTTGGTCCCCACCATCTTGTATGCACTCGCCCAATGGACGCCTCCACAAAAGCCCACTGAGCTCGGTTTGTCACGCACTACTGCTAGCACGGAGGTGAGCGTCAGGAACGTCTGTCTTAGCCTTCCAAGCCTCCACAACCCGTCCCCGACTACGTTAGCTCACTCTCCCGCACTGTGTCACCCACACACCCCCCTCTTTACAACCCTTGCATACCCTTTTTCTCAGGGAGTCTCTCCATAACTGCCTTTTGCAGTATAGCCACTTGCTCCGCCAGGGATCTGAACACCTCGACGGACACACTACCCTCTGAATGATTCTCCTCTCCCGCACCATCGTCCTCACTATCGACTGCGGTCGCCCTCGTCTCCTTGAGCCTCTTTGGAACAGGCAACTCTTCTCTGCCACGGGTCTCTGCCGTGGCCTTCCCCAGCTGTCTGGGGTTCCTCTCTCTCTTTTCTTTCTCCATTCTTTTCTCTTTCTCTTTTCTCTCTCTTCTCTTTTTTCTTTTCTCACTCTCTAATTGATGCCCTCAGCGCGAGGCCTTTACCTCACTCGCGCATGCGTTCGCCCGGCCCCCTCTGGCCCGGGCTCCTTCAATCTCTTCCCCATCCCTTTAACCGCCGGTAACCTCGGTCCGCTCTGCTTCACCTGC
>WLWD01003049.1_pt1 | contig 19411 bp, 9 predicted proteins | sample 6712731 | NCBI WGS metagenome assembly WLWD01 (sample SAMN12718690, study PRJNA576275) | sponge metagenome | isolation source: marine sponge | host: Mycale hentscheli | place: New Zealand: South Island, Marlborough, Capsize Point | collected 2014-11-01
TTGGAAAACCTAACTGCGAACGTCTCTCCCATTCTGTCTCCATAGCTCTTTGCCGTAGTGTTTTTTCTTATATTTCAAAGTCTTTCCTCCCGAACTTCTTGCGCCCACGCTAATGTTTATGTTTTTAGGTAGCCTTCGGGGTGGACATGCATTGACCCCTCTGAACTTTGCCATAGAGTACTCATTACATGAGTCAGGGTGTGATATGACAAAATATAATTTATTTTCACGAGCCAAAGGCGAGCGAAATAAATCCTGAGAGTGAAATATCTAGCCATATCACTCTGCCCAGTGTAATAAGTGGTCTATTCCACACTAGATATCTTCACTGAAGTAGAAATTTCGTGTGCCCACAAAATCAGGCTCATATGAAACTTCAGGTATTAAAGTATCAGTATACCAAGACCTATAACCACAAAAATAACCACAAACCCACAAAATTGTTTTGTCTGTATGTTAATATGATATTAATGTATAATAATACAAATTTTTAGCTTTCTGTTACACATAGCTACTTGAGAAATTATAGCAGAATTAGCAACCTTAACCAAAAAGCTAAAAAAAATCCACTCTTTAAAACGGTTTTTACCCGCCAACTCAACTTGAACATTCTATAGTGAGTTTTACAACCAACCCAGAGTTACCAACAAATGAATCTCGAAATATTTTAAGAAGAAAAGTGTTTAAGCCAGGATTTTTGAATTTATTGAGTTATATCCCTAAAAATTTGACACATGTAAAATAGGGGATTTGCATGATGACATCACGTAACATCCTACCACGCCCACCGATGGTATCACTGCACACCGTGTCCCATTGAAAATGTATTAGTTTTGCTGACCTGTAGCACCAGCGCCAGGCTGCACAGAGCTTCCAAATTACAGGAATAGCTTTATTATGAAATTTACAAACTGCTGATAGCAAAAGTTTAGGATTTTCAGCACTGGCTATAGGAATTCCTGGGAGTGAAATTTGGTGATGGTTATCTAACCACCCTACTTCTTCTTGGAACTCATCTTGAAAACTGAGACAGCTGATTTTTCTGTAGAATTCGCTACAGTACAAATACTCTCTTACCTGATTAATGGTAACTTCTGTAGTAGTATCAAACATCAGCTAACCTCAATTACCAGTAACTCTTGAACAAGCTCTCATCTACAATAAAAAATAACAACCAGTGTTATTTATTTGTAATTTTAGCCAACATATGGAATTACTACTTACCTCAATTTCCTAAGTATTTGTAACTTCTGTAGTATCAAATTTAAGTTATTTTGACTATGTAGATTACTGTGAATTCTTGACAACAAGCTCTCAGCTACAAAAACAAAAGACCATCAATTTTAGCACACAAATACAAAAATACTCTCTTATAGCTATCATTTTCTTGAGCAGTGGTAACTTCCTTAGTATCAAATAAAAGGTATTCTGACTATTTGAATTTACCAGTCACTGTTGACAACAAGCTCTTAACTCCGCTCGCTGCCAACTAGTGGTGTGCTTTAGCACAAATGTCGAGAGAGCCTAAAACTACACTAATGGTTTTAACTTCTAACACTCAAGCTAAAAAAAAAGTCTAGTTCTTTTAATTACGTATGTACGGTAAAGGTATTCAATGCCGAAGTAACCACACCCCGCTACTGCTTGAATTGAAAGACATTACAGTAGGACCACGAGGGACAGGAGAGTTCATTCCAACAGTCACGCTCTGAATAGCCTTCCATATATTTCTCATCTGATAGTTCTGCTAGTGGAAATATAGCCATAACAAGGATACAAATTCCTATCAAACCCATCATTATATTATTTCAAGCTACTTGTACTGCCCTTAGCTCATCATAAGATGCCTTTTATTCATACGTTCAATCTGTTTTCCTTTCTATTTCCAAATATGATATTTCCTGTCAAGATTCTAAGGACAAAGTGTTGCAAATTCTAATTTTGCATGTTGCCTATCATTATATCTGTTTCTCTTCCTTTCTGTCAGTATATCTGTCTATCTGTCTGCTTAACTGCCTGTCTATCTGTCTGCTTAACTGCCTGTCTATCTGTCTGCTTAACTGCCTGTCTACCTATCTTTATGCATGACATTATCAGGAAGTCTATCAGTCTTTGTATTTCAGTTTTCAAAGAAATTCTTCTAATGTCCATCTGTTTAGACTGTCTTCTATACATCTACAGATGACTAAAAGAGTCCAAATATTGTTACGCTAGTGAATCAAACATATAAAAATCATTAGAACTCTTAGTGATTTCTTTAAAAAAAAGTTGCCTCCTTCAATGTTTTTCTTGGTCAATAGTTGCTGTTGTTTCTTTCTCAGCCAATTTGTAATTTACAAGAAGCACTTGTGTATTCTATGGTAAAGAAGGTAAGCTAATTCTATTTTCATATACTTCTCTTCAGTTATAGAGAGAATGTAACTGCTCAATGTGTTCTTTATAGCACTTCCTCTTAGTTCGACCTTGAAAGTAGTCTTTGTGGTTGATCTGTATAATGGTTTGGGATAAAAATCTGCAAAAACATCATTTTGTTTAGAACAATAATTCAGTTTCAGATTATCACTTTCCTAGCAAAGTTGATATATTATCATAGAGGTTCATTGCTATGAATTGTAACTTGAATGGGTTGTAACTTGAAATATGTTTTTGCAGATTTTTATCCCAAACCCAGCGCGCATGCGCGAGAGGGTTACAGTATATAGACACTTTGTCTCTCTCTGTGTGTGTGTGTGTGTGTGTGTGTGGCTGTGTGTGTGTGTGGCTGTGTGGTGTAGTGGCTGTGTGGTGTAGTGGTTGTGTCCTGGGCTCAGGGCCTCAGGTCACCGAGTTCAAGCCCAACCCTGGTATTTTTTCCATCTGATTTTCCATCTGCCTCCTACCAGCCCCACCAGTCCACCCAGCTGTGATTGGGTACCTGGCATTTGCTGGGGTGCAAATTTAAGGCCTTTTCTCATGAACAGCAATGGTCCAGGTGGGACTTCGGGTGCCCACACCACTTGCTGTGAGGAATGGCCTGTTCTCTGGGGACCTTCTTCAGCTAAAATGAGAAGTTTGTACAATGATCTGGATATAGCTATGAAGGATGATAGTCCAAGATGAATGTTAGTGGTAGGTAATTGGATGAATGTGCACTAGTAGCTAATTAGTTGATCTGGAGTTGTACGGTTCTTTCAAACTTTACTGACAATTGGACATATGTAATAAAATAACTGAATAAGTAAAAAGTAAAAATATTTAAAAAAAGTAAAAATAAAACAATATAAACAATTATAATAAACTAAAATACACTAAAATGCTAAAATGGCATCTTGCATTGAGTGCCTACAACTCTTAGAGGGCTTCGTCATATGGTATACTTATGCACCACGTGCAGATTATAAGCTTGTTCAAGCCTTTGCAATTAAAGCAAATTCGTTGGCTTCTTATAGGAAGTAATAATTATGATAAAGCTAGAGAATCATACTCAGGATGATATAATGGGACTATAAAATATCTAACACGTAGCTACCTACTATAACTATCCTGCCAATGGAATGATTTCATAGGGTAACTATATATATATATGGAGGAACTAGCTTCAGGTAAGGTCTATAATCAGCTATTGCAATAGCTAGCTAAAGTATATATGTTGTTAATAATACAATTTTATAAAATATAAAACCTTTTCTTGACTTTATTAACAACTTAAAATAATTTTAGTCAAAGTTTTGTTTAGCTAATTAAAACCAGCTATAAACGGTTGTGTTACTGTAAGATGCATATAGTTAGTAGCTTCATAGCTAAATATTTTGTTCTAATGCATGTAATGACCTGAAAAAATATTCCATTCAGTACCGAATACTCTTTCATATAGCTGCAAACTTTATTTAATTATTGGATGGACAATTCTAGTACAAGAGGTCAAAAAAAAAAAGAATGAAATTTAATAACTGAGAAGAATACCCACATGTGGCTGGAAATCAAACCCAATCACTTAGGCTTAGTCACCTGTGCTTTAATCTTTGAACTACTCAAACCCATAATCAATTTTGATATATTATTCTATCTAACTAGTCATAAGTAATGTTCCTGTAATAGAAGAGTTTGTGGTTCCAATGCACTAATTATCATAGGCTACTCAAAACAATGCACGATGATTAGGGACCAAGTATTATAATTTTCCTCATTCCAGCAATCCAGCAAGATTTTTTTTTTGTAATTCTAGGTTTATACAATAAAATGTTATTTTTATTGGGCTTAGAACAGTTTGGTGTGTCTGAACAAGTGAAAATTTACAGAAAATGCAAGAACAAAATGGATGATAATGAATACGTAAGCATGATTTCATTGGCCAACAAAGATGAAGAAGACATTTCTGGTAATATAAATATTTTGTAAACCATAAACTATTCAAAAGTTATGTGGCTGAGTTGGCTAATTGAGTGTTTTATTAGTGAATACATCCATTTAAGATAAAAGAAACACAGTGTGTTAGATTTATTTCTTGTTTGCTTCGCAGTACAATGCAATTTCTTCTGATTGTTATTCTGGAAATATGTTTTTTTTTTAAATTACTATGTTTTTTATCCACAAATATTTCAGAAAAAGCCTCACAAGCTCTGTTAGACATTGTTGCAGCAGCTGAAGAAGTTGATTGTGCCAGTTCTCTTATGGATACAATACAAGCATTGATAGATCAGAAGGCAGAGTTGAACTATTCAAGCAAAGAAACTGGTGAGACATTTTTTCATAAAGCTGCTGTTCACTGGGACTCTAATATGATGGACATGGTTTATGAAAAATTTATACATATACGTTCTTGTGAGCATATTCCCAATATTAGTGCCCAAGACAAGAATGGTAGGACTCCATTGCATGAAGCTGCACGAGTAAACAACATAGACATGGTTGAATGGCTGCTATCACATGAGGCAAGAATGGAGAAGACTTTTACAGAACAGCAGACACCTCTCCACTATGCTGCAAGGTTTGAGTCCACAGAAGTTATGGAGATCCTTTTGAATAAAGGAGGTATGTGTGTTAACATTATAATATGTGACAGGCTCTGCAAAAACCAGGAATTTTGGCAAAAGTGTCAAAGCTACAAAACAGTAACAATACTGACTGGTCAAATTTCCTGAATTTTTTAATTTTTCACTTATTATTAAGTACAGTAATTGTTCTATCATTTTGCCAAATTTCAAAGTTAAAACGTTTGTATCACATCAAGTGCGCTATTGAAAGAAAAGTCTTTTTTTTAAACATTTTATTTCTTCTCAGTATATACGGAAATTAGCAATACATAAAGCGTGGGATGTGTGGGAATCCAGCGTGAACAATAGTGAAGTTTTCAGGGTTTTCAGGTTACTCGAAAGGTTAGTTACAACAAAGAACGGAACCCTTGGTATTACTCACTATTATTCAAGTGATTCTTACCGTACTTTATAAAAGCCTATTCTTCTTAGTAAGTGGCATACCAGAAACCACACTCCATTTTTACTCACATTTTGAACGTCCATAGTAAAAATCCTTTGTACACTATATTATATGATTCAAGTTGAGTAATTTTCAATAAGTATCAGGATTTAATTTTTTAAGCAAATTCCTGGATTTTGCTGAGTCTGTCACATATTATTGCATTAATAAAAAGCAAAAGCTATTAAACAAGCAAAGTAGTTAAATTCATATCTAGTAAATGGTAGTTAAAAGTATAACTAACTACTCACATGATTTTTTGTGACATGAAAAACCAAGTAATGGGGTGCTCAATCGAAAATTGAATAGATGCCACAGGGTAGGATTAAACCACATGATAGTGCAATGTAGCTTGCTAGGAAATAATGCAATAGGGCTGCATGGTGAAAAATGTCGACATACTGGTAGTTGATTATCGTATTCTATTATATACCTAATCAATTCCAAGTTACTACAGGTAGAATTGAACCATAGCTATTGAAAATTTTTAAATTTAGCTATTTGGATGTGAACATTTTGAAAAATAGAAATTACATGCAAGAAATGAGTCAAATAAATGAAAATGATTCTCTGAATGTGAAAATATTGAACTTGATATATGCCAAAAAACAAAACAAAAAAAAAAAGAAGCAATAACTTGAAGGTCCAAAAAAAAGTATGAAATGGTGAAAGAAATAATTAATTCAAAGAGATTAAAAGTGCCACCGAAGAAGAAAAAAAATTGATTTGGGCGGGGAAAAAGCAAACAAATAGCAGCTACACTAAACCCCTCTCCATAGGCTCCAACTTTTCTAAAAATGCTTTAAGGACACAAACCACACCCATCTATAATTTAATTACCACGCCCCTAATAAACATAACCACACCCCAACCACACCCACATTAATGGAGTTAATGAGTAAATTATGCAGTACAGTTGCTTTTTTGCACTTAGTGAGTTAAAGAAATTATTGTTGACTGTTTCATACGCATTACCTGTTATTATGTTTACATGAAATGTGTATCTCTATAACTATGACATTTATACGTACCCTTGGAAGAAATCCCAATTCCTGGAAACTGTTGAATTCAGCTTGGATCAAAATGACATAGTCGTTTGGGTTTCTTAGGCAGTATAGGCCCAGGCAAAGAATCAGACATCATTTATTGAAGACACAACAAGTCTAGAGGTCTGAGGAGTGAGACTCAGAAAGCAAGAAATTAGCTGTTCAGACCTGACCAGTAAGAAGTTGAGAGAGCTAGCAGCAGCTGCATGTGGCTATAGCAGCTGCATATTTTAGAATAATTTTGTACATGTATCATGCTGGATATTATTTTGCATTCTTTAAAAACTATGCAAGCTTGCAGTTGATTTGTAGTTACAGTGTATACATGGTGACATTATAATCAATATGGCTAATATGCAATGCATGCTCTGCTGGCCAGTGCTGGGCATGTGCAAGGTCAGCTGCTCTATTTATAGCTACCTATATGAGGTCAGTGCTGTTTTAAGGACAAACAATAGAGCAGTTGCAAGCCTTTGAAGGACGAAGGACAAAGTCCAAAAATTAAGGACTGTCCTTCGGATTTAAGGACAGTTGGAGCCTATGCCTCTCGGTTGCAGAGATCAGCAGTAGAAGCCAACGTCTGTTAAAAATCATTTCAAACATTTAGCATTTAGCTACACACAGACAGTTGCTACTTACGATGATACAAAGAAAGAAGCAAACAACAGAGCGAAGGGAATGCTGCGGTATATAACTCGACTCTAGCCTCCTTACACGCGTGAAGCGGGACAATTGCAACAGTAGTACAAGCCGGCCGGCCACTCTCTAGCTAGCTGCAATTTTCAGCTCACGTGATTAAAACATGTGGTAAAGGGGAGTCACTTAATAAAAAGTGCTAAAAATTGAGAAGAAAACGGGCGCTTAACAAAAAAAACAAGGGGCACTGAACAACCCGCGTCTACGAAGACACTTTTGCTCGCCATTTTAATACCAATAAATTAAAAGTGGAGTACAGATGAGTTGTAACTTGCTAATTTGCTAATGAAGTGGTTACACATAGCCTTCAGACAAATGCCACAGAAATGACTGAGAAATCTAAAAAGAGACAAATAATTAGCTTTGGATACAGACTTCTTCTAATAGAGTGAGATAGTGAAATGGAAAAAAATTTGAGAGGCCGCAAATCAGTTGTAGTTTAGTCTCCTCAATTTCAAATGGCTCAAGCACTCTGGAGAATCAGGGCCTTTCCGCCAGCAATGTTTCAAAAACCTGTGGATTAACAAAGAACATTGACTAGATAAGTGTAGCTAAGAGGAATATTTGTGTCATCATATAAAAATGATTGTCTTAGTAAAAGTTAGGAGTCATTTTATTAATCCTCAGCACACATGCGCGAGAGGGCTATAGTAAATTATTCGCCGTAACGGTACCACCCATCTCTGTATTGAGAACTTTACCAAAACCAGGGTTGGAGTACTCAATTTGTCTGTCTGTCAGTCAGTCAGTCATTCTGTCACACATCAAAAAGCTGATCTCGAAGATGGTGGCCTCTTCAAGATTGAAACAAGCATCAAAATGTCGCACTTGAGAATTTAAGTCGCCAGAATTTTCGTTCCCATTGAAACTACCTAGTAGGCGAGTGTCTCTTGCGTGTTTTCTTATGAAGTCAAGACAGCATTATCGACCACCGTTTCATTGTTAGAGCTACATATCAACTTGAACGGACCACATAATCATATAGACTTGCATGAGTTACATATCGACATATTGATACTTCAACAAAAAATATTCTTTGTAATTCACTGTGTGTATGTGATTAGTGTGTATTCATGTGAATGGATCATTCATGTTTATTTAATTTCTTTGACAGAAGAGTGTTAATTTTCATTATCATAGTGTTGGAGGCCCCATATAACACATGTAACTTGGCTCTCCACATTCAGTCTTACTTTATTTATTGTCTTAATCACTCACTGTACCATTCTTCCATTTTTTAACAAAAACTTAACTAACCTTATCCTGTATAATATACAAGGAGTGGGATTGGTTACGGGCAAGAACTTGGTGCAAGCAGAATAGATAGGCTGAAGAACCCTTGAAAAACCTGGTGGCAGGCTACTTTACCCAGCCATCCAACTATTTGTGTGAGCTACCTGTGACTTCCACTCGAGCTTCCACAGAGAATAGTAAGGAAACATACATAGCTATAACTTGAGCAGGACACTACACTTCAATGAACAAAATAAACACACACAAAGCTATACAGCTACAACAATGGCAATGATGAGTTCACTTTAATTCTCAGTCTCTTCTACTGTACACTATTTCATCCACTCTCATAATCTGCACTCTTGATCTTTCCTTAATTAACCTTGCTGGGGACTGGCCCCAGTACACATACAGGTTTAAAGCTTGTTGGATGCTGGTTCTCTGTGTCGAGTATATTAAACAGAGTTACAATCCAACCAACTATTTTGTTCTTTAAGTTTTGCCTGTAGAGTCACAACTGAAAATTCATCCTTTAGATGTAAGAGGAGGACTTCGGCAAGAAGTCAAAATGTTGTTAGTGATTTCTTTGTTAATACTACAAATTATTAGGAATGATCCGAACAAAATAACAAACACAAACATTTCAGTTCAATGTTCTTTTTCTTTCCCTTCCTCTCTAGATTCCCCCTTTTTAATGCCTTTTCTGGGATATAACCAAAGATAACTTCAGTAAAATTGCTGCTAATTGAGAAGTGTATTTAAACTTATATCGTAAGGATATATGGGTATCTACTTGTGACCAAGGATGCAGGCAGGTTGCTTAGAGGGTGTTCAGCATGCTTTGCCAATTTAGTGTGAATAAACATATCCGTCTCTTATTGCAAAGACACTATGTAAACAAAAACATTGCCAATGTCAACTTACTTACTTGCAATAATTTTAGACTGAAAATTGTGGTGTTTAAGAAAGAAGATTAAGTAGTGAAAAAACATTTTCCAGAGGATCCAAGAATGAAATTGCCTGTAGTCTTGATTATTGTCTCCACGCTTCAATTTGTAGAAAGTTCCAACGTGAGCTGTAATGGCTATCCACCAAGCTGTGACTCTTGTGATAATAGATTATCCTGTCCCTCATGGTCTTACTGTAGTAACAACAGCACTTGTGAATGCTATGATCGAAATTATGTAGTCTTGTGCAGTGAGGATATGAAAAAAGGAGGCATACTGCAGTGTCATTGCTTAACATGGAATGAAAATATAAATGAAACAGAAGAAGGAAATTGTCTTTATAACTGCAACAATTATGACAGGAATGACTTCAGTTTAAATGGAGCCTACACTACCTTACCAAGAAATTTGACAGATTTGAATGCCCAAATGTGTGGTAAACTAAATCGTACGGGAACATTGTGCAGTGAATGTATTGATGGGATGTATATGAGAGCCTATTCTTACGATATGTCTTGTACTACATGTTCTGGAGGTTGGGTTAATATACTGAAATATATCCTAGTTGCTTTTGTGCCACTGACGGTGTTTTATTTGATTATCTTACTTTGTAGAATTAACATTCCATCTTCTAAGCTTCAGGGCTTTGTGTTAGCCTGTCAGATGACTATATATCCTATGTTACTCAGGGTATTTGTTACAGCATATATTATGGAAAAAAAACCAATAACATATACCATATTACAAACGTTTGGAATTATTTTTGGCATTTGGAGCCTAGACTTTTTTCGCTTACTAGATCTTGACATATGCTTCCGAATAGCTCCTCTAACTGTGATCTCATTAGACCTTATTGTTGCTTTATATCCTTTTATTCTTATATTAGTTACGTGGTTGATAATTCTGCTGCATCATCATAATTTTAAAGCAGTCAGTCTCATGTGTAAAGTACCCATTTATTTGGCCAACAAGTGCAGAAGACATGATAACTCAAATGACTTAAAATCCTCCACTATAGATGCTTTCGTTACATTCATGCTCCTCTCGTATGTTAAATTTTTCAATGTTTGTTTGGATGTCCTCATTCCCGTGACAATACACAGAGTAAACAGCAAAAATCAAATTGCTTTGTTTATGGATGCCTCTCTTTCCTATTTTGGCTACAAACACGTATTTTACATGATTCCTTCACTCTTGATAGGCTTAGTTTTTATTGTAAGTCCGGTAGCCATACTGTTTCTATATTCTTATACATTCTTTCAAAAGGGTCTTAACTTGCTTCCACATCGATGGCAAATTTTTATTCGTTTAATAGTGGACTCTGTGCAAGGTCGTTATAAAGATGGTACTGAGCCAGGTACAAGAGACTGTCGATGGTTTTCTATCGTTCCATTTATTCTTCGCTTTGTATTCTTTATAATGATCTCATTTACCTTTAACACTGCTATGCTGCCTTATTTAACTCAAGTATTTATTCTGGGAACAATTTTAACTATGTTATGCGATCCATTTAAACGCCATTTCAAGCAAATGACTAATGATTTTGCCTTTTATTTGCTACTATTAGCTAGCACGTTTATGCTACTAATTGGAACGGATTACTCCTTTATATCAGTCACAGCACCTGTTGAGTTCAACTTCATAGTATTTTTTATCATAGTATTTTTAGGAATTTTGTATTCCTTTGTTCTTGGCATACTTTGGATTATAAATTACATAAAATGGTAACTTTATTATAATTTTGTTATGTATACATAATATATATATATATACACATTAAAACTATGTTATATACTTATTACTCATGTCACTTTCTTTTTCATGAAGTTGTAATGTTATCATAAATAACCAATGAGTTCAAAATATTATAGTATACAATTGGTAGCGGTATCAATATAGCTCCAGCAATGAAAATAATATATGTAAAAAAGAGATGAACAATAACTGTCCAGGGACACTCACCGGTATATATTGGCGTGCCAATCCAAACCAACTCTGGAAAGCTGGAAGTCAAATGACTTGGTAATAGCTACTCTAGGACTAAGCTATCTCTATACTTGACAATGCAAAGTTGTTATTCAATACAGAACAATTAATAGGGCCTCTGGCACAGACAGAACAAATTATTGACATGACAGCATGTGGACTAATATAAATCATGTGATGCACATAAGAAACCTACAGGAATGACAAATTGACAGTTCAGTGAGTTCTGTTCAAGGGAGAGGCCTGGACTCCTGACCAATATATCAACCTGTGACTCCAATTCCAGTACTCCGCCCACTTCCCAGTGTTAACAAAATTCTGCAGGCAGTCTGGAATTATTTTTTGCTCTTGTGATTATGACGTGACGATAGGGGGCGTTACCCACAAAAGATGCGTTTTCTAAAATACCGCCAGAAAAATTAAAAAATTAGAACAATATAAGGTTGTAAATCTGCTAAACTCCATAGCTAAATCAGCTGCTCATTGTCGGCAATCTCCTAAATCAGAGTGTGGTAGACTAACAGACAGATAGATAGACAGACGGATAGACAGACAGACGAATAGACAGACTAACAGACAGGACAGGACAACTCCTATAACAGAACTGCTAGAGACGGAATAAAAAATAATATTCTGATTTCTAAAGAACAAGCTGTCACAGATGTTGCATTCGGAATAGAGTTAAGAAAAAAGTTGACTAGCTATACAAGATGTTTTGTTTACTATTATAATGTCTTTTACATTTGTTTACTGCTTTTTTTCGAAATCAATATTTAACGCAATGAAAGGATAATTTAATCAAATATAGTTACCTTAAAAGAAAACATAACTTATTGAATTATCATAGTAATCATAACTACATTTTTCCGTTTGTAAATTTTTTATGCAATTTAAATGCATTATAATTAAAATCCTTCTTCTCAAATACATGTGTATGTACCTTCAATGTATAGGGATCCAATTAATCGATAAATTGTATAAAAAATAGTGAAAATGCCTAGGAAATAAGTATCAATACACGTATAGCTATATACATAACTTGATATGGTGAAATATTTCGCGAGCAAGCTAATTTAGTTCATGAGCCAGGGGCGAGTGAAAATAAAGTCTGAAAATGACATATCTAGCCATATCACTCTGCCAGAGTGTAATAAGCAGTTTATTCCACACTGCTATACCAGAGGGAAGTCGTTGTAAAAACCAGGAGAAGTGGCAAGTTTGGCCACTACAAGGGTAATGAGCTTGGCAGTACAGTATGAAATAACAACCTGAAACATCATGAGTTATTTCATGGGTCGTGTATCTAGTGATATCATTGTGAAGATATCTATATATAATTATACTATTATAATGGGCAGAGACTAGCCCAAAAAATGGCTATGGAACTGAATGAATTGTATATTAAATTAGCATCATTGTTCAGTATGTTTCTGTCATGACATTCTGATACTGTACCTGACGTTTTATATTCAAAATAATATTTTGTCTGCAGACTATCAAAAATAGCTCCACAATTATCGTTATGACTCAATTTTGTCAACAAGTGACACAATGCTATTGCTTTAGTGGTTGGGTTAACTATTTCCTTTGTTGTGTTTTATTAAGGAAGCCTGAGATATTTCCTACTACATGTATTCATCAGTCAAGATTGAGAAAGACAGAAGGTTCAGTGCACATCATGTGGAGAAAACACATTCATGGCAATCAGAACACACTGTTATCTCTTCCACTCTTGCACTGCATAAACACCATAGCCTGATATATCAATTCAATCAAATTGATATGCGTTTACATAAACAATTTGTGACATTCCTTTACATAAGAACTAATTCACAAATAACTTCAAGTTGCTTGTCTTGTTTATTGACTAGGATACAGTTTGGACTTTCTGCCTCTAAACAGCAGTAGTAATTAGCTTTGAGAAACGGATGAGGGTTTTTTGGGGGATGAATACACACCGAGCCCCAAACTTGAGTTGCTGTTATTGTCTTTGGAAACTTAGCATGTCCTTATATTTGTATTACTAGTGAGCTATATCAAATGATATATCAAGTTCAAATTTTGAAAATAAAGCCCTGTAATATGCTGATAGTGAAAATAAGTTATAGTTAAAGCATGAGCGCTTAGTTTCTAGTCGATTTATTGCACGACAGCCCGAGGGCCGTAGGCCCGAGGACTGAGTGCGATAAATGTACTAGGCACTAAGCGCTCATGCTTTAACTAGTTTAAATACCGGGCAAGTGTTATTGCACACTTGCCAAGTTATTACACCTGACAACAATATAGCAACGGTATTTAATATATATTAATACTAAACAATTATTATGATACTCTTGTTTTTCCCGTCCTTGCCATCAACCCCTTTAATTTACGTCAGTGTCTAAATAGAGTCTGAGAAATATACATAAAACTTTGTTTACAATTAAATTTGTTAAATTGCCACAAGCATTCAAATTGAATAATGAAGCAGTGATTTATCAAATTAATGAGGAGAGCATTATATTTAATATTAGTTAGCAGCACAAAATAAAAACTTGTACCTCACTATAGTAGGATCTACTTTACTGAAAAATGACATGAATTATTAAATATGAAAAATTAAATCAACATTTTTTGTGAGCAATTATCCACTTGACAGCATAAGCCAACATATAAATGTCTCCAGGGAGAGGAGCAAGAGCCATAATGCCAGCGAAGTGAGAATCATTTGAACAAATTGATATAAATGAGTAATCCATACCGACAATTATCATATATAAATTTGCCAAAAACAGCAAAGATATGCTGAAATCACGGGTCATCTGTTAGAATATGTCCTTGTAAGGATCTGTTAATATGGTTACAATACCAGTAGAACACTTGAGCAATGTAAGGCAACGAAGCAGTATTGACACTAATAGCACACACATGCAGAGAACACAAAGCGAATAGCAAATGGAATGGCGGAGAACCACCTACAGTCTCTTGTACCAGGCTCTGTACCGTTCTTGTAGCAACCTTGTACAGAGTCTACAATGACGTGAAACAGTATTTGTCATCGATACGGAAGGATGCTGAGGCACCGCTGGAAGCAAGAATAGGGATAAGGGAGCAGTATTATAACTGAACACATAATGAATAAAAGACCCATCATAATTGAAGGAATGGCATACCACAAATGATGTGGGCTGAAGTAGTTTAAAGAGGCATTCATATATAAACCATATCTCTTCTTGTGATATTTACTGTAGATCATTACTGGAACAAGAATATCCAAGCAGACATTATAAATTTTAACATAAGAGAGGAGCATGAATGTTACAAACGCATCTATAGTAGAAGTTTTAAGGTCCCAGCTTTTTCTGCAACACTTTGTGATTAAATTATAAGGTCTTTTGCATAATGCTCGAACTAGTTTGAAATTATAATTGTGCAGGAGCATCGCCAAATGTGTCAATAAAATTAGACCAAAGGGATACAAAGCCACAAGGAAGTCAAGAGACAGCACCAGTAAAGGGGATGTTTTAAAACAAATGTCAAGATCTAGCAGACGAAAGAAGTCTAAGTTCCATATGCTGAACACAGTACCAAACACTTGAAGAACTCTATACAACTTCGATTTCTGCAACTTTAAGTCTATCACAAAAACTCTAATTAACATTGGCGAAGTAGCCATTTGACTGACTAGTACAATACCTTGAAGCTTAGACGAGGGGATGTTAATGCTGAATAAAAGAACAACTAAATAAAGAATTGTCAACGACACAAAAGCGACTAGGATATATTTCAGTATATTAATCCAACCTCCAGAACATGTAGTACAAGACATATCGTAAGAATACGCTCTCATATACATCCCATCAACACATTTACTACACAATGTTCCAGTATGATTCAGTCCACCACACATTTGAGCATTCAAATCTGTTAAATTTCTAGGTAACGTGGTGTAGACACCATTTAAACTGAAGTAGTTTCTGTTGTAAATATTGCAGTTATGAAGACAGTTCCGTTCTTCTGTCTCATTTCTGTCCTCATTCCAAGTCAAGCAATAGCACTCTAGTACACTTCCTTTATCTCCATTCTCACTGCATAGAACCACATAATTGCGTTCATAGCATTTACAAGTACTGTTTTCATTACAGTAGGACCACGAGGGACAGGAGAGTTCATTCCAACAGTCACGTTCTGAATAGCCTTCCATATATTTCTCATCTGATAGTTCTGCTAGTGGAAATAAAGCCATAACAAGGATACAAATTCCTATCAAACCCATCATTATATTCTTTCAAGCTACTTGTACTGCCCTTAGCTCATGAGATGCCTTTTATTCATACGTTCTATCTGTTTTCCTTTCTATTTCCAAATATGATATTTCCTGTCAAGATTCTAAGGACAAAGTGTTGCAGTTATCAGGAAGTCTATCAGTCTTTGTATTTCAGTTTTCAAATCTGAAATTCTTCTAATGTCCATCTGTTTAGTTTGTCTTCTAAATATCTACAGATGACAGAAGTAAAAGAGTCCAAGTATTGTTACGCTAGTGAATCAAGCATATAAAAACCATTAGAACTCTTAGTGATTTCTTCCACTCAATGCTATTCGTGGTCAATAGTTGCTGTTGTTTCTTTCTCAGCCAATTTGTAATTTACAAGAAGCACTTGTGTATTCTATGGTAAAGAAGGTAAGCTAATTCTAATTTCATATACTTTCTCTTCAGTTATAGAGAGAATGTAACTGCTCAATTATGTGTTCTTTATAGCACTTCCTCGCTCTAGTTCGACCTTGAAAGTAGTCTTTGTGGTTGCTCTGTATATGGTTTGGGATAAAAATCTGCAAAAACATATTTTACTGTTTAGAACAATAATTCAGTTTCAGATTATCACTTTCCTAGCAAAGTTGATATATTATCGTAGAGGCTCATTGCTATGAATTGTAACTTGAATCAGTAAATTAGCTTAACGTAGCACTGTTTAATCATTGAAAGAGAACTTTTTCAGTCTGGGGACCTTCTTCAGCTAAAATGAGAAGTTTGCACAATGATCTGGATATAACTATGAAGGATGATAGTCCAAGATGAATGTTAGTGGTAGGTAATTGGATGAATGTGCACTAGTAGCTATTTATAGTTGATCTGGAGTTGTAGGGTTCTTTGAAACTTCACTGACAATTGGACACAATTTAATATTTCTTGTAAAGAACAAAAACCGCAGTGCTTTATTTATGGATACCTCAATTTCCTATTTTGGCTACAGCCACTTATTCTGCACAATTCCTTCACTCTTGATAGGCTTAGTGTTTATTGTAGGTCCAGTAGCCACACTGTTTCTATATTCTTATACATTCTTTCAAAAGGGTCTTAAAACACATCGATGGCAAATTTTTATTCGTTTAATAGTGGACTCTTTGCAAGGTCGTTATAAAGATGGTACTGAGCCAGACACAAGAGACTGTCGAAGGTTTTCTATCATTCCATTTATTCTTCGCTTTGTATTCTTTATAATGATCTCCTTTACCTTTAACACTGCTATGCTGCCTTATATAACTCAAATATTTATTCTGGGTACAATTTTAACTATGTTATGCGATCCATTTAAACGCCATTTCAAGCAAATGACTAATGATTTTGCCTTTTATTTGCTACTACTAGCTAGCACGTTTATGCTACTAATTGGAACGGATTACTCCTTTATATCAGTCACAGCACCTGTTGAGTCCAACTTTATAGTATTTTTATCATAGTATTTTTAGGAATTTTGTATTCCTTTGTTCTTGGCATACTTTGTGTAGTACCTTTTCTTCATGGAAGAAAAGGAACTACACTACATATAATAAGTATTATTCAGTAGTTCTAAATCAGCCTAATTTTATAGGTCAGGGTCGAATTTATTACAACCAGCTGACTTTGAACGGCTTGGTGTTCACCATGTGGGTGACAGAATTATGCTACTTAATCTAGCAAAAGGATATGAACGTAAGTAGACATGTGAAGTAAATAGTCCAGTAGCATTAAGTATATAGTTGAAATGAAGTGATTAGCCTATTATTATTATTATTATTAGAATGTAGTTCATTTCTATGCATAGACCATCCTTATTTGCAAACACAAGCTATCATGAAAGCCCTTATCTGTAATATTGACCATTCACTGTAATGTTTAATATATACATCATCATGACTAGAGAGAGAGTTATGGACCCTGGCCAACACCTGGTTGCTGCCATTTCAAACTATACAAGCACTTTAAAATTGATCAATAACACCTATGTATATTTTGGTACACAAAGTGCCACTGTGCGGCAGGTAATCTTAGTATGAATAGCAGTAATGTACTGTCAATCTGTATAGTACAGTAAGAATGCAAGTTAAAATATTTTGGTATTGTAATCGTTTATAATAATGTTTTGTTTATTCGTGTGTGTTGTTCCCTCTTTTCTCCCCTCTCCAACCCCCCTGTCACCCCTGGCGTTTATACAATTGAAATTGTTTGGCCACACACACGTAGATGCCTCTGTAACTGGTTCCAGTGGTAGTGGTCCCAGTGGTAGAGGCCCCAGTGGTAGAGGCCCCAGTACAAGTGCAGCACATACTGGTACTGATAGTTTGTTAGTTAGAGCTGAGGTCCTGAGTAAGCAGTTGAAAAATAGATAGAAGTTTTCTACCAGGAAAGACAAACGACGAAGTCAATTTTAGTGTGAAAGAATTACGAAAAGGCTTGGTGGTCATTGATTTTCAAGGTGATGTCACTTCAAATCTGTCTTTAAGTGAAGAAGAAAGGTTATATGATGGTTCAATAAGTTATTGTCTGAGACTGATATGAGGAATGAGATGGTGCGATTGGATATCAACCCATGAATTGCAGCTCATTGACCCAAAATATTTTGATTTTGTTCGATGTGTGAATAAAACAGTCAAGGTTATTGATGGTGACACACCATTTGATGCAAATGGCATTAGTCAGGTGTATAAAAATGGCTGCATCTATGTTCGACTAAATTCAAGACATTTATTTTGAGCCAAAGTTTAATTTTTTAGTAGCATCTGTTTTACTTTTAGAATGAACTTGATAAATCAATGAAGATGATCCCCTCATGCTAAAGTACATAAAGCAATGCATGGTGGAAAAAAATTCTCACCACAACATTCTGTAGACTTTAACAGTGATGAAAAAGAAGTGGAATACATGGTATGTGCATACTTTTAACCAACTTTGTGCTTAAAAGGGGGAGAAATACTTTTTTTTTTCTAGCATAGAGATGTCTCAGAAGAGGATGAGTTGCAGACAGCTATAAAGTTAAGTGAAGAAAGTGCAGCAGCTGAAGCTTTGGCTAGGATGGATGAAGTTGAAGCTACTCCCAGGTGATTTCAAGTTTCTGGCTTTTGACTTCTAATGCTTGAATTATTTCAAAGTCTGTTGTTGTTGCTTTTTAAGTTCACCAATGTTAGCATATACTGTCGTTTATTACTTTTATATCTGACTTTTCAATGGAAGGAGCTTGCAAGACATAGTTCGGAATTTAGCAGCAGTAATTCAAAATGATGAAAGTTATGACATGGTGATTAGAAGAGACTACGTGCTGTCTGATGCACTGAAGAATGTGGGTCGACTGTCATTTGATCCTAGGAAGAAATTATGTGTGAGTTTTGTGTAGTAGTTTAACATGGTTTTATTTGCTTTTAGTGTAAAGATGTTCTATCTACACTTAAAAAGTAGTTTCCATCACTTTAGCTGCCCACCTTATGTTCCTCCTTTTAATCACTCTTTGTCACTATCATTTCAGGATACACACTGACATTCAGCTTGGCATTGATAAGAAATTTTTTCTGTTCCAGTCCTAAAGATAATTTTTTTTTAACAATAACTAGAAATTTTTTTTTAATTGTTGGAGGTGATTGAGAAGGTGAAATTATGGTTGATTGTTGACATAAACATGAGTACAATAATTGACGTTGTGAATGTAAGTTATTAAAATTTATTCCAGGTGTCTTTTATTGGTGAAGACGGGTGTGATGGCGGTGGTTTGACAAGAGAATTTTTTACGTTATTGGCACGCCATTTTGAGAAGTATTTAG
>WLWD01005131.1_pt1 | contig 19410 bp, 15 predicted proteins | sample 6712731 | NCBI WGS metagenome assembly WLWD01 (sample SAMN12718690, study PRJNA576275) | sponge metagenome | isolation source: marine sponge | host: Mycale hentscheli | place: New Zealand: South Island, Marlborough, Capsize Point | collected 2014-11-01
CCCCGGTCAGCTCGAGCTCCCCGCAGACAAGTTATCCCGTCTCCAGCAACTTTTGCATGATTGGGAGGAGCATAGGTCCTGCACAAGAAAGGAGCTACAGTCTTTAGTGGGCCACCTCAATCATGCCTGCAAGGTGGTACGGTCAGGCAGGTCATTTCTGCGTCACATGATCAACCTGCTGCACGCGGTGAAGCTTCCCACACACTCCTCATCATGTATTTGACTCAATCGTGGTTTTCGGTCAGACCTAGCCTGGTGGCAGGAGTTTATCGGCCAGTGGAATGGAGTGTCATTTCTCTACCCACCCCCCTGCTGCCCCCAGCTAGAGGTGTTCTCCGACGACTCACTGTCTTGGGGCTGTGGCACATGGTATCACGAACACTGGTTTCAAGTCCAGTGGGGACCACCGTCACAATTCCTGTCAGTCACAATTCCTGTCAATCATAGAGAAGGAATTGATTCCGATCATCCTAGCCTGTGACGCCTGGGGAAAGGAATGGCAAGGGAAACGGATCCTGTGCCATTGTGATAACCAGGCAGTCGTTACGCTCTAGAACTAGAAAACAAGAGGGACTTATGTACCTGCTATGTTACTTGGTCTTTGTCGAAGCCCAGCTACACCTTCACTTGCACCCATCTAACCACCTGGCTGATGACCTGTCCTGTAATGACGCACACTCTTTTCTTGTGAAGGTTCCTAGAGCCGACCGTTGCCCATCCAAGGTGGTGTCCCCTCCCCCTCCTCAAGCTCCTGCTGGACCAGTCAGCCGATTGAAATCTCCCACCTGGCGCCGTCAGTTCAGCGCTATTTCCAGGCCGGTCTAGCACCCTCCACGCAACGAACATACCAGCCAGCTATGCACAGATTCCACAAGTTCTGCACAACATACAATATCATGTCCCCCTTTCCCTTAACAGAAGAGCTATTGTACACCTATGCTGCGCTTCCTTCCTTGCCAGCAGTTGTCCCCACAGACAATCAAGTCCTACCTCTCCGCCTTGAGGAACTGGCAGATATCACTGGGCCTCCCAGACCCCAAGGAGCAGTCCTCAATGCCGTCTCACAAGAGGTCCGCCAACTCGCATTCGTCTCCCAGTCACTCCCTGCCTCTTGAGGCAGATCAAGCATGCACTGACGAGCTCGACGAATCCCGCCAAACTGGTGATCTCGGCTGTGGCAGCCACGGCTTTTTTCGGGTTCTTTCGCTTGGGAGAACTCCTCTGCAATACGCCACAAGACTCCAATGAAGCGACATGTCTCTCTTGGGGTGACGTAGCCGTCAATAGCCATCTGGCACCCACAATGGTCCAGATATATCTAAAAAAATTTAAGTGTGACCAGTTTGGAGCAGGTGCCAAGGTGGTCATCGGGGCAACTAGTGACGAGCTGTGTCCAGTGACGGCACTGCTGGACTACCTGGGTCAAAGAGGGGACAGAAAGGGTGCCTTCTTTCTGGGCCCCGATGCTAAACCAGTCCTGAAGCCGTGGTTCGTGGAGCAAATAGGCTCGATCCTGTCAAGCGTAGGAGTCGCACACCACCAGTATACTGGCCACAGTTTCAGGATTAGGGCGGCGACGACTGCCGCATTAGCCGGAGTAGAGGACTCCACCATCCAAGCTCTCGGACATTGGCACAGTGTGGCGTTCCTCCAATACATTCGGACACCAAAAGAGCACCTGGCGCAGGTAGCATCAGTCCTGGCCAAGACCACCTGACTCTGGACTGCGGAGGTCGCAACAGTGTTATGTTAGTTGTTCCCCATGATATATGCTTGCTTGATAATTTCAATATAGTAGTTACCAATAGACCAAAAGGTCAAGAGTGAGTCAGGGCATCGATGGCAGGGGGTTCAGGCTATGCTCATGGACTGTCTCGCAACAGCCCAGGCAGGTTATGGCCACCTTAGTACACACAGCTGTCACGTGAGTTACCGGGGAATTCATATGTGTTGTTTATACGCCTCCTACCTACTTGCTACCCTAGGCTTGGGGGGTTGTGGCCCCACCTTGGGGAGCTGGAACTGGGTGGGGCTCACGAGGCCGAGGGGCAGGAAGCTGCCATTACCTCGTCACGCAAGCACACCGATTCGGCAGCACCTGTGCCACGATGACCACTAGCGGTGAATGCAGGCGCCAAAGACAAACCTAGTGTCTTAGCCAGTTCTGCATTGGTATCAAGGTACAGCCTTAAATTTGCAGCTGAGTGACGGACCGAAGAAGTTCCAAACAATTGTGTCCTTTCCTTTGACACTACTAGTGGTGTGCTTGAGCACAAATGGGAGCGAGCCTTAAACTATACTATTGTTAAACGATTGATTTTAACAACTAACACGCAAGCTACTAAAACTAGTGATGTCCTTGAGCACAAATGGCGAGCGAGTCTAAAACTGCACTATTGTTGGCGAGCGAGTCTAAAACTGCACTATTGTTGACGAGCGAGTGAGACACTTACAGGGGTAACACAATTGAAAATTGGGGATATGAGTTTGTTGGCGAGCGAGCGGAGCGAGCGATACAGTATTAGGGGTGGATAATGCAAAATCGGGTATATGTTATATGTATATTATATGTATGTATGGATGGTACGTATGTCCTTTAAACACGTGCGCGGGTGCCGTTTTTCCCCTTAAAACATGGCTTTTTGAGCTTGACCCCACTTTCTTCTGATACTACAGCGTTAAACAACTCTTACTTGAAACTTGGGATCCAAATTGTGAGATAATTCCTCATTCGAAACACTTAGGGGTCAATAGCACTCGTAAAGCAATTGAAATAACACTCCCTTCGTCTCGTGCTTTTTCAATCACGTTACTCCTGCTATTAATCCCGAAAAGCACGGTTACCTGTTAGCGAGACAGTATTAGGGGTGGATAATGCAAAATCGGGTATATATGTATGTATGGATGGTACGTATGCCCTTTAAACACGTGCGGGGGTGCCGTTTTCCCCCTAAAAACATGGCTTTTTGAGCTTGACCCCACTTTCTTCTGATACTACAGCGTTAAACAACTCTTACTTGAAACTTGGGATCCAAATTGTGAGATAATTCCTCATTCGAAACACTTAGGGGTCAATAGCACTCGTAAAGCAATTGAAATAACACTCCCTTCGTCTCGTGCTATTTCAATCAAGTTACTCGTGCTATTAATCCCGAAAAGCACGGTTACCGTGCTATTACTCCGTGCTATTACTCATACAAATAGCCCCGATTTTCAATTGTGTTACCCCTGACAGTGTCTCGCTCGCTCACGAATTATAGCTGACCTCTAGCTTGACCATCTGCAGAATGACCCCCATTTAATTTTTGCAGAGGACAGAAAAATTTCTATCGGATGTCTTCTACGGTATTTCTCATTAATTGGAGTAGTATCGTCTGGTCTGTTAGATTTAGTAAGTTTAGAGTTCAATTATTAACTAAAACAGTGTCTGAGATGCAGGAAGGGTATAGAAATAAAAAGTGGAGAAGTTACAAAAAAGATGAACTGAATTCCTTGTACAAAGAGCAAGATAGCTATGAAATTACACCTAATAATGTCACAATTGTAATAAAATTACTGGAATATTCCCTAAGATATTATAGGGCAGTAAAGCAGGAATAGAATAAGTTCTGAAAACTTCTGTCACTGCCACTCTTCTAGGAATACAGCACTCTTTTATGATTTTTATAGAAATATTTAATTCATTGTTGTCACCCTCAGACTGTTTGTTGTGGAACATTTACTCTAAAATTATATGATTACAGCTAGTGTAAACAGCTTATCTAATTCTGTTGGTTGAACAAAGTAGTTTTGCTTTGCTTTTTGCTGTTATTGTTTTTATTCTAAATGTGGTAAGTTAAAAACTGTTATACTGTTTTCATGTGACTTGAACACTTCACAGTTGCCATTTTAGTTGACAGTACAGACAAACAACAGACATATAGAAACAGACAGACATTAACACTGTCAGGTCCCTATGCTAACTTGTTTCACATAGCTAGACGGAGTCACTGTGACTGTAGTCTGTTATGTAATGTGTGCTCGTTGCAACTTGTAAGTGTCTTATGTGTTCATTTGAGTTGTAATTAGTTAAGTGTCTCCGTTATTTTATAGCACATTTTTATGGGCTGAGACCTAGATATATTTATTACTCTTGTGTCTCACTCAGTCACTTAATATTTTCTCATGAAACTATTATTGCCTACTTGGATAACACAAAAACCAAAATTTCTCTGGTTATTAGTCAAGTTGGGTAAACTGGGTAGAGACAATTCCCTTAGTGTGGTTTCCTCAGCATTTGAGAGTATCTAACTGAGCAGAGTAGACTCACAAACACTGTCGCCATTACATGTACATAAGTTGGAAGGTTCCACCGGGCCACTTCCTACATCACTATTACAGTGTTTGGCCAAGCCAGGCTGGCTACTCATGTGAGCATATTGCTTGGCAATACTCATCGCATGTGGTGCTGATTTGATTACCGAGGCCTAACATGCTTTGGGAAGTAAAGCCCCATGGCTGAGTGTCAACCATGGGGATGCAGAGGCCATCCTGGTTGGATGCTGAGGCCAAGGAGGTAGCTGCTGGCTGGGGGCCAGCTAACCACCAAAGCTGCAGTATTAATAGTACTAGTATGTTAAGTAATTAGAATATACTTGGGTATCTACTTCAAGTTTCCTTTTCACCCCTTTCCCAGTTGCAAAAGCCCTCCATCCACCTATCTACCACACGTGGAACCTGACTTACTACTACTTGTTAAAGATACACAAATGACCATCATAAATACTGCAGACACACACAGCACATCCATACACACTTGTGTTTGGGTGACAAACATGATTAGTATCAGTCAAGTATCTCTCCTGCAGTTAGCCTAGCTAAGAGGCCTGCCACATGAGCTTTCAGTGCCTGATATAGCCTTATATGGCAGCACTAAGCCAACTACACAAGGTCTGGATAGAGGAACCTTCCATTCCAATTAATGTCGCTGTAGTGGCTCACCGATCTGGAAGTTGTGGCCCACGTACTGGCTGGGTAGCACCCCCAGACCATCCAAACACCCCTCACCTTGTGGGAAAACACGGTCTTCACCAGGGCTTTGCCAGCTGAGATAATCAAGAAGAGTCCAGGCACCAAGTTTCTCTGACCCACAATTACTGAATTGGGGCTTAAACCTGACAGACAGTTACACCTATCCTGCCCAGTGGTCCCCTAGCAAAATTTGTCACTTTTTTATGACTTGAGGTGGACCTGCACCATGGGAGGTGACTTCTTGTGTCCACTGCAACATCACCCCAAAACAGATCCTTTGCTCTCTGCATAGGATAACCCCGATAACTGAAGGAGTTTGCCTGCCTGGGCAGAAACAACAGCAGCAACAAAGGCCAGACTGTGTATGTATGTGCTGTGAGTGTCTGCAGTGTTTGTGATGGTCATTATAGTGCCTACACAATTTTTTGGCCCCACAAAAATTACAATGCAGACCATTCACACTCGTGGTCACGCTATAATAGTGTCAAATGGAGGGACACAATTTTATAGCGTGGTAAAATCTGAATCCACTACTCTTAGTGTTCCGATATGCTGCAAAGATGACAACCAATCAGGGACTGTATGAATTGGTAATACACATAATTTTAGTCATCTATATGACTTAGAAAAAATTCTATTACTTCTTGGCGTCCAGTAATATAACTATGAACTACTTCCAAGTAATATTCGTGGAAAGACCGAGGAATTATTTCTAAATAACCGTCTACAATAACTTTCACAGTTTGGTGAAATATAGTTCCATTGGCTTTGAACCCTCTGCACAGATACGGGCCACTGTGATTTCTATTGATTGAATCTATAATAAGCGAGTTTCCATCTAAGTACATGTTTGGAGTATTATTCAAACTAAACCACTTTACAGGTTTTATACTGCCACAGGTAAGTTTGATAGTACTGCCCTCAGCAACTTCTACACGAGAAGGCACAATCATACCGAAGGGCGGATTTTTCTCAACTTGAACAAAGGTAATCTCGCAAAATTGTTGACCAGTGGCGAACTCTCCACAGCAAGTGTAAACTCCCGAGTCAGTCAAGTTATGTAATATCACAGTGAAACGCTCGACGTTAGAGTACTCAAAATTGACTTCCCTGGGGAAGTGCCAGATCACGGGCTTGTCACCAGCGCAATGAAGCGATGCCGACTGCCCTTCAAACACTACGATGAAGCTAGGCACGATAGTTCCGTAGAGAACCTTAATCTGTCGCCAGTTCTCATTACTACTGCTCAAACTAACAAAATATAGAATTAGTATAGTCAAAACTGTATTTCCAAAAGCGTAGAATGTTTTCACAATCATTTATTACCCATATTCACGAGCACTCTTTAGATAATAGCGTGTTTTTATGCTTCTTCACTCTTCACACACACGTGACTTTTCACTTTACCAGCCAAAAAGCGTACAATAGCGTCGGTGTCCATCAAACGTCCATATTAAATGCTTATTAATACAGCATAATAAATGACAAAGCTTAACTGCCTGGAAAGTATTATTTTTATTTCTTTACTTACATTATTGAGTGTCAAATTATTAAAAGGCAATGCTAAATGGCTCCGGATAAAAGTTCGCCTAGGATCGATAGTACCAAATGCCGTTGTAGTAAAGGGAGGACAAATGGTAACGCTTCACTGTGGCAGTTCTTCACCTGTTGAATGGATATTCCCGCGTCATGTAAATGTATCTAAACGTTGCGTCCAATTTGGGAACAGCATCACTTTTAAGAACTTGCAAAAGGCAGACACAGGGATTTACCATTGCGCTGGAGAATTATCAGTAGGTGAAAGCTTCTACAAGGCCTCATCAATAAGGATTGCGAATAATCTTATTCCTGGCACGGTACTGCCTTCGCGTGTGGAAGCTACGGAGGGCAGCTCGGTCGTACTTGAGTGTGGAAGTATTAAGCCAGTAAAATGGATTGGTTTACAGCTGTACGTTCATAATTCACCCAACAATAAACTTATTTTGGAGCAATTGAAAAAGAGTAGCAGTGGACCATTCATGTGCATAGGGGTCAATGATAAAAGAGAAGTTTTTCACCAGGTAGTGAAGGTAATTGTGGATGGTTTTGTAGAAGTAATTCAAAGATCCTTCATATAGACTATTTTGAAAGTTTGAATAACAACTCTAGAAGGTGACCAATAATAAAAAATAATTTAAGGAATTAGCTAATTACAGATTTCATTGCATAGCTACTCAGTTTTCATTATCAGACTACATATTGCATGAATGCTAAATTCTAGTATGTTTCCACAATCATCATTTGACTTTTGAATTTGCAGAAAGTGTGATTGGCTAATTCTGTCATTTTAGGTAGTAGTTAAATTGTTCCCTTAAAACAGTAAAACAACTTCACTGCTTGTGGTTCCAATGAATCGTAAGCTACTTTCTCCAATGAATGGTAAGCTACTTAAGCTACTTTCTCCAAGAAGCAGGAGGAGCAGATTAATATTTTATTTCTGTGTTGTTGTTGTTGTTTTACATACAAAAAGTTATTTACATTGTTATTGTATATTATAATTGTGTCAGAGTTTTCTATTGTTGAAACAAGTGTATTGCCTGATCAGGTGTATCAGCACATATCTCTTAAACTTCTCCCATCTCCATCCCACTTCACTTATTTTTCTCATTTGAAGACTCACCCTCATCTTTCACTTCCATATAAACTTTCCTTCATCACTTCACCAACTGTTACTCCATTTCAGTCTAGTAGCTTTGGATAGTTATAAGAATTATTCTCTTCTCTTACATGTTATCTTTCCTGTGTCTTCACTCTTTGAGTTACATGTGTAATGGTTGGGGACTAATTAGGACACATACTCAAATTTATGGCCAGTTTTCTTGCATGGTACAAGGTTCAGATTACTGAGACAAATTTCTTAATTATTGTTTGAGGATACAAGTCATCACCGCTTGATAGAGAGATTAGCTACACACTCCTCTCAACACAGGAAACTTTGAGACCTAATATCCTGGGAAGGAATTAAACAAACGGTATACATTGCATATTATATTTCAATCACTATTGTCTGTCACTATACTAGTAGCTAACTCTAATGATGCAGTTAAGTAAAACCAAAAGGCACTTTAGAAAACCAAAACTATCAGTCGTGCATGGAGAAAAATAAAACAAAGCACAAGTGGGTGAGGCTACTGTTATGAAATCATCCAGGTAGTGCAACTAGTGCTGGATTCCTGCTTGTCCCAGATGCCAGTTGGGGGAATCTATCTCTGAGTTAATATTTTTTGGTGCTGATCTAATGAACATGGGATCAATGAAGATCACCTCCTTTCATTTCATGCCCTGGAGTACTTGGTGTGGGGACAGGGAGTGCTTGCACTTGGGACTGGGCCTGGTCAACGAGGTAGAATCACTGCCACCGGAATCTTTGGGTTAATAGCTACCCAAAAGTTCTAATTAAATGGAAATGGGGAGATGATATAGAAGTGAAAGACACAAAGGCTGGTAACTCTAACCCTGATACACACTCACACACACACACATGCACACACACATATGCACACACACACACACATACACACACACATGCTGAATGCACTGAATACAACCATAATGACCACGCATCACACATGTTTTATCTCAGACACACAACTACAAGCAAACACCAATTTATGTAATAAGTTACTGTGTATACTGGTGGGCGTGTCCCCACACTCGGTCATGTGGATGCACAGGAATATAACCTCAATATCAACCTTGGCCGCAGCCAAACGTAACAGTTTGAGCTCCCATTATAGACTAGCGAGCAGAGTTCAGGCTCGATTTTATCATTTACACTCTGATCTGGTGAGAATGACAGGTTGATGATGACCAAAACTTCCAGGTGTTACGTCCTTTTGAAATCACTCCAAATCTGCTCATATGTAGCTTCAGGTGCTCGGCTGGGGGTGTGAATGGACCCAGCATCCTTCCTAGACAACTCTCCATTTCCATTTCCAAGTACTCCATTATGACTTCTGGGTGCTTCAACACAGAGTCCATATTGGACTTTTCCAATTTCACATGGTGGAAGCCTATTCAAAAGCCTTCGCGAAGGCCCCCGACCAATGTAACGCCCAAAGGCCAAGTCAGGGTGTGTGACCGACACTCATTCCCCTATTAGATGTGCAGTGGCGTTGTAACTCTCATGAGACCCCCACAGTAGTAGTGCGTCTGTGGTGGTCTGGTAAAATGCAGGCAGAGCAAGTCTATCAATAAATAGTACAGTACAGTGTATTAAATAAACTTGCACAAGCTGTAGATATACCACGCTCTGTTAAATCTAAATGTGTCCCATTCAACTCTTCCATGCAACTTGAATACACTGATGTAATACACTCATTAGTCATATACACATATGTACAAGCAGTTCCAAAATTATTAAAACAAAACAAACAACAATAAACAAACGATTCAGTTACTTGAATAATGTTATTCAGCGAGTTAATTTTGTGTCAGTGTTTAAAACTGTACATGTTTTGGTAATTGCTCAAACTTTCATCTCTGACACCATCCAGCAAAAAGGAATCTCGGTCTCCAAGACTGCTCATCATTCTTTTGCGAAGCTGGCATTTTTTGAGGATTCTTTGATAAAATATAGCAAATATTACAGCAGCAATGGGAAGGTTGACCAAAATAACTTCAATGATACGAAAAAAGTGAATTTCCATAGGATCAGAAGAGTTCCTAAAAATGACAATCATTAAGAGCTTCAGGCTACATACAAGTGCAAGATTTGAAAAAAGTAGAGTGTCGATAACGTTATGAATTTTTTTCTTGTAAGGCTGGAATATGACATGAAGTAAAATAATTAAAGTAAGTAGTATTGCTATAATACCGTACACTATATTCATCCTGCGAGAAAATAAAGCACTTAAGATGGCAATCCTGTATACAAAATGCAGGCCAGCAAAAAAACGATATTCCTCCTTGAAAGCTCCTTGAAAACAGTCAAACAGTGGTAGCAATTTAAACAGTGGGAATATTTTAGATAGAAACAAAATAACACAACTATTTTCTAACTTCAAAATCGACACTATTTTGTTAGACAAAGGATAAGCTAGAAGTACCACTGGAAGGAGAAGAGTAAGGAAGATCATAACCAGCAATGCAATGATGGCATAAGGTCTATGCTCTGGGCCAAAGTACTTTAAATTCCCTTGAAGTGCTACGACTGTATGCCTATGTGATTTTTCATGATACAAATCTTGATACCACAGAATATTGAAAGAGACGTGAGTGCACTTTGAATAGATAATCACCAAAAACGTAGAAAGAACTTGAACCAATGAATATTGACCTAATTGGAACTTGAAGCATCTATACCCACTACAAGTTCTGACCAGCCCTACAGTACACAGTGCAAGAAATAAAGCATATGCTGACACAGCATATTTGATCACTAGAAGATCAAGGGCAGTTGCTTTCTCCTGCAAACAGAATGCTAGGCTATTGACTTTAAAAAAATCCAAGTTGAAAAGATGATAGACAATGAGATTGAAGGTAGTAACATATTTTGAAATGTCATGTTTTATGAAAAGATCCAGTCTAGCATCAATGGCAACGTACATCTGGGCAAAAAAAATCAAACCAGTCACTCCACCGGCTGTTAGTTTAACTCTTAGTAGGATCAGCAAAAGGAAAGCAACACTGACTGGAATGATCTCAGACAATAAGAAAAACAAAATTCCAAAATGACATAGTTTTGTTGATCTGCATTCAAAGTTTGGACTGTGATAAAAAACAGCTCTTTGAGGTAAGCACTGCCCACACAAAATCCCCTGGCGGTAGCGACATACTTCTTTGTCTAATTGTTGGGAACTTTCATTGAGATAAAATGAAAGACTTGTCATAAACCAATCATCACCATGAGCCACATTGCAGAATCCAGGAGGGCAGAACCCCAGCAGAACATCGCCCGGGGTTAAATCGTCATATCCAATCCAGTAATCGTTGGATATGCTGGAGTAGCTGTTCCCGGTCACATTGCACGTGAAGTGCATATAACTATAGTGAAGCTCGTGGCTGTGGTAACAGCGACATCCCATAGATTTTGAATCAAACTTGTATAACGGTGGGCAGGCAGTTAAACTGGCATTAAAAGTAGAGTATAAACCCTCAAATGTCATTCCTCTTAAATAGATGGCAGCATTTGAACTGATGGGGCCTTTTAATGTCAAGCTGTTCAACATCATCTTTGTATTATCGTTTGAAAAAGCAATATTCATTTTATTTTTGTAAATGCAAAATTCAAATGCAGTAGGATTTGCTGTTATGCTTAAATTTTGCTCAATTCCTGGAATGAAATTAACAGTATCAATTATGCCATCATACGAATCATTCCAAATACATTGTTTGCTTGGAAACGCACTGAGTAAAACTTGATCACACTCATGTTGTGGGTGTCTTAGGTTTAAGATTTCTACTTGGCAAGGAAATTTGTACTCTGAATACTTTGTATTCAGTGAACGAATGTTTTCCACTGTGTATGAGCCACTCAAGTATCTGTCGTCATTTGGTGCACAATTATTAGAAAAGTAAAAAGATGTGTTGCTTATTTTTTTGCTGATTTGAATGAAATCTTGGTAGGGATGAACATACTTATGCTTGTTTATTCCGTAATAATATATTGCAGCTCCTGACTTTCTGACTGTGTTCCCAGTGAAATTAAAATGACAACGGGATTTTATTTTTATAAGGGAAACTCCAATTAGAGCAATCCCTGCACCATATTCTGCCGAGTTATTCTCGAATTTACTCGTTGCATCATTCGAAAATGTAATCTTGCTACTAGTGGCATATACGCATGAGCCAGAGTTGCCAAAAAATGTGTTTGTTCCACCAAATTTTATGGGGAATCCGGTTGTCATAATAACTCCAAACCCGTCCCTTAATAAGTTAGTCTCGTTAGATGCTAAGGCACAATTGTGGTTATGAACAAATGTACAGCTAGTTATCATTAATGGTGGTAGATTCCCCCAGTTGTCTACTTCTCTTGATGGAAAAATGTCCACAGCCGAGCCCAAATAGGCTGAATTATCTCTCAAAATGCAATTCGCCATTTCAATTTTGTTAGCACTCCCATTCTTGGAGGGTTTTCTGGCTGTTATAGCCACACCTCCCCCATATGTAGCCTCATTACTAGTAAAACTGGTATTAGTAATAGAAATTGAGTTGTTTTCACTGCTGACCATGAAAATACTGATGCCACCTCCTCCCTGAGAGTGTGCCTTATTTTGAATAAACGAGACATTATTCAAATATATGGAGTTGTACTGGGAAAAGCACAATGCTACAGCCATTCCTCCACCACTGGATGCATAATTTCCTGAAAAACTGCTTGAATTAACTGTAATGTTTAAATGATATGTATATCTTTGTAATCGGATGTTTAATCCACCACCAAAACCCAATCCTGAGTTAGAGTCATTCCCACATCCACTTAAATTTTCGGAGTAAAACACACGGTTATTAACAAAAGAGCAACTTCTTACCGTAATTGCAACTAATGGGGGGGTAGTATTTAAACATTTCTCATATTGATGAACATACATGCCACCACCAAGTTGGGTGTTCTCCAGGAGATTACCGTTTTGAAAGACTGATCCAAAAATATCCGCATGCCTTCGAACATTAATGATACGTAAACCAATTCCCACAGAATAATAGAAGCTTATGTTAGATAAACTTATGTCTGTGCCAGATATTACTGAAAGTGCACTGAAGAAGTGATTTCCACTATATTTTTCTTTTACTACTGCACCGCATCCTGTGAATGTCAAGTCTTGGATGGTGACTTTTTCAACATTGGAAACGATAATGCCTGAAGAGGGTGCACACTCCACCACATTATCACCTCCGAACATTACCATTTCAATTTTATCCTTGATTCGAGCCGTAGTGTTCAATTTAAGTGTATCTACCACTTCCAAAGTAACATTTTGACAATCCTTCATCTTTTTATCTGGTAGTGGTGGAACTTGATAGTGACAATACTCCGAGACAGTAAGACTGTTATTCAGGATATAAAACAGTAGGACCATCAGCATGAACCACATTATGCATGTATTATACATTGAACTACTGAATGCATTTGTCCACATTCTTCTTTTATACACAACGTAAAGTTATTATATTAATTAATGGTCTTTGGGTGGGAAGGGTTTGGGATAGAAAGAACATGTCAACAAACTAATATCAAGTAATGGCACTATAGAGATATAATTTGATGTATTCTTGACTTGAAAAACTTAAATTAATGAAGTAATCAATATTGTTTAAATGTACCTCTCTTCAAAAAATTGTAAACAATTATTTCCTGTAATACATAAAACTCCCAAAAGACTTGCTTTGGATTATTTCAATCATTTCATATTGAAGGCTTGGGACTCACATTGGTAAGAAAAACAACAAAATTACTTGCAAGTTATATATTATTTCTTTGTGGGATTTTCTAAAGAAGATTGGCATTGACCCACTAGCCCTAATAATACAGTTAACATTACATGAATCAACATGTGACATGGCAAAATGTTTCAAGAGCAGGCTAATGAATGCATTTTAATGAGTCAGAGGTGAGTGAAAATACAGCCTGAGAGTAAAATATCTAGCTAGCCATATCACTCTGCCAAGCTGTATGTGATAAGTGGTTTATTCTATGCTAGATATCTTCACTGCAGTAATTTGTACTAGGATTGGTAACCCATGATGTAAGTTGGCTGTAAAACTCTGAGTGTTAGCTTATATAGGTTCCACACCCCCAGCTAATATTTTAGTAGCTGCTCTGACAGGATGGGTAGTTCACTAGAAGAATTATGTTCATCAAATGACCCAAGGTGTTGCTATCAAGGAACCACCAGCAATCTCCTTGGAAACCCATTTGAAATGCTGGGCGCAGGCTTCCCTTGTGAGGGTGTGTGCTCCCTGCCCCTCCTCCTCCCTCCACCTTCTTCTCCCCAAAAGGACTCTTCGCGCGAGCTACAATCGTTCATCGCGCGCGCCTCTGCGATAAAACCGGCAATGATCGTCGTTTTGGGTAAAGGGTTTCCAATTGAGTGGTCGACAAAATTTCTATCAAGTCCCGAGAAAGAGTTGTGTTGTGCGGTGGAGAAGAAAGTAAGTGAAATGGTCTAACTCTGACTGAGACGCTGGAGACGTAGAGCCCGTGGCGTTATGCCCCTTCCAAGATGCTTCTTCGACGTGTCTATCAATGGAGTTCCTAGTAAGACTTGGTGTGATAAGGTTCCAAGTTTAGATATATCTTGCTCTCTTACGAGTTGACCTAGGACTACTTTACCCCAGGTCAAGTTAATAACTATGTTTTCTTGAATGTAGCTTTCATACCAGTAAATCTCCCAGTCAATCTCCCATTCAGTGTGGTTGAGTGGAATGTGGAGTGAGGGGTATTATTATTATAATAGTAGTAATGTTCTACTTCCTCACTTTGATATGGCACGTAAACAATTTGGAATTGGAAGTTATCACTTTCTGTTACTGTTGAGTATTCAATTGATGTGTGCAAGAATCAATTTAGACAAGGCATCTTAAGTCCATTATCGCCATGTATGTAAAATGGCCGTATATACTAAATTTCTATTTACTCTTTTATTTTTCCTCTGTCTATTTAAATACATTGTGGTCTTGTTTCCAAGACCTTTATCTGCTTTTATTCCAGAGAACTCGCATTTGCTTGAGCACTAGTTGTTATTAATTGTTTATTGTTGTGATATTTGTGTTATTTGTAACAGCTGGGAGAATCGTGTTCGAATTATTCAAGGATGACTGTCCCCGCACCGCGGAAAATTTTCGCTGCCTCTGCACGGGTGAGAAGGGGGAAGGACCGACCACGTTCAAGCCGATGCACTACAAGGGCACGCCCGTTCACAGGATTGTGAAGGGCTTCATTATTCAAGGAGGAGATTTCAGCAATGGTACGTGTGGGTGGGTGGGTGGGTCCAGTGGAAGGAGTTAGTTGTGCATAGTCAGTGTCATTTTTTCCCTTTCTTTCTAATTTGTTAGGCCAACTTGTTATGGAGTGGCTCTTGCACAAGTTTGGCACATATTTAAAGGTCCCTTCAACGGTACTACTACTTCTGACTGGGAAATAATAGTTATGACTTAATAATAGCAAATATTCTAACAGCCAATATTAAAAGTTAAAGTCGAAATGTTGGGTGAAATTTTAATTAACATAATATTGGCCGTTAGAACGAGAAAATTTGCTATTATTATAATTATTTCAGCCGATGACTGAATCAATAGTTATAACTTGTCTTGCTTGCTCGTAGTTTGGCAGGTAGTAGTAGTAGTAGTAGTAGTAGTAGTAGTAGTAGTAGTAGTAGTAGTAATGTGACTGCTGTTCTGGTATTGAAAGTCAAGCTTTGGGACCACGTGGTGTTTACTAAACTAATGTGCTATGTGCTGGTTGGTCTACAAGCACACATAATGCTGAGATTCAACCACTGCATGCATGCATGGTGTCTGTGAGCTTAACTGATAAATCTCTTTACCAACCTAGCTCAGCTATACACACACTGTTGTGATCACTAAACCATTTCAGCTGTATTCATGAACACACACACACGCACATACCCCATCGTCGTTATTACTGATAACATTATACCGACCTGTTTTGATGATGCTTTACCAAACTGGCATGGCTCATGAATTATTCATGAGTACATACACCGTCGTCATCGTCGTTGCTGGCAGACGAGCGTATTGTTATATAAATGAACAAATCAGGTCTGTAGAATGGACCAGCTTTCCGATTGCTGACTCCGCATATTATTGGTCAATTTGTTGGTTGCATAGAGAAAGTTAGGCATGTCTCGACCGTATTATATTACATAATTCAGCGTTGAATGGTTTATTGTAAATACACTTAATGTGTTGAATGGTTTATTGTAAATACACTTAATGTGTTGAATGGTTTATTGTAAATACACTTAATGTGTTGAATGGTTTATTGTAAATACACTTAATGTGTTGAATGGTTTATTGTAAATACACTTAATGTGTTGAATGGTTTATTGTAAATACACTTAATGTATATTATAGGGAAAGTTGGAGCCGTAGTGGTTGTTGCAACTATCTGCAGTATATTTGTTGATACTTATGTGTGTTTGTATTTGTGCAATTACACGTGCGTGTTTGTGCGTATGTTAGGTGACGGTACGGGTGGAGAGAGTATATACGGCGGCATGTTCAAAGACGAGAATTTCAAGTACAAACATGATCGTCCGTGTCTTCTCTCCATGGCCAATAAAGGGCCCAACACGAATGGATCTCAGTTCTTCATGTGAGTCTTCAGTTATGGAGTGGCTCTAGCACATATTTAGAGGATTCTTCAATGGTTCCGCCATTTCTGGCTAGGAAAGTATTCTTGAATTGGTACAAGCAGCCTAATGAATAGATTTATTTGTCTTTAATTTGTTTGGTAGTTTTGTTAAGTGGAACAGTAATCCCACGCCACCCTTTACCTTCTTTAATTTCACTACGGTGCCTCTAACCTTGACGCTGGTGAACGACTCAGCATTTCTTGGATAATTCCACCATGTAGATATCATTTCAACTATCTTTTTGTGTTCTATTTTTAGCACTACCAGACCGGCCCCACATTTGGATGGGTAAGTGCCTCAAGGGATCAAACAGCTGTTGTTGTTGTTGTTGTTGTTATCTATTGTTGTTTGCATGTTTTATCATATATTTAAAAGTGTTGTTTTTTAAACTGTACCTTTGTTTTCTATGTTGTCTTGGCTGTGTGATAAAAGTTGGTTGTGTTTTCTTCTGGTGTTTTTTTTTGTTGTTGTTGTTGTTTTGTTTTTGTTTTTTAATCTCATGTATGTATACATGTGTGGTAGAATCCATGTCGTGTTTGGTCGCGTGGTGAGTGGGTCTCAGTTTGTGACGGAGGTAGAGAACCAGAAAGTGGATGCCGGGCATCGCCCGTACGCAGACATCAGGATCACTCACTCTGGCGAGCTAGTGCTCCTTAAAAAGAGTTAGTTGTATCTGATAATCTGTTTGTGTGCTATGTACTAATGCTGTAATACAAGCATAGACTAGATGTACTAGTTACGAAACTTAGAGGGGGAAAGACTATGTAAAACTCGAGCTTTTCAAATTTTAATTAATTTATTTTTAACATTCACCCATTAAATTAGATTAGATGTGTTCTGTGTTCTCTCTCTTTCACAGGCTTTTTTTTTTTTTTTTACAATACAGATTTAAAAATATTTGGTCGCCACCGGGAATCGAACCCAGGACCGCTTGTGTAACGAAACCAAATATATTTTTTTAATTCTGTATTGCTTTAAAAAAGCCTGTGAAAGAGAGAGAATACATCTAATGAGTAAAAGAAGGCTGAGAATGAAATTGTGAAGTGATTAAGTTAGATGTTGACGAAAAGTAGACAACGAAAATAAAGTAACTGGTATTTTAATATTCAGTGTGTGTGTGTGTGTGTGTGGTACGTCTACGTATATGGATAAGTTGTGCACAAGTCGTCATATGGATAAGTTGTGCACAAGTCGTCATAGATAGTTCACACCTCTTGTACTCCCAATAACTAGCGATTATCTTTTGCCGCAGAGAAAGCTAAAGCATCGACAGAATCAGCTCCAGCGGCGGAGAGTTCTGAAGAGTCGAGTTCCTCTGAAGAGAGTGACTCTGGCAGTGAAGAAGACAGTGAGACAGACAGTGAGGAGGAGGAGGAGAGGAAGAGAAAGAGAAAACGAAAATTAAAGTAAGTTGGGTAGTTTGTTTGTTTGTTTGTTTTCCTTTTTCTGTTTTTTCTCGAATATTACTACAAGCAAATATTGACTGATTGTGGAATGTCACAACTACTGCATAAATATGTATACATGTATGTATGTATGAAGATATTTTAGCTCATTAACGAATAGAATTACTTTTCTGTGACTTATTAGACAGTTTTGATTTCTTAAAGATGACACTTATTATAAACTCTGAAAGCTCCACCTACTGTATTACATTCAGACAAATTTTATAGAAATATTATTTTGTATTAATTTTTTGTTTGTTTGTTTGTAAATTGTGTGTATTAAGACTAAGAGGTTTGTGGTAGGTTGAATATTCACATGCAGAAATAATTGTGATGGTGATGATTCTACGTACATACAGGAAAAAGAAGGAAGCTTTAAAGAAGCGGAAGCTGAAGGAACAAAGCAAGGATGAAGAAGAAAGAGAGGAGAAAGGGAAGAAGAAGAAGAAGAAAAAAAAGAAGAAGGTAGAGGACGAAGAGGATGTTAAAGCTAAGAAGAAGGAAAAGAGGAAGAAGCGTAAAGAGAAGTTGGAACGCCGGGAGAAAAAGAAGCTAGCCAAGAAGCGCAAACTTGTGTAAGGTCACTGTGTCATTGTTAGAGCAACAGTTACATACACATGTTAAATCCACTAATTATGGCTCCTCTCCAGAGGGGAAGGTGTTTCCGGTCGACACCAAAAAGGTGTTCTGACAGCACATAATTGGTGGTCTGTTGAGAAAAAGACTGCAGCAAGCGGTACTACTGAACCGTATAAATGTAAATTTTGGAGGTCGTGGTTTGTCGTAGCTCAGTGGTTAGAGTACCGGTGGCTAAAGCCAGGGGTCCTGGGTTCGATTCCCTGGTGACAACTGAGATTTTTTCACATTTTACTTTTGGCTTTTCATTAGACTTCTTTAATTGGAAAAAGTTCATTTTATTATTATTTTGTTGTTGTTATACTAAGTTACATAAATCTACTGTTTGTCCACCATCTTGTCTCTATCCTTGTAGGGAAGAGAAGGAGGTTGAAGACTCAAATTCCTCCAGTGGCGACAGTGATGAAGAACCTGTCACATCTACGGTGCCGGAGCTGGTAGACATGGAAATACCGGAGGACATCAAGACAGACCACACCTCCTGGCTACACCGTCGAAGCCGAACTCCTTCTCCCTCCAAGAGTGACAACCCGCTGGAAGTGGGAGAAGCCAGAGGACAGCAGGGAAAGAGAGGCGTGGCTGGTCCTGTGGCAGGGAACAAGAACGGTGTTCCGCCGGTCAGGCAGCCACAGAGCTACAAGCCCGTGCTAGTGAACAGGAAAGACAATGAGGTAGAGAGCGAAGGATAGTTATACGTGAGCAGTCTGTCACAGGACAAATGGCAGGATTACTGCATGTGTCCACCCTAAACTCGGGATTACTACATGTGTCCACCCTAAACTCGGGATTACTGCATGTGTCCACCCTAAACTCGGGATTACTGCATGTGTCCACCCTAAACTCGGGATTACTGCATGTGTCCACCCTAAACTCGGGATTACTACATGTGTCGTGTCCACCCTAAACTCGGGATTACTGCATGTGTCCACCCTAAACTCGGGATTACTACATGTGTCCACACC
>WLWD01001740.1_pt1:0-5000 | contig 19408 bp, 16 predicted proteins | sample 6712731 | NCBI WGS metagenome assembly WLWD01 (sample SAMN12718690, study PRJNA576275) | sponge metagenome | isolation source: marine sponge | host: Mycale hentscheli | place: New Zealand: South Island, Marlborough, Capsize Point | collected 2014-11-01
TTTACCTTTTACATTCTCTAAACGCCACCTTTTGCTACCACTTGCGACTTTTACTTTTACATTCTCTAAACGGTCCCTTTTGCTACCACTTGCGACTTTTACTTTTACCTTCTCTAAACGGTCCCTTTTGCTACCACTTGCGACTTTTACTTTTACCTTACTTTTACCTTTTACATTCTCTAAACGCCACCTTTTGCTACCACTTGCGACTTTTACTTTTACATTCTCTAAACGGTCCCTTTTGCTACCACTTGCGACTTTTACTTTTACTTTTACATTCTCTAAACGGTCCCTTTTGCTACCACTTGCGACTTTTACTTTTACCTTTTACATTCTCTAAACGGTCCCTTTTGCTACCACTTGCGACTTTTACTTTTACATTCTCTAAACGGTCCCTTTTGCTACCACTTGCGACTTTTACTTTTACTTTCTCTAAACGGTCCCTTTTGCTACCACTTGCGACTTTTACTTTTACATTCTCTAACCGGTCCCTTTTGCTACCACTTGCGACTTTTACTTTTACTTTTACATTCTCTAAACGGTCCCTTTTGCTACCACTTGCGACTTTTACTTTTACTTTTACATTCTCTAAACGGTCCCTTTTGCTACCACTTGCGACTTTTACTTTTACCTTTTACATCCACTTGCGACTTTTACTTTTACCTTTTACATCCACTTGCGACTTTTACTTTTACCTTTTACATTCTCTAAACGCCACCTTTTGCTACCACTTGCGACTTTTACTTTTACATTCTCTAAACGGTCCCTTTTGCTACCACTTGCGACTTTTACTTTTACCTTTTGCATTCTCTAAACGGCTACTTTTGCTACCAAAACCTTTATTTAAAAATCTTTACTGCTCTATATTCAGAGCATAAAGTGTTGTGATCTTGTGGCAGTCACAGACTGAAATAGTTCAGAGCGTAGTGTTGCAAGATTATCTGTGATCTTGGCACAGACTGAAGTAGTAGTAGTAGTAGTAGTAATAGTAGTAGTAGTAGTAGTAGTAATAGTAGTAGTAGTAGTAGTAGTAGTAGTAATTGTTGCTGCTGTTCATTTATTTGTAAACATCCTCCATAACTTTATGCTCTATTCAGAGCGTAGTGTTGCAAGATTACCTGTGATCTTGTACAGACTGAAGTAGTAGTAGTAGTAGTAGTAGTAGTAGTAGTAGTAGTAGTAGTAGTAGTGGTAGTAGTTGTTGCTGTTGTTGTTGCTGCTACTGTTTATTTTTTGTAAGCCTTCTCCATAACTTGCAATCTTACCTGCTTTGCTCAAGAATGTAACTAACGGTGATTTGGAGTGTTACAAGATTGCCTGTGATCTTGTAGTGTTGGCATTGAAATGGTTTGTTGTTGTTGTTGTTGTTGTTGTTGTGGTTGTTGTTGTTGTTGTTGTTGTTGTTGTTGTTGTTGTTGTTGTTGTTGTTGTTGCTGCTGCTGCTGCTGCTGCTGCTGCTTTTACTGTCATCCAAACTTGCAATCTTAGTCCTGCTCTACTCAACAGTGATTTGAAGTGGATTGCGGAAAGATTAGCTGTGATCTTGCAGTAGTGAGGACTGTTGCATACAAATAGTGTATTGTACAAGTGTCTGTGGTCTTGTAGCAGCATGCATATGATCCTGTAGCAGTTATATGGCTGTTCTTGCACAGCTTATAAATACAAACTGTTCTTTAGCTATAAGTTAAAGTGAACTGCTCTATACAAGTGGCGCAGGATAACTGGAGATTAATCCCAGCAGTTTAGTTTATCCTGATCAATCTTGTACCTACCTTCAAAAAACTGCTGCCACGATCAAAGAATCCATTGTCAGGGCATTGGTAAGGTGTGTTGTAGTGCTACACAGTGTTTCTTTGCCAAATACTTCTTTGCAGTGGGCATTTACTAGAGTTATGTGAAGTCATGCTTTAAGCATGTGGCTGAGTTCTTTAGCTTTCAAGATTTGGTTTCTTTGTAGTACCTGGTGATTGTGTTTGAGCTCACTGACTGGTGTACATTTCTTCCCTGTAAGTGTGGGCATTTTACTGCTGTAAACCTTTCCTTGCTGAGAAGTTTATGCTGGTGACAGCTGCATTTTGAAAAAAATTTCTTTTGGACTTTCTTTGGTTGGGAAGTTTGTTCAGAAGAAAGGTACCTTTTTGGAATGTAGGCATGTGTGTGTGTGTTAGTAGGCATGTATGTATATGTATGTATGTATGTATGTATGTATGTATGTATGTATGTATGTATGTATGTATGTATGTATGTATGTATGCATGTATGTATGTATCTATGCTTTTAGGCAGGTATGGATATATGTTTGTAGGCACATGTATATATTTGTAGCTATGTATATATGCATGTGTATATCTATGTGTATGTGTATGTGTATGTGTGTGTGTGTGTGTGTATGTATGTATGTATGTATGTATGTATGTATGTATGTATGTATGTATGTATGATTGAATGTATGTATCTATGCTTTTAGGCAGGTATGGATATATGTTTGTAGGCACATGTATATATTTGTAGCCTTGTATATATGCATGTGTATATTTGTGTGTATGTATGTATGTATGTATGTATGTATGTATATATGTATATATGTATATATGTGTGTATGTGTATATGTATATATGTGTGTATGTATATATGTGTGTATGTGTATATGTATATGTGTGTGTGTATGTATGTATATGTGTGTATGTATGTGTGTGTGTGTGTGTGTGTGTGTGTGTGTGTGTGTGTGTGTGTGTGTGTGTGTGTGTGTGTGTGTGTGTGTGTGTGTGTGTGTGTAGTATGATTTTGGAGCCAGTTATCACCTTTTGTATAACTGTGTTGCATAAGAGTGTTTGTTTTTGTTTTCTTTTGACAGATGACAGATCCTCCCTTCCATGAAGAATATTAGCTTCCCACTTGCCATTGACAGGTATGTAAGTAACAATTCATAAAAGTAGGGTGATTATTAGTTGAATAGATTTATAAGTAGTTAATATGTAAAACACAATGACAATTGATGTCATTCCTAAATGGATAATACAACTCAATTAGTTATACTATAAATGCACTACATCTAATTAGAACCAATAGCAGTGTATCTGTTTTCCTATAACACGTCACTGCTTCTGCTGCTTTTAATCTAAATCCACCTATAACCTTTTACTGTTAATAGTACTATTTACTTTAGTTCCATCTGTAACCATTGACTTGCATGCTTTGTCATGGTTCCCAATAAAAAAAGTACAATAAATTGGTTGTAGGTATAAGTGAGAAAAAGTAGTTTCAATAAAAGTGACCTCCTCCTCCTCCTCCTCCTCCTCCTCCTCCTCCTCCTCCTCATTCAACAATTGACTTTATGATTACATTTTTTACTACAAACCTCCAAACAACCATACTACTTCTACTCCTTTTGTACTTCTTTTATTAGCATTATCTCAAAACATTTAAGTCCTATTAAGTTTTACAATTTTAGTCTTTATACTATTGCTCATGTTACTATTAAAGCATTCAATTTTACTCAGTTTGGGTAGGTAGCTACGATTTATGGTTATTGCTTACAGCACACTCTAAACAGCCACATTGGCTACCACTTACAACTTGTACTACTTTACTACTACTTTTTGTAAACGTGAGTTTTTTGCTACCACACTTGGGACTTTTACTTGTACATTCTCTAAACAGTCACTTTGGCTACGACTTTTGGACTTTTACTTTTACATTCTCTAAACGGTCACTTTTGCTACGACTTTCCACTTTTACTTTTTCTACTACTACTGCTACTACTACTACTACTACTACTACTACTACTACTACTACTACTACTACTACTACTGCTGCTGTTGCTGCTACTGCTTTTATACTTGAACATGTTCTTTGCTACGACTTGCGACTTTTATTTCTACTACTACTGCTACTGCTTCTACTACTACTACTACTACTACTACTACTACTACTACTACTACTACTACTACTACTACTACTACTACTACTACTGCTACTACTACTACCTACTGCTGCTGCCACTACTACTACTGCTACTACTACTACCTACTGCTGCTGCCACTACTACTACTTTTACTAGTTTCTCTAAATTTCTGCTTTGGTACAACTTATGACTTGTGTGTAAACACTTACGTTTACTATTTTCTCTAAACAGTCACTTTTGGCTCAGGACTGGCCACTCTTTAAGCAAAGCTGTGAGTTAGGTCTTACAATTACTATACTATCTCAAAAGAACCACTTTACAGCTATGACGTTATATATATATTTACACTGTTCAGAATGCATTTACACTCATTTGCTCCATCTAATTCTACTTTTACTTTTATTTTACTCTTCTACATATTTGACTTTACTTTTACTTTGTAGTTGTCTACTCTGTTTACTTTTACTTTGTAGTTGTCTACTCTGTTTACTGGTACTTGACTTCTACTCAGTGTAGTCTACTCTGTTTACTGGTACTTGACTTCTACTCAGTGTAGTCTACTCTGTTTACTGGTACTTGACTTCTACTCAGTGCAGTCTACTCTGTTTACTGGTACTACTTTACTTTTACTTTGTAGTTGTCTACTCTGTTTACTGGTACTTTAGTAGTACTTCACTTCTACTTAGTGTAGTTGTTGTTTTCTGGTACTTTACTTTAACTTTGTAGTTGTCTACTCTGTTTACTGGTACTTTACTTCTACTTAGTGTAATTAACCATCCATTTAATCATACTTTTACTTTGGTTTTACTTTTCAATATATTTGAATTGACTGGCTTATGAAAACCCCTCATTAATGTGCGCAGCGTATTGACGTGGCACGAACCTTAGTAGCTCATGTTAACTGATTTGAACAGCCGCATGTTAAACTTGAACTTGACATTTGAGAATACAGCTAATGAAGGTGAATTCCAACAGCTGCTTCAATAAAACAGCAAAAAGATCTTAACCCATTACTGCGTCTGAAACTAGCTGTTTTCATTGGAGCCAATTCTCTGTTGGAAACTGAATGGACTGTTGAACTTGAACTCCTCAACTT
>WLWD01002833.1_pt1 | contig 19398 bp, 16 predicted proteins | sample 6712731 | NCBI WGS metagenome assembly WLWD01 (sample SAMN12718690, study PRJNA576275) | sponge metagenome | isolation source: marine sponge | host: Mycale hentscheli | place: New Zealand: South Island, Marlborough, Capsize Point | collected 2014-11-01
TGAACACCATAGGAAATGTATTATTACTGAACACCATAGGAAATGTATTATAACTGAACACCATAGGAAATGTATTATAACTTAAACACCATAGGAAATGTATTATAACTGAATACCATAGGAAATGTATTATAACTGAATACCATAGGAAATGTATTATAACTGAACACCATAGGAAATGTATTATAACTGAACACCATAGGAAATGTATTATAACTGAACACCATAGGAAATGTATTATAACTGAACACCATAGGAAATGTATTATAACTGAACACCATAGGAATGTATTATAACTGAACACCATAGGAAATGTATTATAACTGAACACCATAGGAAATGTATTATAACTGAACACCATAGGAAATGTATTATAACTGAACACCATAGGAATGTATTATAACTGAACACCATAGGGAATGTATTATAACTGAACACCATAGGGAATGTATTATAACTGAACACCATAGGAAATGTATTATAACTGAACACCATAGGAAATGTATTATAACTGAACACCATAGGAAATGTATTATAACTGATCACCATAGGAAATGTATTATAACTGAACACCATAGGAAATGTATTATAACTGAACACCATAGGAAATGTATTATAACTGATCACCATAGGAAATGTATTATAACTGAACACCATAGGAAATGTATTATAACTGAACACCATAGGAAATGTATTATAACTGAACACCATAGGAATGTATTATAACTGAACACCATAGGAAATGTATTATAACTGAACACCATAGGAAATGTATTATAACTGATCACCATAGGAAATGTATTATAACTGATCACCATAGGAAATGTATTATAACTGAACACCATAGGAAATGTATTATAACTGAACATCATAAATTTAAATTGATAAACTGAACACCATAGGAAAAATGTATTATAACCGAACACCATAAAATATGTATTATAACTGAACACCATAGGAAATGTATTATAACTGAACACCATAGGAAATGTATTATAACTGAACACCATAGGAAAAATGTATTATAACTGAACACCATAGGAAATGTATTATAACTGATCACCATAGGAAATGTATTATAACTGAACACCATAGGAAATGTATTATAACTGAACACCATAGGAAATGTATTATAACTGAACACCATAGGAATGTATTATAACTGAACACCATAGGAAATGTATTATAACTGAACACCATAGGAAATGTATTATAACTGAACACCATAGGAAATGTATTATAACTGAACACCATAGGAAATGTATTATAACTGAACACCATAGGAAATGTATTATAACTGAATACCATAGGAAATGTATTACATAGGAAATGTATTATAACTGAACACCATAGGAAATGTTTATAAATGAACACATAGGAAATGTATTATAACTGAACACCATAGGAAATGTATTATAACTGAACACCATAGGAAATGTATTATAACTGAACACCATAGGAAATGTATTATAACTGAACACCATAGGAAATGTATTATAACTGAACACCATAGGAAATGTATTATAACTGAACACCATAGGAAATGTATTAATAACTAGGAAATGTATTATAACTGAACACCATAGGAAATGTATTATAACTGAACACCATAGGAAATGTATTATAACTGAACACCATAGGAAATGTATTATAACTGAACACCATAGGAAATGTATTATAACTTGTTCGGGCCTTAGCACCCGAGGACGAAACAGTAACACTATTTATCACGCATGTCATTTGCACACACAATCATTTATTTTCGTGAAGGCGTGTATCGTGCCTGCTAGGCTTTTTATGTTTTTGCTTTTCCCCCAACCATTATTATGAAAAAGTAAAGTAACATAATATTGTGAATTATGGTTATTGTTGAATTTCATCAGTAGCGAACCAGTAACAGTCCGTGGGTTAGAGGGGTGATAATTTTAACTTAAACTTAGAGAGGCAAGCAGTGTAGCTGGACTGGAATTAGCTGGAAATAGAAGAGGTTGGTTGTGGTCATAGTTGAGGGTTTAATAGTTAGTTAGTAGCATAGTAATAATAAAAACACAGTGAATGCCTGAGATGATTATGTTTCTGTTATTGTAATAGTATACTTTGCTCCAGTTCCAGTATGACCTTATTTGGTCATATCACTAATGACCACCTCTCACAATAAAGCCAGCTGCCCTAGATAAAACCAGGAGGCTTGTTAGCTTAGGTTTATAGTCTGTCCAAAGTTAAAACTTGAATAACTATTGAACCATAGCAGTTATGCATCCAAAGTGTGCACCATTGTATTCTTGTCAATCAACAAATCCAGATTTGGCTTCACAATGAAGTTGGATAGCTTAAATATTCATAATTCTGTTCATTTGCTATCTGACAGCTTATGAACTTCCTCTGCAAATATTTTCATATACTGTTAAATTATAGGAGGAATGTGTGATGATATTTCAGTATGTAGGAGGAGAGTTTGTATGTGTCATGATTTGAACCATTTTTTTGACTAGCATCGAAGATTAGTAATGAACATATAACAGGTAAGAAAACTTGCAGATCAACACATAAAAATGCACACACTAACTAATGCTGATTGTCTATGTTTATATAATTATGAAGTTATGAGTGTATCCGATAATTATTTAGTGCTACATTATTATATAAGTTATTATAGTCCACTGTCACCCATGACTTCATAGTGATTATAGCATACTGATGATTCCTAATAAGGATGAAACAATCACAGCATAGTTGTCATTTCAGTGGCTATTTAAATTAGGGTCAGAATTAGGGGGAATAAATAAGTGGGTTAGAATTTCTTGTTGTGTAACAAGTACATTATTATGTACTCTTATTCTAGATGTGAGAGGCAGATGTGACACATTCTAGTAGTCTGTGGTAGAGGTTGTAAATATATTGTAAGGGTCAGCTATAACCATACCCAGAAATATTATTATTGCATCTTTGTTCATGTATTATTTTATTTTATTTATTGTTTGGAGAGAAAGGGCAATAATAGAGAGTTGTGGGTGATTGTGCCTTTCTTGTGTGAGGAATAGGGTCAGTCTAGGGGTCATTCTGCACAAGAGGTCATAAAAGCTCTCAAATTGCAGCTGTTTGAGAATGTAGCCACAATTATTGCAGTTGTGTAAAGATCAGGTGTGCTTTTGTTCTCTAGCAAAAGGTGAATTTCTAAATCATAATTTAGTACCTTTAGAGGGTTTTATTAGTGGCCATATAACTATTTCTGATAAATGTTAAAGTTTCTTGAAGTGTGATAAAACTGTGTGGATGGTTTCCTTATTAGGTTACATAAGCCATGAAAACTAATATTCAATGCTTGACTGCCATGGTTACTAACTAGATAAAATGATGGTTTTAAGCATTTTGGATTTTGGCTGTAAATGGTTACTTATAACATTGTACAGTGTCTGAAAATATTGCACTTGTGCTAACAATAATATGTGCTGTGGGTGCATAGATGCTTACCTCAAATTGTCCAAAAGTTTGCAAAGAAGTAAAATATTGTGGAAGGAAGTCTGTGACAAGTTTATTTTATTACATTATTTGAGTATCTCAGTGCCCACTGTTTGTGGGTGGGAGTTGGGAGAAGAGAGAGAGGGAGATAGATAAGGATTGCTTGTAGTAATGTGAAATAGTAAAATTTTAATTTAGAAAAGAGAGAATTTGTGTTTTTGTGTGGTGTGTACATATAGGTGTGAGATATGTGTGAGGAGTACCTATACTACCAGTGCTATACTACCAGTGCTACCATTATGACTTTTTACAACAAGGTATAGCCAGATATTTACACTAATTATAATTAGTTGTGGAGCAGCAAGAAAGTAAGGATCAAGTTATTCATTCATTCACTATGTGACCATTCTTAGATATGCACATGAGGTTACAGGTTGAGGTGTAAATATCTTGTGTGTTAGTCATAACTGCAGTTCTTATTAATCTCACTATTATTTTTAACTATTTGCTACTTCTTCTAATTGATGTTTAGAGGAGAGAGGGTTTTTGTTTGTATACATGTGTAGGTGTGTGATCTTTTATGTGGAATAATATTTTCAGGTAATTATAGTAGAGGTCAGCCTGCTCAAGAGGTCATTTCCTGCCAGTCAAATTGCAGCTGTTATGTACCTCAAAATTTGTGAGTACTAAATTCTTGTATTACTGCTCCTAAAGCAGCTGTTAGCTGTAGAAGATAAATGAATAAGCACAAAAATGAGTTGTTGGGGTTTCCTAAAGGTTGGATGTTTGTTTGGTTAAAATTTTGATGTTGTGGTGTGTGTGTGTGTGAATAATACATGCTATTTCAGCATTGCCTTTAGCTATCATGGATTAAGAGGGAAGCACATTTCTTTATTTCTTTACTTTTTTTTTTTGTAATTTTTTTTGAAGTTTTACTGTAATACATGTCACACAAACAAGACTGCATGAATGTTATTCAGAAGAATTCTGGCTTTACCTGTGTCATCCAGTCCAAAAGTTGGCCTCATCACCGAATGGACAAAGTCAGGATACAGAAATATACTCAAGTTATTGCTAGTTGTGTGGGCTCCCAAGTTTATACCACTTGAAAACATACACCAACTACCTTTGTATGCTATTATATATGGCTAATAATTTATATTTTTAATGAAAAATTACAGCTGCAATAAAAATTAAAACTGGACAATGTGCCAATTCAATGGCCAATTTGAAATATGGGATACATTATCAACTGTAATATATAAAAAAGTGTAAAATACCATACAATGAGTGTTTTCAAATGCATGTCCATGTAGTGTTGACAGACTTCAATCCACAATTCTATTACAAAATCAAAACAATAATACAAATACTACAACAATAACAATTCACTTACTGGAGCTGTTGCTGTATTTTATCTGCCACTTGTCTACAATAGTCCACTTGAGACAATACAGTAACCAACTCCTTGAGGGCAGTAGGTCTAGATGATAAGACTGTACGAATATTATTCAGAAGGTTCCTTGTCTTTTCTACATTAATCCAAGTTTCACGCTCAAGGAGCTGTTCATACATGTCAGGAGATATGAGTCCAATACTGTAGCAGTGATCAGCTACAGTCATGACACAAGGCTTCACTGAGTGCACCAAGTCGGGATACACATTCAGAAATATACTCAAGTTGTTGCCACCTAATAATAAAACATTTTCAATAATACTAGCTAACTGCAAATAACAACTTGACTCACATTTAGAGATTTCTACTGCAGGATCTTTCTTTTCATATTTCTAATAAAGAGAGTTAGTAAATACAAGTTAGAATACATAGTCTATTTCTACATACCTGTTCATACCAAATGTGGTGTCTATTGGTGAGTACAACTACTTGTGGGCTGTCAGGATTGAAGAGACATTTCATGACTTTGGGGACAGAGTGTGCTCCATGAACGACCCCGAGATGATTCCCTCCTTCATGTGAACGACAGTCAAAGGCAAACTGGTAGTCCATGGAGCTGTTGTAGTTCATACTGGAACTGGCCTTCTTTAGAGTGTCCTCTATTTCTTGTTTTAAAGCAGTACATTCATGATGAATGGAGTCTTGAAATGTTGGATCACATGAAACTACCACTTCAAAATATTTAGATCGAGATATAAATGTTACACGAATCAAATTGGATCCGTACAAAAAGGTCACCATGTTTTTCTTGACACCTTCTCTGATGAAAGTGAAAGACTTGTTAGATACGAGACAAGCCATAGAAGCAGAAAAGAGTCCCATAGGAGTAAACCCACTACTGAAGTACATCAAGAGAGGCTCCACCAAACATGACCTACAGGATTCTTTGTGGAATAGGTCAAGTTCCTTTGCACTCGTGTTTTCTAACACGCAAGGTATGATGTACTCTTTCTCCTCTTCTAAGACTGACTTAATTAGAATATTCAACTGACACAATCTCAGCTATAATGTGAAGATATGCAAGCAAAGCTACCAGCTGCTCTGGTGGAATGACATCTCCTGAAATTTTAGATGTAGCTGATTTTAAATCTTTCATAGTGAATCGACCTGTCTTCCTGAATCTCTTGGCTTTAGCCTGGCCTACGCTATCAAAGCTCATGGCTTTGAGAATGACACCAGTTATACTGTCATACACTACCTGGGTGTCTATGATGACCAGGTCTTCTAAACAAGGCACACTGGGGAAGTACATCAGAACACCGGCATGGTGGTGAAGAAACCACAGAGCTACTTTAGTCTCATAGGGTGTCATATTGAAGGCTTTGGACAAGGCCAAGCAGGTCTCCATACTGGCTGTCCTCACGTCTCTCATGCGAAGACACAAGCTGAACAGAAGCCACACAGCTGGAATCTTCAGCTTCTTAAAGTGTTTTTCCATGGCATTCTCCAGTAGCTGATGCAAGTGATGGATTTCTTCTACTCCGCCATTCATGTTGTCCAAAGAAACGACAAGCTTGTCTTGTGAGCAGAACTGCACTATGCCATTTTCGTAGAAGTCTGTGTCTTGAATCACCTTTTGAAGCTGTGAGTCGACTGTAGCAATGTGTTCCTCAGAAACTTGGTCTTTGTGAGTACCCACAATATACACTACTGATTTGGAGGACTCCAGAATCTCACCAATGATGGGCGAGTGGTCTGCTCCTGGTAGAGGTTGAAGATGGGCACTGAAACAAGATACACTGGCCAGAGTACGCAAAAGCATCTCTTGCAAAGTGAACTCAGACTTCTCGGGTGCAGTTGTCTCTCCTGAAGCTCTATGATAAAAGACTCGATACTCCTCGTCTAACTTGAACTTGTAGCTAAAGAACAGCAAGTAGAGGCCAGGTCCTATGGTGAGTGCTGGTAGCATGTCCATCAGCTCCGGCTGCCCTCCAGTGTCCTCCATTCTCAAGAAAGCTTTGAAAGATTGCTTCATAATTTCTGCAAACTGTGGTTGCCTTGACACTCTCTCATATATGGCAGCAATTTCAGAATAATCTTGTGATGTTACCACCTCATCAGCTAGTTGGACATATGTTGGTGAGAGAGGAGAGGATTTCTTTTGTCTGGACTGCTTCAATGTTGGCTGTGGTGGTTTTTCCACAAGGTGAGACTGCTCTGTACTGCTAACCTGACTGACCTCTGCCATCGTTGCAATATCTCCAGGGGGACGAGCTGCAGTCTCAGAAGTGAATTTAGTCTCCAGACCTTTTCTAAGACTATGAAGGAGTAGAGATGCTTCCTCAGTGAGATTCTGTACAATGGTCCAGTTTGTTCCCTTATCTGCTGTAGTTGTATCAGACGTGCCTTGGACTAGCATATTAGAACAACACTCCACTGTGCCTGTGCTGCCATGAATCTGCTCCTCTTCTTTGGCTGACACAAGATCTATGATCTCTTTTGTAACGCGACGGCGAGTTGTAGTCTTGCCTTGTCGTGGTGGACCGAGAAACATAAGCTTTAAAGACAGAAACTCCAGAACCTCCTTGGAAACAATGAAGTGTTTGTATGCTTCTTTATACTTGTAGTCATCTATCACATAAAATAAAAAATAAATCCATTTTTTGAAGAACTGATAGTAAATAGAACTACTTCAATGAACACAAAACTTGCTACAGACACTGGAATTTTCTACTCTCAGCTGAGCTTACTTGCTTAAATGAAGATTTTCCAAGGAGAATGTCCCCTTTTTTAAACTATGTAACTGCCCTGATGCATGTGCACCAATGACTTCTGACACAACTTTATTATTCACACTGGTAAATAGCTCACACACTTCTGAGCACTGGTGCCTTCTATAGTGACTTCTAGCTAATGAAGTAGTACTTGATTGTTGCTCCTAAAGCTGTGTTTACAGTAGCCCTATAATTACAGTATTATAGTCACACAGGTTTTACTCTACAATAACCCACACACTCCTATGCTTCTACCCTCAGCTGCTGGCTCCAGCACTAGGAGTGTGGGCAGCTGGTTTTATAGCCTGGAGCTAAGCCAGTAGAAGCAGCTGCCAGTGCACCAGCTGCAATTTAGCTCAGACATTCTCAGCTAATAATTACATATCATACTTTCTTCTAGAGAGAAGCTGCTATTTGCATACACTAACCTGGCAGAGTTACTTTATACACTCCATCTCTAACAGCAACCAGTAACTGTCCAGTAGACAAGACTGCAGTAGCTATGTATCCATAATTATCCTTCTGACCTGGTCCATATCCCTCACTAGTAGTCTCAATCCACTTCTCTGTCTAGGTGGAATAAATTCTAACTGTAGAATGTTCATCCATGCCAATTAGATTAGATAAGGACGAGGTGATAGCGTAGGTGTCAGTAGATGTGGTTACTGTCCTCCATATTGTTAGTGGAGTTGTCCTGCCATTACTAGCAGATGCTATGAGGGACTCTAAAGTGCATATAAATATAATCTCTCGCTTGTGAGCTCCTCCTGTGAAGTAGAAGTTGCCTTCATGGAATGTTGATCTCATGTTCCAGCATGAAGAAGGAAGTGAGTCTGCAGTCGTCCAATGGTCGTTGAGTAGAACTTCCACTACGTCCAACTCCTCGTCATGTGAGCCATACCCACCAGCCACGACCAGGACCTCCGGTGATCCTCCACTAACTGATGATGTCCAGTAGCGATGAGTAGGCATGGCACGTAGCGATGGCTTCCAGTCTAGACCAGTAGTACTAGTAAACAGAGAGTTAGTGCGTTCATAAGTGGAGGGATGACGTCCACCAACCAATACAAACTTAGACTGGTAAGTAGTTCGGGACGAGTGGAAATATGGTGCATCAGTAGTAGTCCATGAGTGAAGGTCAGTAGAGATGTGAAGTCTGCCATAAACATCCAGTATTATTACTGTATTCTGTAGTACTGCACATTGGTAAGGCCAGACAATCTCACTCCAGGTATGGCAGTGTTCCCAGTGAAGTGAGGCTTGAGGATGGAGATCTCTCTACAACACAAACATACAATAAAGAAAAGTCTTTTTTCCCTGTATTTTAGCCCCAGAAAAAGTTTTGAATTAGAATTAGCTTAACAGCCGGTGGGTGCAAAGATAAATAAGGGTAGTACAGATAAAAACAGTACAAATCAACTTAAGAGAATGTTATCACATCATCGGAGCCTATGTTATCGCATTGCCAGAGAGAATGCTATCACATCGTCAGAGACTACGATATCACATCGTCAGAGAATGTGATTACATCGTCAGAGAGTGTGTTATCACATCGTCAGAGAGTATGTTATCACATCGTCAGAGAATGTGATTACATCGTCAGAGAGTATGTTATCGCATCGTCAGAGAGTATGTTATCACATCGTCAGAGAGTATGTTATCACATCGTCAGAGAGTATGTTATCACACCGTCAGAGAGTATGTTATCACATCGTCAGAGAATGTGATTACATTGTCAGAGAGTATGTTATCACATTGTCAGAGACTATGATATCACATGTCCTGAGCTACTGATGTTTCCTAGATGTTTAGGACCATGGCTGGATTAAATAATTTAAAAAATTAGAGGAAAAACTGTAGCTTGCAAAGGCCCTACCAAGTGGGGACCTGGTTAGAGTTGTGTGTCCGTCAGAAATTCAGTCCGTCTGTTTGTAGTCAAATAAAACAAGATTTTTGTAAAAGCTGGTTTGTGCGTCCTTCATAAGCACTGAATTGGGAGTATAAGGCTTTAGCTTGCTGAATAGCTGTGGAAGATTTTCTAGCTTTTAGCAGTAAATTGAAAGAAAAGTTTGACAAATTTTATTAGTGTTTTATGTAAGCAGTATTGAAACTAAGCCAAAACAGTAACAGAATGCTGAAGAAAAAGCTGCTTACTCTCATTCTATGACTGTTTGGAATTTGCTTAGGATAGTCACTGTGCTACATGTATATAAAAATTGCCAACACGTAAACATACATTAAATACAAACATACAACATTAAAATACACAAGCATACAATTTTTATAAACACTGTAAGAAACTGTAAATAACAAGCACAGCAATATAAATACACAACTTACTGTATTTCTGGAACAAACTAGACTTCAAATAGCAAAAGTAAAATAGACAATTACAAACTATAGGAAAAAACGAGGGAAAGCAATGTATGAGAGTCCTCTCATAAAAATGCACCAGCAAATAAAAAAAAGAGAGGGAAACTCATGTCTGAGCATGCTCATAAAGGCACCAACCAGCATCTGGAAAAAAAGAGAGGGAAAGTCATGTCTGAGCATGCTCATAAATGGCACCAGCATCTGAAAATAAAAGAGGGAAAGTCATGTCTGTGCATGCTCATAAATGGCACCAGCATCTGAAAAAAAGAGGGAAAGTCATATCTGAGCATGCTCATAAATGGCACCAGCAGCATCTGAAAAAAAAAGAAGAGGGAAACTCAGGTCTGGGCATGCTCATAAAAGGCACCACATACTTGAAATTAAAGAGAGGCGTAAAATATGCTCAAAACATGTCCACTATTGCAAAAAAAAACAAAAAACAATCAAACAAAAAACAAAAAAATTTCATTTTCAACTAAAAAAAACAACGAACAATTTATGCTTAACTATTTTTTTAATTGGATTTATTGAAATGTAGCTTTTGCCCATACTTTAGTTTTGATTAATATCACTTGCCCTCACTGTGTCAAAAAACTAGAAAATCATTTTAAGGAGCTATCACAAGCAATGCTTGCACAAGTGACTTAATTGAGCCCTTAACTACAAACAAAATTAACAAAAAAAACAAAACAAAAAAAAAACACACAATAAAACCACTTGTGATTTAGTTGACTTATTTTGAACTTGTCTAGAGCTTACTGATTGAGGTCTGTTGTCCTGACCTACACTTGGATGCAGTTGGGAAAGAGTTCTACTCTGATACTATCAAGGTTGGTGGCAAGCTCACTCTTACAATACAAGTAACAAAATAGTACAATTGAAAGAAGCTTCAGTTCTGCAAATGTCTAAATATGGCTGCACAAAAGGATGCATCAAGCAAGGATGTATGTTTCTCACTGTTTACAAAAAGAACAGACGGTATGTGTGCGTTCCAATTAGAGCTAATGACTTGTACACAAAAAGACACAAGTGGACTGAGGAGTAGGAAGACAAATTGAGTTGGTGTGGGTCATTATAACCACATCCACTCATTCATCCAATTAATGAATTGGATCGATAAAAAAAGACAAAAGTAGAAGCTTATTTTTTGTCAAATGAATCAAACATTTTTAGTCTATGCTGCTTATTTGTACTGGTATCTAACATAGCTCCTCCCACTTTGTAAAAGTTATCTACATTCCTGATTAGATATGCAAACACTGGATCTAGTAATTTGATAATTAGACACTGGATCTAATAATGAATTCAGCAACTAGATAAATACTAGATCTAATAAATCAGAAAACACTGAATCTTGATATCAGACAATAAGCAAACACTGATCTGGTAGACAAAACTGGTTTTAGTGAACGAACCATAATTTGGTAACTAGCCAATACTTCTAGAAAACCCAACTCAGTAGCTACGGGCGCTCACCTCCTTAGGAAGTTGAGGCTGACCTTCCGCCATGCATAATATTTTCCTGCCGTGTGGTCTTCAAGAATGGAGGCCTCCCTACGCTACTTAGATTCCTACTTTAAATATCCTGACTGGACCCCACCCAAAATACTGTATTTTACTAGATTTGCCCACCAAGTAGTATACAAGAGGGACACTTTTCCTAATCGCTGCAAGCAAGAATGGATCGTGTTGCTGCTGGTGCGTGTGGAGGAGCGTGGGAAAAAAGGAAAAATCTTCAAGGTTTGGCTGCATCCATGCTAAAGTAGTTTGAAGAAGTCTGTTCATTATGGGATGTACATATTCAACTGCCCTGCAAGATAGAAATACTCTTCTTTGTCATAGTTGTGAGTTTATGCATAGGTTCCAACCTGCTAGGAAAAAAATCAGTGGCACGCCACACCCACCAATTAATTTAAACCACACCCACTAATTAAGGCTATGAATATTATAAATGTAAAATGTGTCACCTGTAATAATAATATGATTATTAAGTTGATTACAGTGAAGCCTACACTGTAAACCAAAAGGTGTGTAGTTCACACCAAATTAAGCGTGAATCGCTTGTAACAATAGTCACACCAAAATATGGTGTGATGCGCACACCTCATCGTTTGGGTGTGAAGTGCACACAAAATTTAGTGTGAATTCTCACCACAATCACTATGAACTCATACTTACATTAATGCTGAATTATTCTAAGTTACATTGATTCTAGTTACACATATCAACATTTTTTTCCAAAAAGAGATTGGTGTAATCCCAGATCTCATTAATCAGATGACTAAAATCTTAGTCAACTCTCTTATATAGCACACAAGTGTACAAAACATTTATAAGGTAGATTACAGTGATAATAGCATTGGGTTTTGCCTGCATATGAATATAATTAATGTTTGGTAAAGGGTCCATGCTATTCCATTGAGTGTGAATTTCACACTAAGTGTGCATTCACACTAGGAAGAAAGTGTGAAGGACACACTATGCATAGGTGGTGGGCATTCACACCACCAGTTTGGTGTGAATTTGGTGGGTTTTCACGCTATAATTTTTACAGTGTAGTCACAGCTATATACCCTTTATGCTTTTTCCAATTCCTTTGAATAGCTGTGACCAGGAGGGATCAAAATGAGCAGGTCTAACTTTCTTGATTTTCTTAGCAGGGGGTGGAGTAGACTGTAGACTCAGCCATGAAGTTGAACAGTCAAAAAGCAGGCAAGAAGAAAGAAGCTCAGAACTGCAAGCTATGTGCCCGACTCAGCTGCACATGGCATGCAGGCCTGATTGCATTGGGCATGTCAGTTGCTATCTGATGCATCATGCAAGCATGAATGTAAATGTTTTGAGCAAGTTACAGTATGCAGTACAGTAATTACAGTTGCCACCAATTTATAGCTACAACTACCCATACTGCCAGAGGCAACCAACTTGTTACATAATCAATTATCAGCAGACAATCTACTACATTTGGTGGGAAATTCCGTACAGTCAATAGGCCTGTGGGGAATTCGGTATGTGGCAGATTGATAAGCCCAATTTCCTTGGCTGCCACCGTGACAGTTGGAACCTATGAATTTCCGTGGCAGACAATAGGCAGTCAGAACTTCCGTGCGTGGCAGATTGATAGAGTAAAATTCCGTGACCGCCACGGAGCTTTCGTGGCACTTGGAACCTATGTTTATGCTAACCAATGTAAAGAAGGCTGAGAATAAATTGTAATATACTGTTGGTACTAGTAACTTCTAGTAGTAGTGATGATATTATAAACTAGCAAGCACCTTGCCACACAGTGGCACTTGATGCACTAACTTTTGCAAGTTAGGAATGCAGTAGCATAAAGTATTTTTATCCATGGTTTCCCTCTCCTGCTCTCTGTTTTTTCCTGAGCCATCCTCAGTTTTTCTTATTCTTCTCATCAGCTCATGGGTTCCCTTCTCTTTTGTACGTCCCCACATATATAAACAAATATCCCTGATTGTCAATTCAACATCACTGTATAGTGTCTCACTTGCTTCGCTCGCTCTCCAAACACTATTTTAGGAGAGTGTGTTGTGTGTGTATGAGGATCAGGTATCTGAACACATTGGGACTGAGAGGTGTTCAGATACTGAAATAACTGACCACCATAGGAAATGTATTATAACTGAACACCATAGGAAATGTATTATAGCTGAACACCATAGGAAATGTATTATAACTGAACACCATAGGAAATGTATTATAACTGAACACCATAGGAAATGTATTATAACTGAACACCATAGGAAATGTATTATAACTGAACACCATAGGAAATGTATTGTAACTGAACACCATAGGAAATGTATTGTAACTGAACACCATAGAAAATGTATTATAACTGAACACCATAGGAAACGACTGAAGTTCTATTGTACTTCTATTCCAGTTTGTACAGGAGTGTGTGTATGTGTGTTTGTGTGCTGGCAATAATTAAATTCCAACCTTAGGAGTTATTATTGTGTATAATATTATTGATTGGTATAATGACGCAATTATTACAACAATGATTATATGTTGGTAAGGTGTAGTTCATTGTAAAAGTGTTTGTTTTATTATGAACTGGTTATATTTGATAGAGATGAGTTCTTCCAGCAACTTATGACTTATACAGCATCCTTCACATGTGGCCAATATTCCAGCAACACTGAAGAGTCTCTCCACAGGAGCTGAAGATACTGGAATGCAAAGGTAATTAGTGAATGGGATGACAGGGGCACAGAGTGTAGTTGTATGTATGTGTGTGAATATGTGACCACTCAATATGTAGACAGTGTGTGTGTTTGCATGAGTAGTGAGTGTTGTCCAGTCACAGCGTCAGTTGTCCCATGGGACAATAGAAATGTCTCATGGGATGTCTCATCAAAATGTTGAAATTTATAAAGTTGTAACTTTCACTGCAGGTAACTCCTTTTTGTAGTTGAATAGTCATGCTATAGTATGTCCAAGTAGAGTTGGCACGACCGCAAGCGCAGTAAACGAGGAATGTACTTGGTAAAAAACCGGAAGCAATTTAGTCATGTGAACTAATTGGAATTGATGTGTGAGTAAATCAACGTTCACGTGAAAAAGGGGCAGTTACTCGGGTGTGCAGCCACAGGAGGCTGAGGCGTCCCAGTATTGTAAGCTTTTTGAGAGTATTGAAACATCCACGGTGTCTACCTGTGAGAATTCTGCTGTAGTTCACAAGGATGACACTATTGTTCTTGTTTGAAAGCTGTGCTATTGTTTAGCTTAACTATTTATATATATTCACTGATCACAATATTACAATTGAATTATCACAACCATTAATATTTACAAAACAAATAGTACAGAAATATGAATGATAATGAAAAGCTTCTTTAGTAGCTAACCCTGAAGTGAAGGTGGAGTCACTCAGCATTTCCACCATAAATCTAGAAGGAAATAAATTAGTGGAAGGGTAAACTATCGCACAGTTGGGATCTGCTGGATTTACAATAGCTTATTACTGACACTACAGCTATATTACACTCTCGCTGGAGAAGGGATAAGTTCGTTGTTTACAAGCTCATTGAAAACTTTACACGTGATCGGTTGCACCGAACCGCGTGACAAAATTCGGGCGTGTGTAAAGTGGGAAACCTGTGGTTTTTTCTATTCCCATAGACTTTTGTATTGAGTTTTGGAATAGCACTTTCCCTTCGGTTTTGGAGTATACTGAGGAATTTTTTTTAACCGCTTTGGCGCGAGCTTTCTAATGGTGCGAACCCCGGATGCATAGCTACTTCCATTCTAAAGTTATTCAAGTATTTCTTGCAGCCAACTCAACTTGGACATACTATAGTATATTGTGTCTGTAGTCACATGACTGGTACACCCAATATGGAGGGCTTCATCTCCATTCCCTTGTAGATACTCAGCATTACCCAAATGCTACAACTGAGTGTGCTATGAATATCATTATAGGATCTGCTACACATGTAGTGGTTTTAAATTGTTGTTTTAATGCCCACCCTTTAATAGGATATTTGGTGCTGTGTGTTTGTATTGATATGTGTATGGATAGGTGTGTGTGTGTGTGTGTGTGTGTGTGTGTGGTGGGGTAGGGGGGTAGGTGTGTTGTGATGTGTGTTGGGGTGGTAGGTATGTTGTGTGTGTTTGTGTGTGTTGGTGAGTAGGTGGGTGAGTTTGATGATGATAATTTTTAATTGCAGTAGAAGACAAATAAAGTTCCGAATTCCATTCCGTAGATAATCGTTTATCCAATAAGACGTTCCAATTTTTTGTTTACAGGCTCCTGAGGCGGAGCTTTTGGTTTCAAAAAATTTGAAACTACCGTATCCCCGTAGCGTTCAATGGTCGATACAAGACCTTAGCTTGCTGATATAGGTATGGAAGAGTTTCTAGCTAGGAAATATCTGTGAATCGATGGAAAAGCTTAACCGTTTTAGTAAACAGTGTCTAAAATCGGTATGGAATGGAATGTAACTACAATTTTTAAAAAACTACGGAACGGAATTCAGAACTTTATTTTGTCTCCTACTGTAGTTCTAATTAACATTAAATTAATTTATTTTATTTTTATGCTCATCACGTTATTCTGGTATGTGTGTGTGTGAGTATGATATGATTTAAATTAAACTAATACTCTGCTGCCAACTCATTAAATGGGTGGGGCCTCTTAGGAATAGTTATGGATAATTGATAACAAAGCTAGACAGTTAACCAATTATCGCCTAAAATTATATTTGCGATTACATGCGTGTACTCCAAAATTGTTTACAAGAAATCGTGACCGTCACCTCGAGGCTTGAACGCCTGAGCTTTTTCTTGTCTAAAGGCAATACTCTTCGAAGTAACCGACGGCGATGTATACAGATTGAAGCTAAAGCCCTCCTCTACCCGCGGGCTAAGTTTTGTTTAGTTTCTAGGCGTTTGAAGTTTATGAAGTGCGCACTCATTGGAAACTACAAGCTTCAAGGTAAGTATACCATTGTTAGCATCAGTATTGTATAAGATTAGGCTAACACCTCATGTTGCATAGCTATATATTGTTGTTTTAAATGTTCACTAGCCACTTGCTTTGAAATAATTCAGTAACTGTCAAATTTGACTGTTTATTACTTTTGGGGAGCCATTATACTAGGATAATACAAAATATAGCATAACAAGCAACTATATAGACTTGTTTTATTTCCAATAATCCTAGAGGGTCTGTGGAGTTTGTTGGGTCAGTAACCCAGTCCATCAGGCGTAGCTGCCAGCCATGGATTATCCAAGGATACGAAATGACCACACCAGTCTACTTTCAATCCTGGGTGGCCGTGCTGATTATGGTAAGTCTGATATTCTTCTTTGGCTCTCACCTCCAGAACTTGGCCGTAATGTGTCGCTGTATTTCCTCTAAATTTACTCCTCCACCTTCTTCCCTCTTTTGGTAGTGATTCATATTTTCACGATGCTTCCAGCTACAGTAGCTGTGAGCCTCTTCCTACGTTCCATAATCCATGTGTTACTACCAGCTACAGAAGCTGTGAGCCTCTTCCTACGTTCCATAATCTTGTGTTACTACTAGCTACAGAAGCTGTGAGCCTCTTCCTACGTTCCATAGTCCATGTGTTAGTACCAGCTACAGAAGCTGTGAGCCTCTTCCTACGTTCCATAATCCATGTGTTACTACCAGCTACAGAAGCTGTGAGCCTCTTCCTACGTTCCATAATCCATGTGTTACTACTAGCTACAGAAGCTGTGAGCCTCTTCCTATGTTCCATAATCCTGTGTTACTACCAGCTACAGAAGCTGTGAGCCTCTTCCTAGATTCCATAATCCATGTGTTACTACCAGCTACAGAAGCTGTGAGCCTCTTCCTGCGTTCCATAATCCTGTGTTACTACTAGCTACAGAAGCTGTGAGCCTCTTCCTACGTTCCATAATCCATGTGTTACTACTAGCTACAGAAGCTGTGAGCCTCTTCCTACGTTCCATAATCCATGTGTTACTACTAGCTACAGAAGCTGTGAGCCTCTTCCTACATTCCATAATCCATGTGTTACTACTAGCTACAGAAGCTGTGAGCCTCTTCCTACGTTCCATAATCCATGTGTTACTACTAGGTACAGAAGCTGTGAGCCTCTTCCTACGTTCCATAATCCATGTGTTACTACTAGCTACAGAAGCTGTGAGCCTCTTCCTTACATGTGCCACTTTCATTGCTTGAGCTATATTGGTACTTGATTAGAATAGCCTATAAATTATTCTTTTGGTCTGAGATGATTTTGTAGTAGCTAGTTATTTATAGTAGTACTATGGGTTTGCACCTTTGGTGCTTCATTCACCAGTTGTCAGTGTGTGTCTGTGTGGTGTAGTGATTGTGTCCTTGGCTCAGGGCATGAGGTCCTAGTTCAAGCCCCACTCTGGCATCCATCTAGTTTTTCCATCTGCCTCCCACCAGTCCACCCAGCTGTGATTGTGGCATTTGCTGGGGTGCAAATTCAAATGCTATGAATCTAATAATTATGTCCAGCATAGGGTTATTAGGTGTATGAAATTCATTTCTGATGGTAATTTTTCAATCCCAAAAATTGCAAAAATTTCAAAATAGCTGCCAAAAATGTATGATCAACTCTAAGAAATTACACATAATACCTCTAGTATAGGATTTATAATTATTTTAATCCAGAAAAATTTGATAATAACCTTTACACAAGTTCAGTTTAGACATAACATTTGATTTACCAACTTTTCCAAGCAAATCAACCAAATGAGGAATAGGGTAGTGCAACTAAAGTCACCTTATTAATACCACGATAATCCACACACAGACCTATGTACACTACCATCAGATTTAGGTACTGGGCCAATCGGCGCACTCCATGATGAATCTGTCTTTAACCTTCCCATCCTTTACTAGCTGCTCAACCACTTCCTTAACTTTCTATGAGGTTTATGTGCTACAGGCTTTGCATCATCCTCAATTTCACAGCACCACCATTATAATATCCCACACTACCATCCATAATGTCCTCAAACCCTTGCAAGACACTCTCAATATTCTTTTCTTCATTCACACCCATGTCACCTTGCAACACTCTTTTGCTCTCATCCAGGCCTGCATCATCAGCCAATACAGTGATGCCATTGATACTAGCAACCCTCTCAACTTACAGCATTGGCATGAATAGCCTTCAACTTCCCACTGGAGACCAATAATTGACATCACTCAAAAGTTTTTCAAACACGTAATGTCCATCTCGTGAATCCACATTTTGTCATTTACAACTCATTTCTTCCTGCTTATTTTGCCTTTGTCATAACTCTCTTTTCTTTCCTTACTTTCTACCAAGCCCTTCTCAGCAGAAAAATCTCAAGTTTTTCTGCCAATTTCACTGACTAATCACACACATTAAGTTTCTCACAATCATTTGAGCACCACCCAGTATTAGTGTAGCGGCTAAGCTGAATAATTGTGCATTTTTGGATAGAAGTATGAAACTTTGCACATACATAGAAGAGCTTATTATAATAATAAATAGATATGGAGCCACTTGATTTGTCAACATTAACACCTGTTTCTAATTAAAACTTAAATATTATTTAACATACCAGCTAATAAATTTATACTAATATACACATTAATATTAAAGCACAAAATAATGGCTATATACATTGCAGTGCATTAATTACAAGGTATTTTAAGGCCCCTCCATACATTTGTACATTATGGCCCCTCGCTGTAGTCTTTTTCCCTCCAAAAGATTTCGCACCTTAGGAAATATTGTACTTTCTATGGTATTCAAAGATCAAGCAAATGGACAAACTAAAATTACATTAGTTAAGTCAAATTGACATAATCATTACAATTCATAAGCGGTTACTTTAGCATAAATTGATGAAGCATAATATTGTCCGAAATAGTTC
>WLWD01006267.1_pt1 | contig 19396 bp, 13 predicted proteins | sample 6712731 | NCBI WGS metagenome assembly WLWD01 (sample SAMN12718690, study PRJNA576275) | sponge metagenome | isolation source: marine sponge | host: Mycale hentscheli | place: New Zealand: South Island, Marlborough, Capsize Point | collected 2014-11-01
CATAATTATTATTTTAAGCAAAATTTTAAGCATGAAATTACTCAACTTTCTTTTTCTTTTTTTTTCTTTTTTTATTCTTTTTTTTTTTTTTTAACTAATAACATTTTATTCCAGGAATTATTTTATAATGTGAATATGTAGTATAATAACTAAAGATATCATAAAAGCTAGTGGAATGTAGTTTACATAGCCACTATGCCTACCATTTACAATTTTCTAGTAAAAACGTATACTTTCATCTGTGTAGCTTTGCTAACCCTTTCTACATGTGTGTGTTGAGGTTACTGTATTTATCTTGTGATTTGTGTACCACTGTGAAAAATTAGGTAATGTGTTTGCACAAAGTAATTTCTATGTAATTAACACCTGAATGATTAACAACAAAAATAAAGTAATGCTAATACATAGTATTATTACGTAATAATGGTAATAGTAATAATGATAACATTAGTAATAATAATAGTAGTAATAATAATAGTAGTAATAATAATAGTAGTAATAAATTAACTTGGGTTATAAACTATGCCTAATGCCATGGTAGTAGTACTAAATGTGTGGCCCTTATTGCCAACTCTTGAACTAGTCGTTGTTCAAGTTACACGTGTTCTAGCCACGGTCGATGGTTATCCACAGCTACGGTTACTCTCAGGTACAGGGTGTCGTTAGCGAGGTATTGCGTGTGAGACTCCTCATTGTATGCCAGCGCGGAGTGGCGGATGAATTTGAAATCTGTGCCTATCTGGGCATTCAGCTCATCAACGTGATATAGTTCTATACTCTTGCTGTAGTGATTACCATCTCGCAACTGGTTCAGAAGTTCCATCTGGACACGCCCCTTTAAGGAATCACAGTACGGTGGTGACCTCACCACACTGGTCGCCACGGAGATGTGAGTGCCTTGCCCTTCTTCCACTCCATCACAACCGACCAACAGATCCATCTGATGTCCGCCAGGACTAGTGCAGAACACCTCGACGTGCGTGCAGTGGGCCTCCTTCTTTGTTCTGTAGTCACTGAGTTTAAAAGTAATTGCATTTTTTTTCATGGTCTTTAACACGTATATGGTCTCTTCCATCTTCTTCATGCTGTCATAGAGAAGTTCCAGATGAATGTATGTTCTCTTTTTTTCATGCTCTTTGGCGTCTTTCTTTGCGACTTTCTTTGTGCAGCCGATGGCCTTGTATTTGCAAGGAACTTTAGTGTAATCACATGATTGTGTCACGTGATCCTCCAGTGTTGCCATGGTACCAGTCCAAGTGCAACCTTTCTTGTAGTTTTTGCAGCTGACTATGATGCCTTGGATATCTTTATGACCTGTTTACATATTAAATGTGTGTATAAATGATCTACTATCAAAGGTTTTTGTATTTTTTTTCCAGGTAGAATCATTGTATAGCTAGGTAACTGGTATGGTATGCTTTTGTGTTATTATGTACTAGAAATAATTAATTGTATTGTTTATTGTTACTTTGTTAAAACATACAGCAAATTTTGTATCTGAGTTTTGTATCTTGGTTCGTCTAAAGGGATTTTGGAAATTTTGTTGAATTAAATTTAATCACTACTCATATGACGACTACCTTCAAATATAACACTTTTCCAAACTATTATGCCCACTAATATTTCCGTATGCAAATACTAACTTACTTTCCGTATCTTTGAAATAGTTTGGTGATTTTGTGCAATGCAGACATGGCTTGGTCTCTCCACGCTTCTTGATGCACCTGCCACAGAACAACTTGCCACAGTTTCCTTCTTGAACCGGGTCCTTGGCCACACCCTCACATATTGCACACTTTAACTTGCTATCTGGTTCCTCGATATACTTATACCTAGTCTTGGTTGCCATTTAGTTATAGGCTTAAGATTTCCTCGTTATTTTGGCCTGAGTTTCTTGTTATAAGTGCTGGTATATGTACTACACTAGAGGATGTAAGGTGTGAGTTGTTGTTATGTGTGTTACTATGTGTTATGATGAGTATGTCAGGGTGCAGAGGAGTAGTAACAAACTAAACTAGTAGTGGCTGGAGTAGTTGTTAAAGTAGTTGTTGAGTGTGGGCGTGTGTCATTGCTGGATACGATTGTTCCTCCTTCTCTAACTTCCTCTCCTTCACTTGCTAGAAGACACTGTACTTTGAAGCAGATTGCCAGGTACTTGTATAAGGTACCCATGACAGTTAATTACAAGCTGATAATAGAAATTGTTATCTTTTGCTGAAACAGAGTGATACTAAATGCACAAGTTAGTTGTTGTGTTTGTTATATATTGTTTTCATTTATTTTATTTATTATGTAATTTGCTTGTCCTTATACGTCACCAGTATACCAGTTAAGGGTCATAGATGACAATATTATGTCAGAACGTGCAATATAGTCCATAATACGAACAATGTATGTATCTACATTGTATTTTTGCTAAAGGCAGGCCAAAATTTTTTCTGTGAAGTTGACATCAGCCAAGGTTTATACACTTGGGTTTCTATGAGAACTTTAAAAAAAAGTTTGTCGTCCACAAGATATTTGGCTTGGTCTTCATCTTCATCGTCTTCATCATTGTCACCATCTTCATCATTGTCACCATTGGGTTCATTGTCATCCTCTATATTTTCATCACTGTCCTCATCTTCGTCACTATCGTCATCTTCAATACTATCATCCTCCTCCCTATCGTTGTTATCAGGATTATTTATTTGATTAACTTTGTCGGTTTTATCGTGGTCACCATCTTCGAGTTTTTCTGCATCATCTTCATCATCATACAAACAGCTATGTGAGATGAATCTTTTCTTCATGAACACGTACAATGGTGTCGTATTAGGTAAGGTGAGGTCATGATAGTCATCAGTAAACTCACAGTGGTCCCAATCATGGACCTGATTGAGCAAGACTACAGTAGCACTCCCCTCAAATGGCCAGGAGAGTTCTTTGTCATGAGGTCCAGGAAGTATCTCGATACCAACTGACATATGTGAGTTTTTACTTTTCTTTATCCCATTGGGCCAGACCACTAGCTGGAGTTGGTATCCATAGGGATGGGAATAGAAGGGCTCTGATTTAATGCTCTTGTTTTGGAGTTTACATTTTTCGATGTTGTTTACTTGTATTACTTTTCCTTCAATTGCCGCAAAGTCTCTGTCTTCTCTCATCTTCTTGAGAAAACCTTTCAACAAAGGAAGGTGGAAGACATCATCCTGTTCATGCTCTGTTATTTTTTTCCGATTGGACTCTACGGTGCACCCAATGTCCGCATACTTGCAGTTCACTACTGTGTAGTCACATGACTTAGTCATGTGACCTGGTGCATCTCTCAGTGGTCCAGTCCAGGTGCAGCCACATTCTGTATTTTTGCACTTCACTAGGAGGTTTTTAATCTCAGTATCACCTGTATACAGTGCAAAGACATATAAACACGGTGTACTAATTTTGAACTAGTTCTATTTCTTACGTCCACTAACCTCTTTTATCTTTGAAGTAGCATGGGTCTTGTCTACAGTGACTGCACTTGTGATCTTTCTCTAGCCTCTTTAGGCATCTGGTGCAGAATATTTTTCCACAGTGGCTCTCTTGTTTGCGGGTTTTCAGCAACTTCTTGGCAGATGACACATTTGAGGTTGCCATGGGGCTCCTGCAAATACTCATACTTTCTAGCCATATCTAATGCTGAATGGAGTAGCAGTTGGTAGGGATCATCAGACTTGTGTATGAGGAGCCAGATGGGTTAATTACCTGGGAATTGCAACTCAGTAGTTTTGTCTCAGGATTTTATCAGTAGACTTGTGTATGAGGAGCCAGAAGCCACCTGGGTACAGCCACTCAGATGTCTTATCTTGGGTTTTATCAGTAGTAAGGGTTCAAGCCAATATCTAAATTGTGGCATACCATCTGGTGGTGAAGGTGGTATTTACTAGAGGTCACATTATTGTTGGAACCAGTAGATCAGGTGAGTTGTGGAATCCTGGGAACTCTGTGCAGTGCTGATAGATGTACTCAGGGTTCACCACAGAGCATGCTAGCCTCAGTCTGAGACCACACTCTTTCTATTTTTGAAATTGTGAGGTTATTCCCTACAACTAGGTAGGTAGGAGAAAGTGGCGTCAACATGAAGATGAATTAGAGCACGCTTGAGCTGGTGAACTAATGTCTTGCTCGGCACTTCCACGAAAAAACAAGCACGTACAAACAAATGATATTTAAGGAGTTACTACTTATCCCTAAGATGTATTCTCTCTCTTTCACAGGCATTTTTAAACAATACAGAATTAAAAATATTTTGTCGCCACTGGGAATCTATCCTAGGATCGCTTGCTTAACGCACAAGCGCTCTGCCACTAAGCTACGACAACCAGCCGGCAAACAAACACTCCGATTCTGTATTTATATTTTTAATCCTGTGTTGTTTAAAAAATAAGGCTGTGATAGAGAGGGAATACGTCTAATGAGTCGAAGAAGGCTGAGAAAGAAATGACTTATCCCTTATTTTTGAGGCAAGAATGGAAATGATTATCAATTGAGGTTAAGTTGTGTTCTGAGTAAAGTCTTGACACTTTACATTCATCTGACAAGAAAAACATAGTTGACATTTATCCCAGTGTCTGGTGTAGTAGAAATATGTTTTGATAGTAAAGATTTTGTTATGTTACTCGTGTACGGATGTATTAGTATTTCCTCATTGGGGGCGGTCCAATATTGGGTACAATAGGTGTGGGTGTAACCACTAGCTGAAGGGTCCCATGCATCTTTAGTAGCTGGATGTCTCAGTATGGCTAGTAAAATTATTTTGCAAGTGAATAATTACTACATGTATGACATTAAATAGAGACATGCACAACTAGTGTTTTGAAAGCAATGCTAATAAATCGCTAAAATAAAGTCACTGAAACAACTAATCATAACATAGTTGTTTAGTTGTTGTTGTTGTTTTTTGTTAATAAATGCTGTCAACTTCAGTGCTAGTCAAGATGTAGTCACCATGCAGCTATGGTATATGTTCTTTAGTTTCCACGGTAACTTTAAAATACACTGTATCGTTTAGTAGATACTGACTTATTATGTTTATCTGATGAGAGATTTCTGCAAAATAAACTTAAGCATAGAGAACGCTATAGTGAGCGTGGCTGTATGCTTCACATTCTTCATTCTTTCATGGTGATAATCATCAAGTTTCTGGTTCAGTAAGGTAACACGGATAGTTCCAGCAAATGGCCAGGGCAGATCTTTGACATTAGGTCCTTCAGTCTGGAATACTCCAACAGACACACGAGTGTTGTTACTTACCATTGGGTGTCACGATCAGATGCATTTTATATCCTTACGGGTGAGAATAAAATGGTTGACATCTGACTATTGAATATTGTTGAGCGTACGTTTGATATTTTTCTACTTTGATAACTTTCCTATCACCATTCGCCACATTTTCATGTCCTCTTATTATCTAACAGAACAATGGTGGATGGATATTGTAATCTTCTTCATGCTCTCTGATGAGTTTTTTGTAGCTTTTTGAGTGCACCCGATACCGTCATGATTGCAGTTCACCATAACAAAGTCACATGACTTGGTCATGTGATCATGTTTATCCCTCAGAGTTCCAGTCCAGGAGCAGCCCTGTTTGTCACATTCTACGTACTAGCAAGTTATAAATTCTCCCTTCACCTGATCTGAACATCAATGTGTTGCATGTTTAACTTATAATAGTGTCAGTTTTGCTTACACTTAAGAAGGGCTACTAAAACAATTTGTGTGTCTAGATAACTTACTCTTTGTGCTTCAATGTACTTTGGTCTTCTCCTGCAACAGGGACATTTTTTTATCATTTTCTCTTTCCAGACAAGTATTTTTCCACTGTTTGATTCTTTTTGAGGATCATCAGCAATTTTATGACAGATCTGACAGATCAGGTCTTGATCTGGCTCCTGGACAAACTTGTATGGACTTTCCATTTCTCTACTGCTAGACTGGTATTGGAGAGGGAAGTTCTATCATTGTGGCGGTCCAACTTGGGGCACAATAGGTGTGGCTATTTCCTTTTCTGCACTTAAGAGTCCTACTTATCGTATTGTAGCTGCCTGTATCAGTATTCAGTAGATAAATAAATTATTTTGTTACAATTAACAGAGCAATAATTACTATTACAATATTGAGTACGGACAAGCACAAAAAGAAACAAGTGTTTAGTAAACAATGTAAATTGGTCATTAAAACAATGAACAATAAAAATTGTAAATGTTTTTTTTTGTGAGTTAATTATATTCAGAGCAAGTCAAGATGGAGTCTCTATGCAGCCATGGTTTATGTTCTTTAGTTTCCACGGTAACTCTAAAATACAGTCTATCATTCAATAGGTACTGCTTATTTGGTTTGCCAGTGAGAGCTGTCTGAGAAATAAACTTTAACTCAGTGTACACATATGAAGGAGAATGGGGGTGTATATTTTCCTCTTTCTCGATTTCTTCAATCACTTGATGGTGATAATCATCAAGTTTCTGGTTCAGTAAGGTAACACTGACAGTTCCTGCAAATGGCCAGGGCAGATCTTTGTTGTTAGGTCCATCAAGCAGCTCTACCCCGACAGATATGTGTGTGTTTTTAGCTTCTTCCCAGCCATTGGGTACCACGAGCAGACACATCTTGTATCCATCCGGGTGAGAATAAAATGGCTCAGATCTGACTATTGAGTTTTTTTCCTTGTACGTTTGGAATTTTTCTACTTTGATAATCTTCCCATCACCGCTGGCTACATTATTATATCCTCTTACTTTCTTGATAGCTCCCAGCAACAATGGGAAATGGACATTGTCATCTTCTTCATGCTCTCTAATGCGTTTTTTAGTAGCCTTTTGAGTGCACCCGATGTCCTCATGCTTGCAGATTGCCACTGTGTAGTCACATGACTTGATCACATGATCAGACTTATCTCTCAAAGGTCCGGTCCAGGAGCAGCCCTGTTCTGTGTTCTTGCATTCTACTTTTAAATCTTTAATCTGTCTGTCACCTGTTCAAAATGCAAGTGTGTCATATCTTAACTGACTAAATGGTATTGCCCATCAAAGAAGGGCTACTGGCGTATTCTGTGAATCTAGATAACTTACTTTTTGTGTCTTCAAAGTATCTTGATCTTTTCCTGCAATTTGGACATTTTTGATCCTTCACTTTTTCCAGACAACTTCTACAAAATATTTTCCCACAGTTTGACTCTTGTTGAGGATTGTTAGCAACCTCATGGCAGATCTGACAGACCAGGTCTTGATCTGGCTCCTGGACAAACTTGTGTGGACTTGCCATTGCTCTATTGGTAAGGTATGGCCAGTGGTTAGTGAGGGAAATAACCAAATAAAACCAGGTCGAAGGTTAAATAACCAGTGAGGGGAATGACCAGGGGAATACCCTGGAATAAGCTAAGTGTTGTGTATACTTGTGGGAAATAGGTTAATAACAAGGAACCAAATGTTCTTGCTTAATAAAGCTAATTAAGATATATTTGTTGTTTGAACAATTCTCTTGTCTTTGTCTTCATCCATGTGCAAAATAATTTAGTCATAGAATTATAACACACACACACACATATAATTCAGCGAGCGAGCGAAGCGAGCGAAGCTGACTCTCAGTCGTGTTCAATTGAGATTTCAGATATATATATATATATGTATGTATACGTACGTCAAAATATTTCGCCCGCGCTTTTAATTACGTAAGTTAGGTAAAGCGTTCACAGTTCCAGTATTATTCAATTAACTGGCGCGGAGAATCCTGCTGCAACTTTGTTTCAACCAAAAAGTTTATAGCTACTCTCTTCTTGAAACAATTGTGAAGTCTTTGTCAAGTTTCGCTTTTTTGCCACTGCTTTCGAAGTTTATTCAGGTAATTCTGTTAGTTTAGTCTGGGATCAGAGACTTTAGATTCTCTGATGATGGAAAGGGTTACACTGTGCACTACAGTTAGATGTAATTTCTGTCCTATTTTTCTGTAAAAAGAGTCTGTTCGCTCGCCATGCATTTGCGCTATTTGAGCGCACCACTAGTATATATAACAAAATAATTGAAGCAACTTGCAAGGTTGCGTATGTGTTAACATATGATTTGGCGATTCGGCATTTTTATGCATCATTATTTGGCATTCCTCCTCCCCTCCTCTTTTCCATCCATCCCTTTCCTAACTTTCTTTTCTAAACGGATAAGTAAAAAACAAGTCTGGCAGGTAACCTGAGGTATTTGAGAAATACCCATATATAGTGGATCTATAGGAGACTCCATTTATCCAGTCTGTTAGCTTTTGCTCCTTTTAAGTTGATTAAATAACCCCTGAGGTTATGCTACTCCTGATCGAATGCTGCAGAGCATCTTACGTGGTTGAGTTAAACTCCGTCATTGACAAACAGTAAAATTTCCCCCTGTTTTACTATTAAGGTTTTAATTGAATTCTTTATTCTCACCACACATGCGTGAGAGGTTCATAGTACTCAGTTCATCTGTCTGTCTATGAGTCAGTCATTCCGTCATACAAAGTGGATCTCAAGGATATAGACTTATCACAGATTGAAAGAGGCATCAAGTGTTATTGGACTATTTAAGTCCCTTTAGTGTGCCAGAATTTTTTCTTTGTTTTCAGAAGAAACTAGTTATTAGTGGTCATACAATCGTGAGCTTGTTTAAGTAACCCTTCTTCCCCCTCCCACCCTCCAATTTATTATCTCATCCTAATCATGCGAGAAATTGTGAGGAAAAAATTTCTAACTGCACTGCAGAAGTTTGCTTTGTAAGCTCCAGCTGGTTTTTGTTTTTTTTAATGAGTACTAAAATTAGAGTTTCCCGTTCGTTTGAAATACTGGTGATGAGTGTCCCATGCATGCTTAGCATCTCTTATGAAGACAGCATTTTACATCTACTGTTTCATTGCACGGGCTACATATCAACACATTGAACACCTAATTAAGTATTCTTTTGATCTGAGAAATGATTTATGGTAGCTAGCTAGTATGTCGTAGCGCTGAGGGTTTGCACCTTTGATCAGGACTTCAACTCCAGATTGATCGGCTGAAGTGCCGGCTACTGAAGAAGTAGATGGACGGCCATTCACGAATTTTGGCGTTTGCTGGACAGTTTTTTTTTGTTTGTTTGTTTTTTATATATAAAAACAAGGCAATGAAAACTTTATGATAATAGTAATGACAAACTCAACCCGTGTTCTTTAAACAAGTATATTTCTAAAATGATAGCAATTATTGAAACATTGAAACCACACAATTAAGTATTAGTTGTGCTTTTGGAAAGCTGTTAACTTGTAATTAGTTCTCATCTTCAGAGCAAGTCAAGATGGAGTCTCTATGCAGCCATGGTTTATGTTCTTTAGTTTTCACGGTAACTTTAAAATACAGTGTATCATTCAATAGGTACTGCTTATTTGGTTTGCCAGTGAGAGCTGTCTGAGAAATAAACTTTAACTCAAAGTACACATATGAAGAAGAATGGGGGTGTATATTTTCCTTTTTCTTGATTTTTTCAATCATTTCATGGTGATAATCATCAAGTTTCTGGTTCAGTAAGGTAACACTGACAGTTCCTGCAAATGGCCACGGCAGATCTTTGTCATTAGGTCCTTCAAGCAGGTCTACCCCGACAGACACATGGGTGTCTTTAGCTTCTTCCCGGCCATTGGGTATCACATGCAGACACATCTTGTATCCATCCGGGTGAGAATAAAATGGCTCAGATCTGACTATTGAATTATTTTCCTTGTACATTTGGTAATTATCTACTTTGATAATCTTCCCATCACCGCTGGCTACATTATTATATCCTCTTACTTTCTTGACAGCTCCCATCAACAATGGAAGATGGATATTGTCATCTTCTTCATGCTCTCTGATGAGTTTTCTTGTAGCCTTTTGAGTGCACCCGATATCCTCATGCTTGCAGACTACCATTGTGTAGTCACATGACTTAGTCACATGATCAAATTTATCTCTCAGAGGTCCAGTCCAGGAGCAGCCCTGTTCTGTGTTCTTGCATTCTACTAGTAATTCTTTAATCTGCCTGTCACCTGTGCATTAATTGAACACTAGTCATAACAATTGATCATAGCTATGTTCTTCATTAGCACTTATGTAGACTAGAATCTAATAGGGACCAGAGGCACAAGCACACTATAAGCACACACTATTTACTTCACTACTATTGGGATTCAACAGACATTTATAAATAAGAAGGTATGTAGGTCGGTGAGATAACTTACTTTTTGTGTCATCAAAGTATCTTGGTCTTTTCCTGCAATTTGGACATTTTTGATCCTTCACTTTTTCCAGACAACTGCTACAAAATATTTTCCCACACTTTAACTCTTGTTGAGGATCATCAGCAACCTCATGGCAGATCTGACAGACCAGGTCTTGATCTGGCTCCTGGACAAACTTGTATGGACTTGCCATTGCTCTGTGGAGACGGCTTTGAGCTGTTTACTGAAGTACAATATGCTGGGCATAGAAAAAACCAGGGCGTGGCTCTGTGGATGCAGGCTTGTGTTGCTACCGCAGAATAGTTAGAAGGGAAAAAACCAGTAGGGCTATTTTAATGAATACTCTAGGGATTTGCCAAGATACTACAGTACTTCATGAATTTTGTTACAGTTTTACCTGTTGCACTTGTATCTAGAGCGTTTTCGTCGTGACATAAGAGATCACGTGCATTCGACCTGGAAAAGGCCAACCGAACTTGTTGGAGCTAAGCAAGAGGTGTAGAGCAAGTTATTTGGCTGCCATTTCTAGAGTGGGAGTGACAGGAAAGATCATTTGTAACGATGGGATCTGTTCCAGACATTTTATTTCTGGAAAGCCTACCGACCTGGAAGATGAAACAAACCCTGACTGGATTCCAACTTTGAATCTTCGGTATCCAAAGTTTTCAAATAGTTATAGTCAATCAGAGAGATATTATAGAAGGAAAGCAAGGGAAACTTCTAAATAAAAAGGAAGAGATGCTGCTTCAGTACTAGATAAAAGTGATGCACAGGCACAAAGCCCTCTTAGTGACCAAGACAGTGGTAGTGTTGGTACAACTAAATGCAGTACTCAAACAGATTTGTCATCTGACCTGGTGAGTCTAAAAGTTTAGCCGTATTCAAGAATAATGTTAGTTATAGTTATATTATGCTGTCATAGATTGCGAAAATGCAAAGTGAACTCAACAATTGTTTTGAAAGTATTCGCGAGCTCAAAAATACTGCCAGTCGTCAATCTCCATTCTCTCAAGCATCTTTTCAAAACAATGACTACGTCAGGTTCTACACAGGTCTTCCAAATTTCAATGTTCTTAAGACTGTATTTGATTACGTAGCACCAACAAAAAGTAAAGAAGCTTCAAGAAATCCCACAAAGCTAGAAAGTTTTCAAGAATTTATGATCAATTTAGCCAAACTTCACTTAGACAGCCCACTGCAAGAATTTGCATGCAGGTTTGATGTATCAATGGCAACAGTATCAATAATTTTTTGGAAGTGGCTTATTATACTTGATGTTAAATTAAGGCCTCTGATTAAGTGGCCTGAACGTGCCATGTTATGGACATCAACACCTGCTTGTTACAGAGCTTCTTGTGGCAAGAAAGTTGTCATTATTTTGGACTGTTTTGAGATATTCATTGAGAGACCGTCCAATTTATTTGCAGAGCTATGTAGTACTTGGTTGTCGTACAAACATCACAATACTGTGAAAGTATTGATTGGTATTGCACCACAAGATGTAGTTTCTTTTGTATCCGAAACATGGGGAGGAGGAGTAAGTGATAGATATTTTACTGATCACTGTGGAATATTAAATAACCTACTTTCAGGCGATGTGGTGCTGGAAGATCGTGGTTTCGATATTGCAGAATCTGTTGGAATGATGCAAGCCCAATTGCACATTCCATCTTTCACAAAAGGAAAAGAGCAACTTTCTGCTTTAGAGGTGGAAGAAACTCGTAGTATTGCCAATGTTTAGAATTCACGTAGAATGTGTAATTGGGGCAGTGCGTCAAGAGTATAGTATTTTAAAGGGAACTTTACCTATCGATTTTTTTTATTAAAAGAGGCCAAGAAGATATTCCAAGTGTCGACCGTATCGTGTGTGTGTGTGCTGTGCTCTAAATAACATTTGTGATTCTGTTGTACCATTTCATTAACAATCAGTATTGCTATATTCATTACAAGTATTATTAATATATTAGTTAATGATTTTTATTTTTCAGTCTCAAATTGTTTATAATACAACAGTTTACAGTAGTTTGACCTTGGATTTTCCTCTGGACTTGAACTCTGGTAGCTTCCTGCAAGTATGGGCAGTACCATTTTCCTTTAGGAATAGTTTTTATCTTTAAACACCTGACATGGAACCATTCAATTTTACAATTGGAATTGTCACAACCTATCATTTAATCTCCTTTACATTCTGGCTCTCTATAATAGCAGTAAGTTGTGCTGTGGTCTCCACTCTCTGAATTGTTCGGACTTGAGGATGGTCCAGGTAATTCTGACTTTTCCAATATGGAGGAAGAGGAAGTAAGAGGCCTTGTATACCACCGTCCAGGCAATTCTGGTAAGAGACAAATTAAAAAAAAAATCAGTAGACTTTGTCAAACATCTAGTCCAGAATTCCTGATCTGCTTGAATGCGTTCACAAAATATGTCTGGTTCATTGTTTTGGTGGAAAGTGCACAAAATAAAGTCACAGTACTCCACACCCCACACAAATATCTGTGTTTGTACCTGCTAGAGTAATGTGCATGGTCTAATTGAGGGTATCATCAAAGCATTTCATCAAACAAAAGCTTTTGTCAGTTGTTGCACTGTCTTAAATACTCTCATTCCTGTGGCAGTATGAACATTTAATTTCAACTACTCCTTTTGAGCAGCAAGCACAGCAGACAGTACCATCAGGAGAGGCTCCTATATGGGTCCACATTGGATTGATGACCAGACCACTATCTCTAACTTCAAAATCAGCATGACTTTTTTAGCATTTTTTGCTTGTACATATCCTGTGCCACTTTTTCATGCTTGTATCCCTAGGATGTGGCCTTTGTACTAAACTTGAAAGCTTCTGGATAGCAGATACCTTTTATGAGACTCTGGGCAGGATAAGCACAATTGGTATGGCAAACAGCTTTCATTTTTGAAACAGTCACCCTGCCAGCTCTATATTTGAACCAAAGGTTTGAACCACTCTGTTCCTTTGTGGCCTTCTCAATGGCTACTGCCATTTCATTCGATATATGAATGGTTGTTTCTGAACAAGCTTCTAAAAGAGAAATATAATTATATTGGAAGTATTTTGCTTTATAAAGCTCCGTCAAAGGTGCTGGAAACTCTGGAAGGTCACTCATTGGTTTATAACTATCAGCATATGGAGGAGTAATTGACAGAATGGCTGGTTTGGTTTTACACTCACTAAGCTTGTTATAAAAGTTGTTAATGTCTGTTATATCAGGTAAGTCAACAATAGTTGAAGGTGATCTTTGTATTTGTTTTGAAGGAGGTTCTACTTCCAAGGCATCATCAATCAGCTTTTTCTTTCCTTTAGCTGAAGTAAAGTCCAAATCTTTAATTGGACAGTATGGTATATTGTTTTGGTACGATGGAATTACCCACTTGCATTGTTCTTGTGTACATGTTACCTTCCCATTAAGTCTAGTGGTTGTTTCAATGTAAAATAGGACAGCAGCAACAAGAGTGCAAACCTCGCCTAGGCCGGCCATGCAGGTACAGTGTGCACAGCATACTTCACCACTTGGTTCACAAATGATCCAACAGGAGAGTGGTGTTTCATTGCAGCGCTGAGACTTGATGCAAATAAGAAAAGTGAAGTAAAATAGAAAATTATACAACCAATGCTGCTTTCCCTTCCAGTAATGACTGATTTTCCATTAATATTCCAAGCAGATATATCTTTTACCCAACCACTTACAAACTGATTGTAAGCCTCCATGGACTTATGGACTTTAAATTGTCTTGCTGAAACAAAACTGGTTTGCAAAACCAAGTATGAAGCTAGGTCACTAGCCTCTATGGGAGGAAGAGGCTGTTTTTCTATTCCTGAACTAGAGATGACGAAGGGGTCTAGCCCATTGATCAAAGAAATCTTCTTTATATATCGTGATTTAGCCGCTCCCACTAATTTCTTAGCGTAAACCGAGCATTTTATGGCTTTGGCCGTACTGGTTCTACGGTTAGCGTCACAAAACATCACGGTGAAAACTCTCTATAGGTGTGTCCTATCTTCATATAGCATAGTGAAGCACCCAAACTTAAAACACTTGATCTCTATAATTTGCTATAGAACACTAGCAATAGTGGACTTCGCTGAATGTCGTCGTCTTCATCAATTTCCTCTGTTACTTTGTAGTGATCATTTCTGGCTACAGTAATGTTACAGTAATTTTCCCCTGTAGCGGCCAGGTTAGGTATCTGTCATGGGGTCCTTCAAGTAGCCAATACTCCAACAGTTAGTGAGTATTTCTAGCTTCTTCCCAATCAGTAATAGACACATCTTGTATCCATTCAGGTACGTATAAAGTTAAAGTTGCATTCTTTCTCTTATGCTTGTTGTAGTTTCAGTTGTTCACACTTCCAGACGTCATCTTCTTCATGCTCTCTGATGAGTTTTCTTGTACCCGATATCCTCATGCTTGCAGATTGCCATTGTGCAGTCACATGACTTAGTCACATGATCAGATTCATCTCTCAGAGGTCCAGTCCAGGAGCAGCCCTGTTCTGTGTTCTCACATTTTACTATTAACTCTTTAATCTGCCTGTCACTTGTTCAAAACACAAGTGTGTTATATCTATGAACTTCATATCTAAATGGTATTGCCAGTTTTATGGATTACATCAACGAAGGGCTACTGGAGTATTCTGTGTATCTAGATAACTTACTTTTAGTGTCTTCAAAGTACCTTGATCTTTTCCTGCAATTTGGGCATTTTTTGTCTCGCATTTTCCACACAACTACTACGAAATATTTTCCCACAGTTTGACTCTTGTTGAGGATCATCAGTAACCTCATGACAGATCTGACAGATCAGGTCTTGATTTGGCTCCTGGACAAACGTGTGTGGACTTGCCATTGCTCTATTGGTAAGGTGTGGCCAGTGGTGGTGAGGCAAACTATTGCCAACTGAGCTGAAGTGGAAAATAGGTCAAAAGGTTAATTAAGTAACCAGGGGAATTTCCAGGGGAATTTCCAGGGGAATACCCTTAATATGTTGAGTTACACTATCTGTACTTGTGGGAATAGTAATAGGGTAATGGAAAGTAATCTGGCTTAGAGAAATGTGTGTGTGAGTGTGCTTTTGTAGTAACAGCTCTGAAAAGCTAATGTATCAAGTTATATGTACCTTTGTTGTTTGTGCAATTCTCTTATCTATGTTTTATCCATGTTCTTCATAGAAGCTTTAATATCTGACTGAACCACACTAGCCTAAATTCTCTCCTCTCTCCCCTTCCCATTCAATATATATATATTCCACCCTTGATATCTTCACAATGATATCTTTAGGTACAGTACTTTAATATTCCATATTTCATTTAATTTCATGCTGTACCCTTGTAGTTATAGCAACCAGCCAAACTTGTCACTTTACCTGGTTTTTACTGCTACCTTTTATCCTCTGGTGTGGTGTACTCAACAGGGTTAGAGCAGCTGCTTAAATATCAGCTGGGGTGTGTGGGTAGCCCCTACAACCAACTTTATTGGGGTGTTAGTTACCAGTCCTTTAGTGATAATTACAGCAGTGAAGATATCTAGTATGGAACAAACCACTTATTACACTCTGTCAGATTGATATGGCAAGATATTTCACTCTTAGGCTTTGTTTTTACTCTGCCTCTGACTCTTGAAAATATATTAGCCTGCTCCTGAAATATTCACCATATCACACTTAGACTCATGTAATAAGTACTACATGTGTGTATATATATAATACTTATAGCACGAGTCAGAGTACAATATGGGAAAATATTTTACGAGCACGCAAAATATTTTCACGAGCCAAAGGCGAGTGAAAATGTGGCGTGAGAGTAAAATATCATTCCCATATTGTACGACGAGTGTGATAAGTGATTTATTGCTTCTTTGAAATTTTTCTCAACCGGTTACAATACAATTTTCATTGATTTTACTCGCTACGCGCGCGCTACAAGTAGCGTACAATATAAACCGTACAATATGGGAGAATACAGAACGCTCGCGTGATGCGGAAATATTCAAGTAAAAATATCAAAGCTGCAATAAATATATAATATATATAACAAAATAAATTATTGCCCTAACTTACAAACTTGCATATATATTAACTTGTACTATGGTGAGCTTCATTTTTATGCATAATGATTTGGCATCATGTCCTTTTCCAACTTATTTTACTAGAAAAAAATGGGGAAAAAGTTTTTCAAGCGTTACACTATTTATAAGAGTTTTGTGCTAAGTTACTGGATGGTCCCTGGAGGCTAAAGTGACAGCCTCTATCTTCCACTTTCACAAATATATCCCTGACCACGCCCTTTGGTGCATGGAACTACAGCCACATGTATGAGATACACCATGACGTGGAGGTCAGTATGAGATTACACAACTGAGGGCCGAATGCCTGAGGATAGTATATATCCCTTACCAACCGAATGGAGTGGTGCAGCCAGCTTGTACCATGACTCTAGGCTATAGGAAACACACGAACACTAATTTTAATTGGATGGTTTACTTATTCACCTCCTAGGAGGTGGGTGTGATACTTTTCACCTCGAACCTCGAATTGAGCAATGTGATTCAGACAGTACCATGGTACAAGTTTTGTTATTACCAGAGAGTTGTGCTGAACACCCAGTGAAACTGATGTTGCATGAGTGGCTCATAGTGACTGATTCAACCCACGGATCTGGGTATTGGTAGGCACTAAAAATGAAAGAACATGGTCTTAACTTTACGAGATCTTATTTTGTGACATGATATAGGATAAGACACTGATATTGAGACCTTTACTAACTTATTGATACATTGGAAATTTTTGAGAGGATTAATGGAGCATAAAATCCAATGAATTATGTTACAATCAGTCATTCATGACAGAAACTAGTTCCTCAAGTTCATCAGTGAAGAATTGGGGAAGACTTTTCTTCTAATACACACTTCATGAAAGTTTTTTAACATCTTTGTTATTGAACTGAAGTAGAGGATTGAACAGGCCATAGAGCATTACAAAGATAAGTTCAGGTTCACCTGAAGAGCTCAAATAAACTATAAGGAATCATTTTGTAGCATAACACGCCTCATGAAAAGGTTCATTTAAAAACTTCTTCCTTTACTGCTATATGAATTGACTTAACATGAACACATTAACTGTTTGAGCTTGCTTTCATTCTTCTGGGCCAATGTTGTTTGGCTGACTGAGAATACATGCATTGTTTTATTGGATTTAAATGTATACTAAAAACAGTTTATGTTTTAGAAAACAAAGAATATATATAACACATCAACATTACTCTGCAACTAGAGGTCCAAAATATGTATAAGGGAACGAAAATTACAATAAATGAGTTCATAGTTATAAGCACATGAAGTGTAATGCATTGGTTTAAATTTCACAGTTTTGTTGTTTCCTCGAGTTCAAGGTGTGAGATTGACGTTCAGCCATTGCTGGTATTCTGTAGTTTGTATATTAACTCTGAAATATAGAGTGTCATTTAGAAGGTAGCACTCATCTTCATCTTCACTTTCATCATCATCTTCACTTTCATCATCATTCCTGAGAAAATCGTACGGGTTGCTTCGCTTCTTGAGGTCTTCGTGGAGGATAAACCTAGCATTGAAATATATTAGCTTATTTGCTGTCGGGATTTGGTTGATGTCACATTTTTCCTGTGTTTCGTCTTCACCGTGGTGATTGGCGTCTTCTTGCTGGTTGAGTAGAGTCACTGTAGTTTGTCCCACAATTGGCCAGGACAGATCTGTATCATAAGGTCCTTCAAGTAGCTTTACAGCGACTGACATGTATTCATTTCTGACATTACCTGTACCATTGGGGCGGACTACCAGTTGTACTTTGTATCCGTTAGGATGAGAGAAAAATGGTTCTGATACAAATCTTGAATTGTTTTGTTTAAGTACTTTATAATTGGTCATTTTAAAGGTTTTTCCACTCCCACTTGCAGTATTCTTCTCTTCCCTCATTTTTTTAACGGCATTCATAAGCAGAGGGAGGTGAGTTGCGTCATCTTCTTCATGTTCTCTTATTCTCTTTCGTATATTCTTCTCCGGGCAACCGATATCTGCATGCTTGCATTTCTCTACGGCAAAGTCACATGACTTGGTCATGTGATCGTGGATATATCTCAGTTGTCCAGTCCAGGAGCAGCCATATGTATTGTTCATGCATTTGACTTCCAAGTCTTTAATCTCATTGTCACCTACATAGATTATTGTGTGTGTGTATATATTTAATATATATATATATATATATATATATATATATATATATATATACATAATTATATATACTATATATATTGTATATATATTCAGTAGCTTGCAATATAAAATTAACTGAATAAGGCTACTCTAATTTTGGCCGTAAGTTATTCGAAATTTTGGCTTAGACTATAATAACATTCCTAAGTTGACTCTAAGTGCAAATCTCTTAAATTGACTAATATTTAAATTACCAATGCAGCCATTTCTTACTTTTTCTATCTTTGAAGTACTTAGGTTGCTTATCTCTGCAGTGAGGGCACCTCTTGCCTTCTCCAAGCTTGTCCAGACATTTGGCACAGAAGAGTTTCCCACAGTTTATCTCTTGCTTTGGACCTTCAGCAACTTCTCTACATATTAGACACTTGAGGTTTGATTCCGGTTCCCTGACAAACTCATACTGACTGTCCATTGCTAAGAAAACTGTTTGTGTTTAAAGAAGAAATGAGTGCTCTATATATATATAGTAACACAGGTAGGGAGATAACCAGGGAGATAACCAGGGGAATACCTGGACAACTAATACATTACGTAATAGTTAGAGCATAAACTAAACTACACTTTTCAAAACTAAGCTAAGCTTCATGGGTATAGATAAATCAAACAACAACAATATATAAAACAAAAGATAGTTATAATCCTTTCAATGATTCAGTCATTTTGGGCTGAAATAATTATAACGATAGCAAATTTTCTTGTTTTAACAGCCAATATTGTTAATTAAACCATGGGTTTGAGGAATTATCACTGATAACCATCCCGATCCCCGAAGGTGATGCCTGAGGGAGATCTGTGTCCAATTTAAACTCCCTTTGTGGTACAAATATTTTCCCCTCACAGGCTATTGAAGAGGAATATCACAGGGGAATAACATTTTAATCCATGGTTGTTACCACAGCAACTATGGCATAA
>WLWD01004271.1_pt1 | contig 19386 bp, 10 predicted proteins | sample 6712731 | NCBI WGS metagenome assembly WLWD01 (sample SAMN12718690, study PRJNA576275) | sponge metagenome | isolation source: marine sponge | host: Mycale hentscheli | place: New Zealand: South Island, Marlborough, Capsize Point | collected 2014-11-01
TTGCTACAAATTTGGCTATGTCCACCCCATCCTTATGGGCTGCTAGCTGACTAATTTCACGAGACATGTCAGCATCTATGGAATCTGAACTACCACGGCTACTACCACTACTGTGGGACCCAGACAACAACCCAGAACTCGCTAGGCCATTAAAGAATTCAGAGAAAGAGGACTTCAATCTGGAATCGATCACAGAGGTTATGGATTCCACCTCATTAGGGATATCGGGATTTTCTTCATCACCCATTATTGTGCTAGCTGGGGTATCACCACTGACTGGACCACTACCCGATTCTAAATCTAACTCACGAACAGGAGAAACACGCTCAACCTCGCCTACACCAGAGCCAGAGAACAAAGACAGAGAACGCCCAGAAGCAACACTACTTGCACAACTACTACTTTGACCATAGGTTTCCGAACACAGGGACTCACCACTTGATCCCAAATTCTGCCTCCCACGCTTGCACACTCGACCAGGCTGCTCACGTTGGCTCATCCAGGCAATCCGACCAAAGGACACGATCCTGCAGAACGCTCACGGAACAAGTACACAAAGGAAAACAAAGGTGAAAAGCGAAAATAGGAAGACCAAAATACTGCACGCGAAATGCACAAAACAAACAGAGTGATACACTATTAGAAACGACAACAAAACACGTCACGCAAGTCACAAGACTAAAGCAATCAACACTAAGTCACAAGACCAAAAATGAAACACGCTAATAGGTGCTAAACACAAAAAATGACACTTCAACTCAACCAAAGTTCTCTCGAAACCATGTGTGAGGCGCTCCAAATAGAGTAGAAGAAGGAGATAATGGCGATTTCACGGGAAAGATGCACGCAAAGTCCAACCGTACACTGAATCCGAATGTTAAATCGGTCACGACACAGTAGAGACACACGTAAGCACACGCAGTAAATCCAGTAGAAACGCACACACGAAGACAGTCCAATCCGAGTTTTAAATCGGTAGAAAGTCAGACACAGAGTAGCGAATATCAACGAACGTAGGAATCAGAATCTCAGCACCGCTGCCTCCAATTGTGGGTTGGTGGGCTCGAAGGGATCACACACTCCCGAGACCAACCGCCGGCACAGAGGGAAAGCACAAGGCACGAAGCCAGGGAAGCTCACGAAGAGCAGAAGGTAGATCACAGGGCTCAAAGGACTCACACAAACGCAGACGCCTGAACTCTGTGGCTCGCTGCCACCAGAGTTCTTCACAGTCGATTAGTACGCAAACGCTCTGGCTATTAACCCAGTGTTGCATAAACTAAGACAAGAAGGAACTAACGATACGCAGGCGTGTCCAAGCTTAAATAGCAACAGACACGCATGCGTAGGTGAAGGTGTTCACGGATAGACATCTGGACAATAACTTAAAGCATGCATACACACAGCAGATGATACAATAAAGATAATAATACAACGATAAAATGACATGCCAACAAAACAATATAAGTTCTTGTGATAATGTTCCTTTCCTCCGCCCACACACAGGCTAATCAACAAACCCATCGTCACTTGAGCTTTACTCTCATGTTTCAGGAGTAATTGCAATAAATACAAACCTCAATTATAGGTATATAACTGGTGATGTGCTTGAGCAGAAAGGGCGAGCGAGCCAGTGCACAAACGAAACACTTCAAAAGAGTCTATTAGTCTATTTCTAATCTTGCTTAGATAATATTGATTGCTAAGCGTAGTCGTTGTGACCATTATTTACTTTAACTAACAAGTACAGAACCACTTTCTTACCTCAATTTCCTGAGTACTGGTATTTTCTGTAGTCTCTAATATCGCATTCTGACTATCTGAGTAACCAGTAGCTTTTGACAAGTACTCACAGCTACTAAAAAAAGGCGAGTTTTTAAAATTACATCTGGTAAAGGGTTTCAATACCATAGTAACCATTCACCATAACATTTTGCGACTTTTAAAAATGAAGTTCTAAAGAATTACTGGACAGTGTTGAGTATAACAGTAAGTTTTTAAGACCAAGGTGCGTCTTATATCATTCAGAAACAACCTAATGCGAAGGGGTAAATAATTAATTTCCTTGAATGATATGGGATCGCTAAACGAAAATGTTCTGTTTAGTGGAGGTATGGGAAGGGGTAGACCACGAAGCAAAAACAAAAACACAAGGGTCAACATACGAATGACATCTGTACGTCCACACATAAACAAATATCCCCGATTTGCAATTGTGTTACCCCTGAGAGTGTCTCGTTCGCTTCACTCTCCCACCAACTATTACATACTGTACAATAATTATAACACATATACACAAGGGGAATACGGGAAAATTTCACTAGTTCTTATTGAAAGCAACTGGCTTCAAATAAGGATAAGTAACTATGTAGCTAGAAAAGAGGTATTCTTTGCTACTAAATAGTTAGTTCAGTAAGGACTGAACAGTTTAGCAGTGCAACTGAGTTTTTATCAAGACATAATCAAAGGTAACAGCAATTCATTACTAATCATAAATGGTAATAATAAGTGGTGGTAGCATCAGGAACAATGCACCTCTTTCCAAGGTAAGGTGCTGAATGGTTGTATACAGTAACTGTAAAACAAAAAAATTGCAATACATTAGCATTTTTATGTAACACAATGTCTCCCTATCACGATTCATTGATGTTCATATAATATCGATTAAATTTTGTGGGTCAAAAATTTGTGTGTTCTCTAAGGTAATCACTGGTGGGTGAGGCTAATACAATAGTGGTGGATGCGGCTAAATAATTAGTGGTGGGCGTGGCTATGGTCCTTGAAGCTCCTCTGGAGAAGTTGATGTCAAAGAACAATACACAGGCCCTTTAAACATAATGATACCTCTAATCAGGCAAGAAATGAAAGCTAAGGTAAGAATTGTTCTAGGCAGAGGATAGAAATACACCAGTCAAAATAAAATAAGGATTGACTAAGTTAGATTGTCTATTACATACACCCAGTCTATTAGACAAACACTATCACTTGACTCTGCTGCACTTGTACACTAAACATAAGAACATCCCATGGAATGTCCCATGGGATCGTGGGATGGGATGGACATTTTATGGCATTTCTGGACACCTATGGGTATGTCAAACAGCACAATAACCAAGAAGACCAACCACCGCCACTGATCTAATAGGAAAAAAGTCCAGGAATTTTGTAGACTTAACTGCATCCCGTAACATAACCTAGTTATGCAGACCAACCCTTTACCTGACCGCTATGCTGGGAAAGGGTGTGGAACTTCGACCATATAAATTTTGTTTCATTCATTATTTTACCTTGAACAGCTTATGGTGTGGTTAGCTCCATTGCGAGAACCTGACCATTATGTAGTTTTTAAAATTAATTTGTGGTTTATGCCACTTTTAAGTAACTCGGCACTTTTAGTCCCGGTCTGCCTCTCGACTCTGTACTGAAGAAAAATTGTATATTTTTCTAGCTTATTGATGCAGTTTTGAAACCATCAATTTCATAAGAATTTTTCCAACATCAAATTTATTACTACAAGAAGCAAGTTCTGAACACTTATTATCTACTCTGCAGCATTTTCATTCCAGCCAGCAAAACAATATTCACAACTGAAACAGCTTGGAGGTACGCGACACCACAGCATAATCAAGTCAACCAACCAACCACAATTAGAGACAGTAGAAACCATGTTAAGGCACCAAATTTTAATAACATTTTTAAAGAACGAAATACGTACAGTGAAAGTTTCAGATCACCTCAGCATAGAGGTTGGGTAAAGGGTCTGATCTGTGAGACCAGTCAGAGACAATCTAATTCAAAAGGGTAAATCATTAAATTTCCTAAGATGATCAGGTAAAGATTGATAAAAAGATTTCCATTCAGTGGAGTATGGGAAGGAACCGACCACCAAGTGAATGCAATGCGAGAGTTAAAGTACAAAAAAGACATGTACATCCAAGCATATTTGCTCACCAATAATAATAATAAATGACAACATCAACAACAATAATAACTAGAGCACTGAAGTGCAAACCCTCAGCGCTAGTTAGCTAGTATGATAAAGAAAAGGAAAAGTGTAGAAACAAAAAAAAGAAAGAGAAGTGGCATGAAGAGAGGCAGGAAAGAGAAAAAGACAATGAAGAGGGACAAAAGAAAGAGGAAATGAAAGGAAAAGGTAGGAAAGCAATAAAAACAGTAGGAAGAGGAAAATAAGGCAAGAAGACAAAAGGAAAAAGAAAAAAAAACGGGATGAAAAAAAAATGAAAAAAAAAGCATCTACTTCGGTTTGAACCAGAGACTTCTAGGTTAGCTATTTGCTCACTCAACACCACACGCTCAATCCATGTAATTGTTAGCTATTTAAAAGTGATTTGCAACCTGCAAGCTGGCTCACGTGACAAGCAAGTTTTTTAAGGGGCGGTTCCCATTACCGTAACGTACGATTGTGGGACTGAAATTCTACTCGCTTTTTCTTGAAAACTAAGTCAAAACTAAAAATTCTGGCACATTAAAGGGACTTACTCTGTGAAGTGCTATAATTTGATGTCGCTTTCAAAGCCTGGGTAGCCGTAATCTTCGAGATCCCCTGTTGACTGACAGACGGAATGACTGACAGGATGACTACTGTAACCCTCTGGGCGCATGCGCGCTGAGGGTTAACAACAACTGCTATTCTTCAGCACCTAGCTTACTATACGAAACATCAGAGTTGAAGAATCAGGGAGTTGTACTTCAGTATACATATTGAGGCTAAGAAGACTTAATTATGAGAGGAATTAGTAACTTAACACTGGTGGACATTACTGATGAATGAAGTGATAAAAGCATAAACCACAGTCTCCAATCTCTATGCCAAGCCTTAGCTGGAAACTCCAACTAAGCAATTACTGTTCTGTACTCACATAACTAAACTGTTGCTACATGTGCTTATTACCATGTGACAAGAGTCCACGTCCTACACATACTTCACTCTATGTAACTGATGCATATCATGCCCTGTGCAAGTATACCTTAAACTAATAACATGTTCTTCACCAGACAATGGCAATATTAATGAGACCAACAACCTATCCCTAGGCTATACAAATACACATTCCCCCCACCCCAAACAGCAGCCACCGGAAAGTCATTATTAGTCACATAAATAACTTATACACTGGCCTTCATTATAAAATGTTTTTATCTCAAATAAAACTGATACAAATGGGTCAATATACCTTCGCGAATAGACTTCTTGTATATGAGGGGGAGGGGCACAATGTTTAAGCCATTCACCGGCACGTCATCTCCAAACAAAATTGAAACAAATAGGACATCACACCTCCATAAATAGAGGCTTAACTTATTGGGCATACCAATAATCACTAGCTTGAGTATGTGCACACACATTCCCTAATTAGGCACCACCTTAATAAAGAATAATAACACATGTCACACAATTTTGGTTACCATCCATCAAATAGCATAATGGTTAGTGTGTTTTCGGTACTCACTTCCACATTGAGCAACTTACGTGCTGCGAGGAAATTCAGCCTTGCTGATAAATATTCAGGGGTGTTCAAAGGAGTCACCACCTACTTCTATGTCCTAAAGTCACATTAAAATAGTAATGTAATAGCATCTAGAGAGTGTGTGTGAGGGGGGGAGGGTAATAACCGCTTATTTACTGGGTGGTACTATAAAGTCATGAGACGAGCAGAAAAGGCTACACTAGTAGTATTCAACCATAAATTTCTGGAATATCCCACCAACTATTTTGTTTCAACAAAAATCGATGAGATACTGAACAAAACTCCAAGTAAAATGGCACTCACAATTAGTTTTATTCTGTTAATTCCATTACCTCCTGCACATTAACGCCACGTAGTTTAGAACACCTATTCTTGCCCCATCGATTAGTCTGACCAGATTTCCCCATCACGCAGAGGTACTACTCTCCAACCTTTTCGTCCACAAAGAGCGCGCGCAATAGATCAGCACATATGACGATCGCTGAGTTTACCTAATCTGACTGGGCGGTGCCTATTAAGTTGCTATAGTTACGAGGGAAGTAAAACTAACAACGAACGGAACTTATTCGGGTATGTATATTATTATTAGCTAGCGTTTAAAAATAACATGAATTTCTCTAGCTAGTGAATTAATAATTGTCAACTAACTGTCTAAAACTCAATCACTGAATCTTAGCGTATTGTGCTAGCTATACTAGCTAACTCTCTTGCACTACATCTTGCCTAGCCCCGTTCTCCAAACGTAAAGGAAAAAGTATCACTATTATTTGTTGCCAGTGATTTTAACATAACTTAGTAGATTTACAGTCTCCAGTTAACAAATTGGCAACATCAAGTGAATAAAATTATATCTTACAAATTCATAGATGATTGTGCCACTATAATACTTGTATTTATAGTTGGGTAACCTGCATAGAGAAATTATACAGATATTACAGATATAGCTAGTAGACTTGCCTTGATATGGATTACCGTAAATAATAGCAGCAGGTGTTATTAGTGGCATAAATGTGTGGGTGTGTTGCTTTTACATGTGGTGCTATAAATAATATGTAAGCTAAAACATGCACTTGACTTTTTCATGCTTACTTATGATAATGCTCAATTCCCTATTAATGCAAGGTGTTATTTCTGTGTAGGGTATCATAAACCTTACCTATAGTAGTAGCTACTGATGCTATCATCTCATGGGTACCTAACATAGGGTTGTATATCCTATTCAGCTCTACACTATTTGATTATCTGGCATTTGAGTAGTCAGCAGTTTGATCTGTGTAGGTAGGAAAATACTTGGAGTAAAGCACTTGCACAGCTACATGTGTGCATCTGAAATATATCACTAAGGACTGTTATTTATTTTAAAGGAGTTCTTATCTTACAGCTATAGCTATTAGTAACACTTGTTGTTATACTTATAACAGAAACATGAAATTCAAAGTCTGGCTATTTGTCCCATGCCCACTCCAAGACTGCTGCTGCATACCAGCCACAAGATTTAGGAGAAGATACTGCATTGCACTGCATAACTATAACTGCACCTGACAGTTTAATGACGATTTACTGGTTGAATTAAGATGGTGGGTCTCTCAACAACTATTGATGACCCACTTCTGCACTTGAGTTTTCACTCTGACCAGCTTTTCACTGTAGCATGTACTTCACTAGGCAAATAAATGTCTCAGCACTTGCCCTATGTTCCATGGAACCAGCATCCCATCAGATCTCAACAGACAAGATGATACTGTACTTGTGACTGTATAAGTCTGATAATTTTAGTGCTATTTTCATCATTCACCTATTTATGTGAGGCAGAAGAAATTCCTATTATAGCGGAACGCATGTAAAATGGCATATACGTCTTAAATTTTAATAACAAATAATTTATTAACATATTATTATATATATATCATAAAATGAACACAATGAAACAATTCAGTATTGATAACAGTAGCTATGAACTTGACAGGACACTATCCCACAGAACTTATGGTACTGTTAGCTCCTGCAGCCGACGATTCCAAAGAGCCATTTTCAAGTTGCTAAAAAAGAAAAAAGATGTAACTGATATTTACTACATACACACACAACACTGCTATTTACAGCCATTGTAAAACAGCTGTTATGTGGCAGTACACAGCCATTGAATGTGTTAATAAAATATTTTATCATCATTTTAATGAAAACACACACTCAAATAGGAGCCATCAAAATAGAGAGACTTACTGTACACACAAAAAGAGCCTGAAGAAGTGAGTACAACAATGCAGTACTTGATACTGAGGAGAAAGGGACACTAGGACTCCACCCTCACACTAAACTGAGTTCTTCCTCCCCCAAACAGAGGTGTCCACACACACCCCCCTCCCCCCCCAAAATAACATTCCCCCCAACCCCCTTTCTCCACCCACAAAAACCTCCTCACTATATTGTTTAAAGTAGACAACAACAAAAACAACAAAAAAAAATCTGCAGCTACAATGAAATGTTCTGCTGTAGATGTCCAATAACATTAAATAATATTGAATATGGGTAGTGGGTGAAGAAGTCTGGATCAGAAACTCAATTGGTGAGGTTATTCTCTGCAACAAAAATGCACTGGAAGTGCAGTAGCAAAGGTAAAGGGTTAACAGGCCATGGGGTAGGGAAGGGAGCATGTGTAGTAGAGAACGTGTGGGCCATGGGTTGGGCAGCTCCAATAAAAGCACAGTGCAGCCCGCGTCACACAGCAAAGGGAGTTAGACAGCGGACAGCTAGTGGCAAAGAACCCCACCCACCCACACCACAGTAGTTTCAATAAGACTAGGACATAAATAGGAAGGAGTTGGTGCAGTACACATCACTGGAGGGAAAACAAAAGTCAAAGTGGTAGGACGAGGACTACCTCTCAGGGTGCTGCCAAGTAGGCGTATAATGGAGCGCCAAGTAGTAAGCGGTACGACTGAGGTTAGTTAGGAGGACTTATTAGACAGTTCATTCAATTTATCATTCAAATCAACTCTAACAACAAGACCCTCACGTGACCCCTTATTGAGCATGACTCAGCAAGTAATTAGGCGTGGGTGACATAAAAATAAAATAAACGAATGAGATGAGTGTACAAATGACATAATTGATTAACTTTTATAGTCTGCAGCTCATAGAAGTGTGCATGTGTGTGAGTCTGTGTAGTGTCCACTTGAGTATTACATGTGTGTATGTGTATGTGTGTATGTGTGTATATGCATGTGTGCATGCGTGTGTGTATGCGTGTGTATGTGTGTATGCATGTGCGTGCGTGTGTGTATGCGTGTGCATGTGTGTGTGTGTGTGTGTGTGTGTGTGTGTGTGTAGTGTCCGTGTGTTGTGTGTGTGTGTTGGTAGGAGAGGGGGAGGGGGTTTGGAGGGTTAGACTTCAGAGTGTTTCGCAGGAGTAATGAACACTCACTATCATTGGGTGGACCAGTCATGTGGCTACAAAGACTATCATGACTATTCAATTACACAGGAGTTACCAGCTGAAGCTACTTCAAAAATAAAATAATAAAATTACATAAGTGAGAACTTCACGGAATATTTTAAAGCCACCATAAGTGATAACATGTTCTACAATGCAGTAGACATGGATTTTTAGCCAATTGTAAGGGGTTTAGGCTCCTGCCTCCTCCCTTCCAAAGTTGTTGTAATCTTAGTGGAGAAATTTACTCCAAATATTCATCAATTTCCTGAAAATGACAAACCCCTTTCAGGGCTCCATACAGGATTTTTTTCTGGGGGGGGGGAGGAGGTAATGCTAATATTAGCTGCTTTATCCACTGTTAAAATTCAGAGGTATACGGGGATTTTTTCAGAAACATTTAAACTTTTGAACACACTCCTCGTCCTTCCTTGGAACAGCATCAGTTGAAAGATCTTCCAGCTACATACGAAGCTCATTAAAACCCGTATACGCAGCAGTATCACTGACTAAAACCTTCGTCAGCTCGTAAGAATTGCCATTGAGGCCCTGAACTTTCGGCTGTAAACTTGGATGAAGTTCTAGAGATTTTCAAACAAAAAAGTAGAAGAATTGTGCTTTGGTTTACATTTTTTAATAATAAAAAAGAATTTGCTCTGAGTTACCATTTATAATTATAATTAAAAATTCAGATTTCTTGGGAGGTGGGGGGGAGGGGGGGAATTCCAGGGCCACCCCCCTCTGTATGAAGCCCAGCCTTTAAAATGTTGACTTTGCCTACCTAAAATTTCATTTGGCAACACTCCAACACATTGCCACACCCACCATAGCAAAACACCTGCATATGACCATGCCCACCATGGCAATACTCCCACACATGACAACAATCATTAATGACCTTAGCAATGACCACACCTACAATTCTACTAGGCAATAATCTAAAACATTGCCACACTCCCCCCTCCCCCCATGCCCCATGACCGCACCTACCACAGTAGTACACCCACACAGACCACACCTATAATTTGACCATGTCAATGACCACACCCACACAACAATGATTCCACCCCTCCCACACATAGCCAACCATCTTGGTGATAATTCCACTCCTCCAATCTGCAGTACAAGCAAAAGAATGGCTACAGCTGGCACAACTTTATAATAAGATTAATATGATATTGCCGCAGGGATTAATTATGGGAAGAGGAGGGGGGGGGGGGTGGAACTTGGGCAGTAGCAAAACAATTATTAATTGCAATAAAATTGCCTCAATAGCACACTACAAAGTAGGGAAAAACTATTCCTCCCCTCCCCCCACTAGTGAACCCTACTTGGTCCCAATTACAAGAGTTCTGTTGTGTTGTACACAACACACACACACACACACACACACACACACACACACACAGTACATGGGAAAACATAAGAGTATTAACACACACACATTGAATGTCTCACCCACTTACCAACATCTGCTTCAACAAGAATTGTCTTCTTCTAGAAGTCGACTGGAAAAACTGCAACTGTTGATTATTAATACAATAAGCTTCTTCACAGACATCAAGACCTTCTACCATTCCTTAATATTAAACACAAGTAAAAATAAATAACAATCTATTTGGTCAAGCCCTCCCCCCCCCCCGGCACTATACTTTCTTCGAAAGAGTCTACGAAAATATTTCATCATAGTCATATCCCTAGTAACTAGTTATGTGCTTGTGAGCACCAATGGCGAGCGACGCTAAAGACTTTACTATTTTTATATGACATGATTTTGACTTCTAAAAGCACTGAAGCTACTGAAATAAGGTCGTCGCAGTTTTTTTTTTTAGCTATACCTGGTACAGGTATTTCAGTGCCATAGTAATCAACTTCGGGCAACTGCTTGAATTGAAGGAAAAAACACAAACAATACCGTTATTTAAAATTTTGTATTTATTTAAAAAAGTTTCTTTGTGATAATTGCCTTAGCTAAGTTGGTTGAAGCTACACAGTCTTTGACACAACATGGACATGCTCGCCATTCCGCAGAACTTCCTAGGCAGTAGTCTATTGGACAATGTATTTTCAAGTAATACTGTTTGTCGGCACGCTATATAACCTGCAAAGAGCTCATGACTACCACCGCCACTAACTCTAATGATTAATGGAAGTCTCCTTAAGTTTTCAAGTTTGAACTCGCACCCACAAAAGAATTCAACGGTATACATCTATTCTAGGATGATAATGGTACTGTCTATAAACCTTAGAGTTTCTGTTTAGTGCCATTTGTGAGGGGGGTTCGACCACTAACTTCCCTCATCAAAACGCTGAGGTCAAAGTACAAAATGACATACGTACGTCCATATATATAAATAAATAAATAAACAAACATCCCCGATTTTCGATTGTGTTACCCCTGTAAGTGTCTCGCTCGCTACGCTCGCTCGCCAATTATCACTTCTGGTACATAACCTAACCATCTCCCCACCCCTTGGTACGGTACATATGCCAACAAGTAACATTTCTTGTTCCTCCAATGCCTATCTCGGTGTACCACACACGTTACTATATATAGCTGCTCTCTATCAAGAATGTCAGTTTAATAAAATTACGATGCTTGCACACTTACCAGGGTTATATCTAGAGATTATTTCTGGGTGGGGTGTGTGTGTGTGTGAAGCTTGAGCAAGTTTACCTCCCTCTCTCTCTCTGTATGGATGTATTTGTATTAATGGTACATTCTAACTATCCAATCAGAATGCTTAATTCACAATGCTATATTTCATACTCACCTGCTACGAAGTGAACAAGTGAATTGTCCAATCACGATTAGTTTTATGCTTTTCCTATAGCCTAGAGTCATGATGTTGTACCACTCTGCGTTTGGTCAGTGAGTGACTTACACTATCTTCGGGCCTCTGGCCTTCAGTTGTGTAAATCCAGTATCGACATCCACGCAATTATGTAACCTACATATACATACATATATTTATTGTCATTAGACCACTGACTATTTTCGCATCATGCGTGCTTTCAATATTCTCCCTTGAACGCTCCATACGGAATGCTTCAACGTGCATGAATGTAGTTCTGTACAATTCCCGGCCATGCTGGAATGTTCAATATGCATCATGTGATGAGGAAACACTTAAGGTACTCAAGGGAAACATCTAGGGAAAAGTCCCATTCAATTCAAACGTTATGCTAACTTGATATCGTGAAGCAAAACCATCATATACTGCAAGAATCATTAGCTCACATGATTACAATGTGACGAAAGGGGCAATCACCAACCAAAGCAGGTGCCTGAAATTAACTAAAACTAGCATAATAAAAGGTCTAAATAGTTGTTCAAGTAACTCAAAACAACATTTAATTGTCAGTAATCTCCAAAATGACAGACAGACAGATCGACAGACAGGACGGCTACAATATCCCTCTCGCACACGCAGGCTGAGGGTTAATTACATATCTTGTCTAAGTCAAATATATGTGGATACCATTATTTCTCAATGTACTTTACTTTATTCCTCCAAAATACAAAACAAAAAACAAACAAAACAAAAAACAACAAAAAACAACCAACAACAAACAGAAGAATAAATAACCCCCTCCTTCCCCCCACCCAGAAAACAAAACAACAAACAACAACAAACAAACAAAAACAACATCAAAGGCCAGTAAAATGTACCTAACCATAGATAAACCTCTTCTACTGAATATGGACATCTGAAATAGTCCTTCAGGGAAACTCAACATTCCAACAAAAGTGCTTCAGCCCAATCACAAGTCAAATGAGAATGACCACTAGGGGAACTGAGGAGAGGCTGGCCAGTGAGTATCATAACTTCAGAATACGTGTTGGATGGAACACAGGGACAATAAGAATGTTGCCATTTGCATAAATGATCATCTAAATACACAAATATAGATTTAGATATAGAACAGACTTCTCCATAACAATGTGGCTTTCTTTTGCTCATCCAAATGATCATCCTAAACTTCTTAGCCAAAACTTAAAACCTGATACATATATATTATTCATTTGATACAGGAGAATATCACGAGTCTGTTGGCTTAGTATTTACGCGAGTGCCGCAGGCACGAGCGTAAATACCGCCAATCAGACGAGTAATATTCTCGGGTATCCAATGGATAATAAATTTATTAGGTACTGCTCATGGCAATACCTTGGTAACAAGAAATTTACCTAGGGGGACGTAATAACCCAACGTAATAACTATAAACACAGGTGATATGGAAAAATATTGCCCTAAGCCACATCCTGTTTACTTTAATGCATTTTCTATGTGGCAACAGTTATCAGGCTCTGTTCAGTACCTAATAAATGTCACATATATTATCCACAGATAAAAAACCGACCAAAACAAAAAACAAAAAACAAAACAACAACTAACAAACTGTGTCAACTTAGACTTGATTTAGTATAACATTTGATCATGATTGATATTATATCAAGTATATTTCATAGCAGATATGTCGTTCAGTAACATTTTTCATTCTTGTACTTAAAAAAAAAGGCTGATTAAAACTAGGTAGTATAGAACATACTCGCAGCAGACATTACACCATTGACAGAAGTCCTACAGACCACAGTTCAAACACTAATAAAACTTCTTCACTCTGACTTCAGGAAGGGTAAGGTGAAGGAAAGGAAGAGGTGGTGGGAAGGGAGAAGGGGAGAATATTATGAGCAAAGGTTCTTTTCTTGTAGTGTTCTATAAGAACAAGAACTATCTACAAGTCGCCTTATTTTCTTAGCATAGTAATGAGAATCTAATTATTGCACACCACAACTATGGAATTAGGATGTGGCTATGTCTCATATCCAAAACATACATCACCAGCTCATGTAGTCCGGCGTAGACAGACCCTGTACCGAACCGCTATGCTGGGAATGGGTTTGGGGACATGGCCATACCAAATTTGTTCTGCCACACATATATTACGGCGGTCAATTACCGTTAGCAAATTACCGTTAGCAAATTACCAGAATAGAAATTCCTGTGCACATCAGCCACCCTTTCCAAAGCTAGGTTTAGCAATCATAGCTAATTTGTGATAGAAATTCAGGTATAAATGAGGTGGGACACTCACTACTTCCTCATTCCTCCAGAACAAATTTGGTATGGCCATGTCCCCAGACCCTCCGCGCACTTTGCATGCTACGTGGGTCTGGCTATGCCAGACTACTACAGCTCATCAGATTATATTTAGGATACTAACACTTAAAAATTACCTTCCAGTCCTTTGGTTTAAGAAATGTTATTCTCCAGCTGTATAGCAGCACTGTTTGCAAATAAACGCAACTGTTTGCACCCTGCTCACACAGCAATTCAGCATGGTTAGAACATAGAAGATGAGCATATTGGGTCCAAAAAAAACCCTCTGGCAATGCATCCTGAAATACTCCACAAACAATAGCCCAGTCTTGTGCTTCGCCTTATCGAGCTTCCTATACATCGGGAAGTTCAGTGCCAACTAAGTGGAAGAGGTCGAATGGACACTCAGAGTAAGGAACAATAACATTTCTTGCAGATTAAACGTGAGCTCGAGCTTTAATGCTAGCCAGGCCAGACCCTTTACCGAACGCTCGTTTGCGTTAGGTAAAGGAGAACTCTGGCTAAAGGGCTACGGTTGTAAAAGGCGGTATTGTTCGTGACGATGCCAAACCACTTAACCTTTGTTAGGTAAAGTGTCTTTCAACTTACCTATTTTACTGAAAAGGTTGTTGGTACACTCAATTTATTTATTTATTATTATTATTATTATTATTTATTATTATCTCGCCTCTCTCCAAGTCACAGATTATTATTATTATTATTATTATTATTATTATTAGCTATTATTAGCTGCTACAACTACTATTATTTTATTTATTTATTTATTTATTTTTATTTTTTTTTTTTAATCAGTTTATATTAATTTATATTTACTATTTTAATGAATAAATATGATGAATAAGTTACTACTATTATTATATTTTATGAAATTTAGTTTATTTGTATAATTAATTTAGCTATTTGCTAAAATATAAATTAAGAACTAAAGAATGAATAAAATGAAATAAAAATAATTTTATGAAAGATAAATAACTAATTAGTAATTGAATAAATAATTGAGACCGTGGGTGCTGTGAGTCAAAAGTCTATGGCTTGTTGAAGGATGTGGGACACCGGCATAGTGGTGCAGACAGGAGACCCACGGGCTAGAGACTATCCTTTCCAGCATCTCTCAGTGGCTGTGCAGCGAGGAAACTGTGCCTCTGTCTTGGGAACGATCACCACCTAATCCTTAGTATTTATTTATTGAATAAATAAATAAAAATAAGTTAAAATACATGAGCATAGAAATCAAATGAATAAAAATAAATAAATATTTAAATGAATAAATAAAACAAATAAATGAATAAATAAATAAAATAAATACAAGCATAGACAAATAAATAAATAAATAAATAAATATTTAAATGAATACATAAATAAGAGGAACGAGTGAATGAATGAAGAATAAAGATAGACCCACTAAAATTTGATGCTTTGTGTATCAAATATTTAAGGCATAGCTAGTGTTATACTACTGATATATGCACATTTTTGTGTGGTGTATACCACTGGAATAAATGTAATGTTAAAACAGGAGGATTACTGAGTAATACACGAGTGTGTATACGTGTATACTAGAAGTATCAACACTCAAGTATAAGAATGCTATAACTTTGTAATATACATGATGTATTTGTGTGCTATAATTCAAGTATACACACCTGATTATAACAATGCTATAACTTTGTAATACACATGATGTATTTGCGTGCTATAAGTCAAGTATACACACCTGATTATAACAATGCTATAACTTTGTAATACACATGATGTATTTGCGTGCTATAAGTCAAGTATACACACCTGATTATAACAATGCTATAACTTTGTAATACACATGATGTATTTCCGTGCTATAAGTCAAGTATACATGCTTGAATATAACAATGTTATTTCAGTGATATACACATGTGGTAAGTATGAGTATACTACATGAATACATATTGTTAGTATAATAAAAGGATTACTTTAGAATACATATCATTTACATATGTGTATACCACTAAAATACATATGTGAGTATAACTCAATTATTCTAGTGCTATACACTTCCCAATACACATCAGTATTCTCTACTTTTTGCATGGTGCCGGTCACTACCTAAAGTTGACATTGTGAAGATATCTAGGGTGGTAATATATATATTATATATATAGATATACACCAAAATCTCAATTGAGACTCGTTAGTGAGAGTCTCGCTTCGCTCCCCCAACTATTGTTGTGAAGGAACCAACTAGAGAACTATGTTGAGTTTTATGTGTAGTACCTTTTTTACTAAGTAAGTGAATGCTCAGGTTCAAATGCTTTTGGGAGTATTTCTTAACTAATCAGTCCTCAAACTCAAGGGGTTAAAATAACATTGCAGTAAGTAAGCAACACAGCCAGAATTGGCTACTGACTGACTATGGTTGTTTCTAGATTCTGCCATTGGTAGAGGTAGAGATGGAGCCTGGAGATGCTCTGTTCTTCCACAGCAACATGCTCCATCGCAGCGACCAGAACCAGAGTGATCGCAGGAGGTGGGCCTTCCTCATCGCCTACAAACAGAGCCAGCAATGACCCAGTCATCACTGTCCATCCTCATCCCAACTATATACCAAACTTGACATGGTAAGCCCAAAACAGAGAAATACAATTAAATATTTCATGCAATGTTTTGTACCTGCTCTTTAAATTGAGTTTATAATTAAAGTATTTTTGTCTTCTGATTAGGTTTCTGACTCTGCCATCTTGGAATGCAACACACCAATTGACTTTAGTGGAAAGGATTTTTTAACCAAATGACTGAGTATTCATATTGACTTGACTTTTGTGTTGCTGCACGTTTTAAATGTATTTATGTTATGTACATGTTAATTTCATTTATTATCTGTCATTTCAATGAGCCAAGATGAACACTTTTTTGCAAGACATGGTAGGAACCTAATACTAGCTACATTTCCAAAGCTGATAACAAATTAGCTTGCTCATGAAATATCTGACCATATCACACTTGACTCGTGTAATAAGTATTAAATATACATATGTAAATACCAGCAGAGTAGGAATGTTGGAGCGCATGATGTTAATACTTAAATTTACCCGAGCATGCACACTGAATGTTACTTACTAAACAGTAATCTACTTTTTTAAATTAATGCTTCTGTAAAAAGAGAAGAAAAAAAGACCCAGAATACAAAACTAGTACTCATCTATTTGTAGCATTAATAGATAAAAACTGCTACTATTTTTTATTACTGGCTATTTCAGCCGATGACCGAATGATCATTGAATAGTTGCGATATAAATCTTCAAACTCAACACATAAATACGTACAAGTACAGCATTAGGTAAAGCAAGACTGGAAGTGGTTAAAGGGTTTAAGACGTAGGGTAATGAAATGAGAATTCTTTGAAGCCCTGTTTCAAAAGTAGTTGTAGTCAATAGAAAATATTTGTTAAGATTGACATAATATGTAAAGCATTTTTTTGGTATATGGAAAAATGGTTTCTTTTGATGGAAACAATGCTGCATCAGTGTGATTCTCAGAGATAGCTGATATATATTTTAGAGGAGCCAATCAGCAAGCTATTTGAGTTTCCATCCTATTGAGTATGTGGACTCGAATTACAAGGAATGCCAAATATTAGTATCCCATACAAGAAAAAGATCTTGTTAGCTTTAGAGGAAGGTCACACCAATCTAATCAGTGTTATAAAAATTGTGGAAGTGTCAAGAATCAGAGAATGCAGTACCACTTTAGTTTGGGTACTGACTTCCCACATGTAAATTCATGCATGTGACACACACACCACATAAGGAATTCATTTTTTAGAATAACAGCTGCTTTGTCTTGAATATACTAAAGAATAAGTCTTAAAAGCATTTCCCACACCAGAGCAGAGTGATGCCATTATTCATTAGAATAATGTTGCAGCATTTATTTGAATGAACTTTGAATGAGAAAATTTCATCCTAGTTTTTATTTAAGGGCCAAGATTTGTTGATTTGTGTTTTAATAAACTATTTATGGGAAAGTAGCTATACTCTTGTTAGCTAAACTAACAAGAGTATCGAATTACTCTAGAGAACAACAGATACTCTAAGTAGTATAAAAGTAAGTATTAATCACTCGCTCACCCCTATTTACACCCCCTAAATACTGCCTCTAGAATCAAACTAGTGGTGTTTTATGGTAAGTGCACTATATGACATAGTAGTTGACAAAGCAAACATTTTATTGTTTCGTGTGATTTATACCAATCTTCTAGTAATAGTTGAGATGATGATGGGTTGCTGCAACTGAGGGCTTTGTTTTTAGCATTAAAGTACACGAATCAGTCCTCACACTCATGGGGTTAAAATAACATTGCAGTAAGTAAGCAACACAGCCAGAATTGGCTACTGACTGACTATGGTTGTTTCTAGATTCTGCCATTGGTAGAGGTAGAGATGGAGCCTGGAGATGCTCTGTTCTTCCACAGCAATGTGCTCCATCGCAGCGACTAGAACCAGAGTGATCGCAGGAGGTGGGCCTTCCTCATCGCCTACAACAGAGCCAGCAATGACCCAGTCATCACTGTCCATCCTCATCCCAACTATACCAAACTTGACATGGTAAGCCCCAAAAAAGAGAAATACAATTAAATATTTCATGCAATGTTTTGTACCTGCTCTTTAAATTGAGTTTATAATTAAAGTGTTTTTGTCTTCTGATTAGGTTTCTGACTCTGCCATCTTGGAATGCAACACACCAATTGACTTTAGTGGCAAGGATTTTTTAACCAAATGACTGAGTATTCATATTGACTTGACTTTTCTGTTGTTGCACGTTTTAAATGTATTTATGTTATGTACATGTTAATTTCATTTATTATCTGTCATTTCAATGAGCCAAGATGAACACTTTTTTTTCGCAGGACATGGTAGGAACCTAATACTAGCTACATTTGCAAAGCTGATAATAAATTAGCTTGCTCATGAAATATCTGGCCATATCACACTTGACTCGTGTAATAAGTATTAAATATACATATATATAAATATCAGCGGAGTAGGAATGTTGGAGCGCATGACATTTACTCTTGAATTTACTCGAGCATGCACACTGAATGTTACCTATTAAACTGGGTAATCTACATTTCTAAATGGTTCTGTAAAAAGAAGAGGAAGAAAAAAAAGACCCAGAATACACAGCTAGTACCCATCTAATTGTAGCAGTAGTAGATAATTACTGCTACTATTATGATATTGGCTATTTCAGTTGATAATTGAATCATTAAATAGTAGCAATATAAATCTTCAAACTCAACACACAAACACGTATACAAGTACAGCATGAGGTAAAGCAAGACTAGAAGTGGGTAAAGGAGTTA
>WLWD01001865.1_pt1 | contig 19361 bp, 4 predicted proteins | sample 6712731 | NCBI WGS metagenome assembly WLWD01 (sample SAMN12718690, study PRJNA576275) | sponge metagenome | isolation source: marine sponge | host: Mycale hentscheli | place: New Zealand: South Island, Marlborough, Capsize Point | collected 2014-11-01
TTTTGACATTTGAAATTTGATATAGACGTAGAGTAAGGGTACTGAAACTAATTCTGCAAAAAAAAAAAAAAAAAAAAAATTGGAGATAGTATTTTTTTGATGATTTAATTCTGGCGCCTATCTCTCAATTTCAATTTTCACATCGTAAGGTCCTTTTTTTCCCAGACCTGTTCACAATTTACAAAGTAATGAAGCACAAAAGGTACAACATTTACTAGTTATTACACTAGTTCTTAAATAAAAAATTACTAGCTCACATGATTATAATTAATTGTTGGAAGGGACAAGCTAGTACCTACTTGGAGGCAATAGCTTCATGGTTTTTTCTCATATCAGCCTGAAATTCAATGAGTACACAAAAAATGGTCTTTTGCTGTTCTGAGTAAGTGAAATTCAATGAGTACACAAAAAATGGTCTTTTGCTGTTCTGAGTAAGTTGAAATCTAAACCAGCAGTTAATTGTCAGTAATCTTCAAAATCAGAGTGATAGACAAACAGAAAGACAGACGGACAGGAGGACTACTACAACCCTTTATAGCTTTCCTGCACATGCATGCTGAGGATTAATAACATTAAGTTTCTCGATGTTAAACATGATTGCAAGGTGGGTAGCAGGAGTTCAATTAGAACACAAAATATAAAAAATGAGAATTCTGGAAGTTGTTTCTATATTTTTCAGAGATAATCTGTATAAGTAAAGCTTCTGTCACATATTATAATTTCTTCCTATTAGATGAAGTATTTGGTGTGTTAAGATTGATCAGTGATCTCTAGAACTCACCCGTCCTATCTCATACTATTGCCATACTACTATCCTTATGTAACTCTCACACACATTTAAATAGCATCAGTGTAAGTGTAACATACGTAAATGTATGTCAATACTCATAGTTAAAGTTGAATTTCCTTTGAAATGGTTGACTGAATATATAACTCTTACCTGTTAATGAAGTCTTCATGTAGGTTGATTTGATAGTATTTGCTAAAACTTTATTGTCAACTCCTTCTAGTGCTGAACACACTTTCTGAAACCACAAACTCTCAGGAGTGTTAGTCAACAAGTAGTGAATTATCTGATGAAATATTTTCCCAGAGTCGTTGTTGTAGTCCACTTTAAAACCTTCAATGGTGCCCATAGGAATTCCAAGTTGGACACCAAACTCCATATACTTGGACTTCACTGAAGCTAGATCCTTTACCAAACTTGCCAGTACAACTACAGTGTGTATACAACATTAGTAAAGAACATGCATTAGAATACAATATCATGTGACCTGGAAGGTTCAATATAAGACTATCAAGTAAACGCAAGAAATTTATAAGTATGTACACACATTTATATATGTATGTAAAAAAAGTTTTTGGGTTAGTATATTAGTATAAAGGCTGTAGGAGTCGGTACGGCCAGCATGGCTAATGTAGTGCTGTTTATATAATGAAGACAATACTCAATATTTTAGGTAACTAAATGGTTACAATAAAATTATTGATGTGCTCAGGGCATACCTACTCCCCAAACATCACAAAAATTAAAAGATAGTCTTAGAGCCTTATCATCTCCAAAACCAGTTTTCTGCAATGTCAATTCGAGCAACTACAGTGCTTTCTAAGCACGATAGAGTTGAGATATTATGTGTGGTGAGAGAGTGGGCGCCTGTTATATCCATGATATGAAATTTCAATTGTTTATTTTTAATAGCTCTATCATTTCAAATTTGCTTCTTTTAGCCCTGAAGTTACATGTAGTTAAATATTCTCTGTAAAAGAAAGGGAATTTTAAGTTCTCTGTAAAAGAAAGAGAATATTAAGTTATGTTTTCTGGGATACAGTTGATAATTAAATTGAGCTAAAATGTTGTTATCAGAATGCATAGTAAACATAGCATGAGATATACTCTGCACAATTAATTTGCCACCCCTCCCTCTCCTTCTGCTTTCAATCAGCTTCTACCAGTGTGCACATTATTAGTAATTCAATATTTTCATAAAGGTTTATAGCAATATTAGTATCTACTTCATCCCCTTTTAAAATCTCCTTGTCGCCATTTCAAGCTTCAAACGAAGTGTATTGTATTTATCGAGAACCTCTTAATTGTCTTTGAGTCAATGTGAGACCTTTTTGATAATGTATAATATACTTGTGGTTATACCTAAACAACAACTCCAACTATAATCTTCAAAAATGATGTCCATCTGCTTATTCATCCTCATAAGGTATGTTCGTTGCATAATTTGCGTAATTTTTACAAACTTACTAAGCTAGATAGGAAAGGGCTTATTATTCACTGTGTGTAACAACTTCTGCTATAAATTACATACTGTAAAATACATAACTTTTTTATCACTAAAGACTGAAAACAATACCTGCATCATATGGTCCTGGATTCAATTCCACATCCCCAGCCAGCAGAAGTAGTTTAGGAAGTATCGTTTTTTGGATGTTCCTCACAATATTGGCAAATATCTTGCTTAGAAAAGCATAAATTAGAATTAACGTGCTAAATTTAGACTCAATTTTAACTATTAACTTTCTGATTTCCATTGAGACTCTAGCACTAATTTAAATAAAAACACACATAATGTTTGTAAAACAGTTCTAGTGCGCAAACTAGCACATACCTTGCTAATGTCAACTTGCTGTTGTGATGACCTCTCCACTGAAATTGTAAATAATGCTTCTTCCCTTTTCTTTTACAAAGAATCCACACTAATACTACTCCTAATAGAAGAGCACCACAATCCTGTGTGGGACTCATTTCTGGAGCTAGAACAATACTTCGTCTCATTTCCCAGTTAGTTTTTCTTCGTATTAAACTATTCATTTGCTTCTGGTAGGAGGATACTTTGCAACACTTGCTACATTTACGTGATATGAATATCTTGTTTAAGCCGAGTGCATAGATGAGGAGGTCAAAATAAAATGAAATCCAGAAGAATAATTTAGACCGAAGAAATCTTAAAATAGAAAGTTACAAATATTTATAATATTCATTTTTTTGACTAATCATGCTACTGATGAAAAAAAAATGACCAAATGAGATACTGTTAGTCATGTAAGTGTAAGAAAGTGTGCCCAGTAAATGGTGTCTCATAAGTTAGGGAGTAACACATTTAAATTGTGAATTATTACATACATATTTAAAAATATCAATTTGTGCCACAACTTTAGGTGCCAAAACACCACTTGATTGATTTTTAACATTTTAACACAGCAAATAGGGGTCACTTCAACTGATCAATAAGTCGTGTATTCTGTTTGAACTTTGCAGCAGATTTGAGACGATCAACAATTGAGATCAGTACAATTAGTAACATTAAGCTTGAATTTTTACTTTCCTGTGTGTGAACTAATACACTATTTTTGCGTAACAGTGAATAGCAAGTTTTGTCCTAACTTGCATCAAAAATTCATCTCGTGCTAGATGTTTTATATAAAAGAAATAAAAAAAACAAATATTCACACTTTTCATGTTACCCAATAGGTTGTCATAAATAATGAAGGTAAGGGTCAAAGCAGATGTAATATTGCAAACCAATATTATATAGCAGACAATAGTCTAAAATTAATTTAACTAAGTTTTTCACCATGGAAGTGACTCCACATTCATATCAGACAGTGAATCAGTAGGAGAACTTACAGTCATTTATAAGTTGCTTGTGTATGATTGTATTTTTTACTTGTATTTTTCTTTATTTGTAAATGTCTCCACTCTCTTCTGTGTTTGGGAAAATATCAGGGTGCACTCCAACTATGGCTCATTAAGGGTGCTGGCACACTCTTTGAGTAGGACATCTGCCGGGGCTGAGGTGGAATGCGACAGATTTACTACGGTAGATACTCTGGTTAATGGTAGAAGCAAAGAAGTTGATGGACAGACTGTGGTTCCACGTGCCACTCATTGCAGTAGGAGGAGAAGGACTGACTGTGGTTCCAAGTGCCACTCATTGCAGTAGGAGGTGATGGACTGACTGTGGTTCCACGTGCCACTCATTGCAGTAGGAGGTGATGGACTGACTGTGGTTCCACGTGCCACTCATTGCAGTAGGAGGTGATGGACTGACTGTGGTTCCACGTGCCACTCATTGCAGTAGGAGGTGATGGACTGACTGTGGTTACACGTGCCACTCATTGCAGTAGGAGGTGATGGACTGACTGTGGTTCCACGTGCCACTCATTGCAGTAGGAGGTGATGGACTGACTGTGGTTCCACGTCCCAATCATTGCAGTAGGAGGTGATAGACTGACTGTGGTTCCACGTGCCAGTCATTGCAGTAGGAGGTGATGGACTGACTGTGGTTCCACGTGCCAGTCATTGCAGTAGGAGGTGATGGACTGACTGTGGCTCCACTCGTTCTAGGACTTGAAGGTCAGCAATATCAATGGTTGAACCTGAGTCAGCATCAGACTTTAGTGCAGTGATAGAGGGTCTTCAAAAGGTCTTAGTGTCAATGGCGTAGCATCAAATGTGTTCTGACCAGGATAGACATGAACAAGACAAGATGACAAGAGACTTAAAAAAGAAAGCAAACACTATAGGAATAGACTCAAACTTCCCAACTTGAGTGATATAGTAGATTTCTCCCTAGCGGCACTGCACAGACCCTAGCGGCACTAAACAGAGGGATCTGGTAGAAACCTTTTGAAAGGTCTAACTCGAACATATACAAAGCTTGACTGACTGCACTCAACAACTCCTCAATTAATGCAGTATGGGCCTAGGAGAGTAACCCAGTTTAAATATGGTAGTCTACACACATCCTTACAGAGTATTCAGGTTTATTGTAAATGTAAGTGAAGTCTTTGATTATCTAAATACATAATCATTAGCTAAATTGTGTTTGTATAAATTAGACCCAAGTGCAATTAACCATAGTTTAATCTCCACCTAATCAAACTCCCATCCTCTTTTTTTCTGTGTCCAGATATGCCTCCTAAACTGAAGTGAAAGTCGGTATCCATCTTGATTAGCAGAATTGGAATTGGAAAAACAGTAAACAATTCAATTTCTAGGGTGATATGGGTACTGATCGATAAACCAGAGGATTCTGTTTAGTGCAATTTGGGACGGGGTCGACCACTTAACTAACACAAAACGCGAGGGTCAAAGTACAAAATGACATACTTACGTCCAAACATATATACAAATAAATAAACATCCCCGATTTTTTCATTTTTACCCCTGTAAGTGTCTCGCTCGCTACGCTCGCTCGCCAATAACAAATTTCAATATTAGATAGAATTTCTTTGTAGTTTTATTTTTCTCTAAGGAAATCAGTTTTTATTTTTTTTCATAATTAACTTACCTATTCACTCATTTTCACAAAATATTTTTTTGAACTTGTTTTGTCCTTAGATTTAATTTTTCATTCCTGATTTTTAGCGGTTCATTATGTCAGTTCTAGACAGCTAGACTATATAATGCTAATTATTGTGTGAATGAATATTACAATATAATCTTGTATGAAATACAGTATATATAACATTTTCAATAAGTAGCTCTCGCTATGTCACCCCTTCTTGAAAAGAACCCCTCAATAAAAAATCCTAGATTTGCCTCTGGGCTGGGTAGTTCAGAGAAATCAAAGCATTATGTCGTGGCTGCTTACTTTGTCAGAGGGCTACAAAATCAGGTCAAGTTATATGATAGCTCATTAAAGGTGAGGTTCAAGTGCTTGCTCAACCCTTTACACATGCAACTGTCGGTTCATGTGGTAGATCACAACATGGATAAACTAACTAGCTGTAGTGAATTGGTCACTACACTATTACAAGAACTGAACTATAGCATGTGAAAGTTCTGTTCAGAATAACTCATATCTCTAATAGGACTAACTTTCTTCAATTTTTTTTTTACATTTAAGTTGTTATCTTAGTGTGTTTTTTCCATGTTTATTTTGCTACATTTACCCACTCTTATCTTATATTTAATTGCACTCAACTTTCTTGTTCATTTATATACACATGTGCCTCTTTATTCAAATATCATCATCTTATTTTGTATTATCATTCCCTCATCCCTACTTCTAGTTTATATACACCACACCGTTTTTCCATCATATCATTTCAGTTGTATTTCCTGTTGAATAAACACTTCAACTTTCTTGTGTACATTCACTCAAACAGACTATCACAGTTCTATCTTACCTTTTGTGATTGCCATATATGGTCATGCTCTGTATGTGTAGTTCAGTTCTTTCAGTGATTATTAATTAGAATAAAGTAATCTTGCTAAGTCTAGTAGGTGTAGCTAGTTGACTCCCTTCGCAACTTAAAACAACTCTGCCAACAATTTCTGACTTGGAAGTCTTTATACACCACAAGAGTTAACCCTCCAGATGGTAGGGCAGCCCCAGCAACTCTGGTGATAGCCTACTCCAAGTGTTCAGTTTTTCCTAAATGACTTTTCTATCCTGTGGCCATCAGTTAACCCTGTATCGGGCAGGTCTAGCTAGTTACCTGTCAGCAAGTACTGACTATATAACTATATGAGTTTTGACTTAAGTTTAGACTGCAACAATGACACGAGGGAATGCAATCACGAAGTGACTGACTGAACTCAATAGACTATGAGGTGAAGTCCATTAATGAATGTGAGAGAGTTAGTTGATTTTTATAAGTATCCACTACAACCTGGACTGACTCGGTTCCCTCTAACCATGCTACTTTCTTATTGCTAGAATGACAAGTATGTTTATGAGCTAAATAAAATCTTACTCCGCAATCTATAAATGTGACCGTCTACAGGAAAATCGGGCACAACGCGGTCCCGACGAAATTTTTTTTTTTGCACTTACACACTCCTCGGCAAGCAGATATTAAGCTCTCCAAGTTTTATCGCCGTAGCTTTAGCCATTCCCGCTATATATCATTTTACCGTTCCCTTCGTTAGGCTTATTTAATACAATTTTAAGAACTAAATCGATCTTTTTGTGACGTCTACGCATGCCGCGTTGTGCCCGATTTTCCCATAGACGGTCACATATGGTAACACAATCAACTCTTTTAGTCCATCCTCAACAACTGTAATTAAAACATCATTATCCTATCTAAAACCATCTTTTTTAGCCCCTTTACCTTTCCATGTATTCAGAGAATAACTATTGGTAGCTCTCTTCTTCCTGATGAATCAGTATGCCTCAGCTTCTACGCAGTTTCTGTTCAGTTTTTTTTATTGATCAGTGTTTGTTACAAGTATTTCTTACATTGATAAAATGGAAAACTAGGTGGCATCAATTTGTTACACCAGTTGTGTGGGAATCACGGACTAGCTATAACTGGGGATAAGTGAGACCTCACACTTTGTTAAGGCACAGTTGAATTGTAGTTAGAATTCCCTAATATTGACATTCAACTCTCTATCTCTGCTAACTCTGCCACTACTGTCACGAGTGTTGGGCATGTCACAACTGTAATTTTGTAATGGAGGTCAAATTTGTCTAGACTTAGGGAGCACTTAATAGAAAGTGCTGAATCCTGGGAAGAAAACCGGTGCATAACAAAAAACAGCACTTAATAAAAAAGGGACATGTAACAACTACCTCATTTATCTTTCGTGCTACTTACAAATGTAGCATGCTGGCCATATTACAAAATGTAAAAAAGAAATTACTTTTATTATGAGCTCTAAAAATGATAGCAATACTTACCCAAGGAACTTCCAATAGTAAGAAGTAGTAAACATATCGTTTTGTAGCTTGCTTGAAAATCCCTGGTAAATACAAGAATTCTTTTCTTGAAAGATTTTCTTCAGAGTAAAAAGAAACATAGCCAACCAAATGGAAACCACCATGCTGAAGAGTTGAGTACCAGTATTACATCTATAATGACAAATAGCAGATAATAATGTTGGAGCCGAAATTTAAACACACGATTTAAAGTGGTAGCTAATAGCTTGAAGATAGTTGAGCAATGAGAGACTGAATGACACCAGAGAGGCTATACTTTATTAATATGATAATTGACAAGATAATTCTGTTACTAAAACTAAATCAATAGTATTCGAAATATGTAACATTTTCATATGCATTATCTATTAGAAAAACATGAGTTGTTATTTATACTCACATAAAAACAATGCGGGGACACTCAATATAGTGGCAATGTTTTAAAGTGGAATCAAGTAGAGTCCAAATAATAATAATATAAAGTAGTTTAGTTTAGTAAGGATATCTCTCCAAAAGTTATTGCAATATGTATTTCAAAAAAGCTATACAAATGCAACCAATATAAAGTCTATAGAAGGAAGACAGCAACATTTGAGGTATAAAATGATAATAATAGTACAATACACAATACTTACGTTGTCCAAAATAGATCCAACTTGACAGATAAACTATCACCAGGGAGACTACTCATTCTTATTAGAAGTATTATATCTATACTATCACATAAGAATATAAAATAAGCATGAACATCTCCCTGGAAAATAATGCAGTGAGAGAGTATACAGTGGAATGTCTATCCAACTAATTGAGTATTGGGACATTTGTAAAATACAATTGTTCACAATTATCATCAAATTAAAAGCAAAATAATGAAGAGGAAAAAAATCTTGCAGCTACTGATAATTATGGACCCAAAAGTACTATGCACTTTTCTTTTTAGCAATCCTTTTAGCTAATCAATTTGCCTCCACATGATAATCAGAACGAGCCGCTTTTGCAACAAAAAAACAAGTGACTGAAATAACTGCCATTAAATGGGCACGACATATTTTTCATGGTTAATTGATGTTTCAGATGACTGATATTCGGATAGTCGACATGTTCCACTGTACTATCATATTATTATAAAACAGATTACTCCAAATCCCATCACTGAACCTTGCCTTCATAAATATTTAATTATATGCATGCGGCACCAATTCCAATGACTAAAGGCTAAATATATAATTGACTGCAGAAATAGACACAGAGTAGCATCGAGAAGTAAATGTACGAAATTGTATAAGTATTAAGAAGCAAACTCACAGTAGAACAATTACCAAAACAATATGGTGGAGATAAATTCACAAAATGTCATGCTGAAATCCATAACTTCTCATCTCGCCTTTTATTATACTAATCAAACAATTAATGCTCAACTCTCGCAAAGAAAAAATAATGTGTAACTGAGCTGAGTTGGTAAATGAGCTGATTTGGTAATAGCAATGACAACGACAATTGCGTGTACATTATCATGAATAAAGCTGAGATGTGTTGGTAAAGCATCTTCACAATGACGATGTATTCATGAATACATGGGTCAGCACACTGATATAACTAAACCAAGTGGTAGAGAACAACACAACAGTTTATCCTACTGCTTTCCAAGTTTGCAAATATATCCAGGGCATCTTAGTGACATGGTACTTGCTAGTGATTACACAGTTTATTTAGCATGACTGATGGAGTTCAAATTATAGGATAATCACATAATGAATTTATTCTTTGTCTTAAATACATTATATAAACACTTAAAATTTGCCCATCCGATATCCAAATAGATTAGCCATTCCAGCTTCTTGTGGACTTACAAAAGCCTAGTAAATGTTATTAATAGCTGTGCACAATAGTACAGAGAGATGTGAGGAGATAACCAGGTGAATAGGAGCTAAGACATTAACTCTAGGCAAACTAGGTGAATAGTAGCTAAGACATTAACTCCAGGCAAACTAGTTGAATAGGAGCTAAGACATTAACTCCAGGCAAACTAGGTGAATAGGAGCTAAGACATTAACTTCAGACAAACTAAATAAATGTAGTCATTTTGATATGTTTGCTTACAAAATCAACTTTTATCAGATCAAATTAACCACCCGTTATTTGAACCACTTGTGCACAAGGATTGCTCTCCATTTGTGCTGAAGCATACCACTAGTATTAGGCAAGTTAAGACAGTGCTGGCAGGTCTCACAAACTCCCTTCACAGTCCCACTCCATCCACCCCCGACCTTACAAAGGGCTGGCTAAGATAATTTCACATTCTCTTACCTTTTAGTTCTCTCGTAGCTACAGTTTAGGAGTTGAGGAATTAAGGGCGCGGACCGCTTCCGTTTTATAAGTACACCGCGCCCACCGCCACAATCTAATTAAGGGCGCCATTGCGCAACAGACCGCTTCCGTCTCACACCAGGCAATAAGTTGCAATGTTGTACAATGATAGCCCAAACACAAAAATGTTCCTGTGCAAATTGTCCCCCCAAAGCGGTAAAGTGACTTGCAGAATATCACCTTCCACTTTTTGCATAATTCACTTTGAGTTATGAACAAAAAATATAATTTTTTTTTTGTTTTTTGCCATAGCAAAGTAGCTACTATTTGGGTGGGTGGGGGGGGGGGGGGGGGGGGTGGACACAGAGGCACAGTGAGGCAGGTTTATAACAACTTGTAACATAGCTACTGTATAGTAAAGTTGAGGGTTGCACTCTTGGTGCTTCATTGTGACAGTTGATAAATTCCTCAATTTGTAGTGGTTAGTTATAATTGTTTGCTTTTTATTTTTGGGGGGGTGGGAAGTTTGGCCTACTTGATCAACATCTACATCTATATGTCTTGGACTGTCTCCTCCTCATGAATAGGCTCTTAACTCTCATTTTACAAGGTTACAGTTATGGGTCTAGTTACTTAACAGGGGTATATATAAATTACAAGTAATAAAGGAACTAATATTGTAGCTAAGTTGAACAATTTAGCACAGGGACATTTTTTTTTACAATTATGTAGTCACTAATTGAGTAGATCAAGTACAGCTAGAGAATTAAGTTTATGAGCTATGCTTGAGGCTAGTTCTGTACAGGTGTGCCACACATACTGCAACAATGCATAGATTCCTCCATGCAGGTCTGGACTCCAGCTCATTTCTCTATTATCCAAGTGGTATATTGAATGCTGGCAGTTATTATCATATGTTGTTAGTCATCATTTAATCAGTTGAAATCAGCAAGTGCTTGACTTCTTTACTATAGCTAGTAGCTATCAATTTAGTTAGGCTTTGCTGGAATTTACAGCTATTTTATTCTGTATCCTATGATCTTCATTTCATCGGATTAAATCAATGCTGGCCTGTTTGCCCACAGCTATTATATTAGGATGTCATAATCAAGATGAAGATATTTCATCATGAAAATTAGGTAACATTTAGTAACAGTAATTACCCTTCATTGTCAAAGAGTGCATTACTGCTGATTAAATGATTGATCTGCAGTGCAGGCTCAATTACCAGTAGCAAGCTGTGTAATCCTTGAAGAAGCTGCCATTGTGATTAATGCTGAAGACTTTCTCTGACTTTGCCACTACAATTTTTAGTATTCACATTCTCTCACTTGTTTTGTAATGTATCACATACTGACTTGTTATGGGATAGGCATGTTGAAAGTATCGACTTGAGAGTTAAGTGAAGTATGGAGACATGTTGTGGCTGATGCAAATTATCCAGTGATTGAAGAATTTTTAAGTGTAAAGAGTAAAAAACTTGATCTGTTCATGTTTTTGCCAGAAGTTCTACTCTGATAATCAAGAAAATAGATAGCTTGCTATTACTGATAGTGAATCTGAGAAGTCCTTTGTACCAAATTCTGCAACTGATGTAGACCTAATATGGTGTTTTTTTTTCAGGCCTCTTCCTTCTGTCCTATTTCTATCCTACTCCCATCGCAATTTCATCCTAATTCCATCTTACTGAGTGCTCTTATTTTCAACCAGTTGCTCTCCACCTATCAGTTGCTGGAGTATGGAGGACAAAACTGAAACATTTAGAAGACTATACTTAATTGGACATCTTGAACTAGGGTAATTAAGGGAAATACCGCTTCTTTTTGCTTTGGGAATTGGGATGCAATGCCTCCAGGCAGTGTTTCATTGGATGAGGATGTTGGTGACATATTATACTCTGCTAAGAATCTGCCCAAGAATGTATTTTTAACACATGCTCAATCCAAATCATAGGAAAGGGAGGAACATGAGCATGAAATGCAGCAAGTATCGGAAGGCTGTAATCCTTCTGCACTTGATAGTTCTGACGGTGTAGGACACTGGTGTGTGGGACACTGATGTGTGGGACACTGATGTGTGGGACACTGATGTGTGGGACACTGGTGTGTGGGACACTGGTGTGTGGGACACTGATGTGTGGGACATACATGTGAGGGACACTGACTGACATAGGTATAGCATTTGTATTCCTGTACTTTATGCTATAGGGTAGGTAGTTAACAAATTTTTTCTCAGCCTTACTTTACTCACTAGATGTATTCTCTCTGCCTGTGAAAGAGAGAGAATACATCTAATGAGGATATGTAGTTGTCATCATTTCTGTCTATTATGTCAAGTAATTCTCATGCCTCAATATATCCTGTTAGCCTTCACATGACATGAATGCTTGCAGTTCATAAATTGTTTATTTATCAAATGCAACATGACAGTGTAGCTGTTGATTATATAAACTCTATAAGGATAGTACAAGTTTACTTGTATTATGTTGGAGTTCCGAATGATAGGCTGCCACCAGAGTCAGCTTCGATGGGTAAGACTTCGGAGGGGTTGTAGTTGAGGGCTGCCCTTGCTCTCCTAATTCTACGCCCAAAGGTTAACGAATTGTTTTAATAAGAATAATTAATTCCACGTTGCCATTACGTTAACATATAGCATGACTGACTGGTGACGGCCTGTCCAGCCATAATGTATCAAACCAGCACAGCGCTGCCACCACGAGGGAGGATCATGATACAAAACTATACAGGTGCGATAGGGTCGGGTAAATGTCAATGATCCTAAGTGTGAAGTTATGGAAATGGATGCCAGAGAAAACGGTTCTATAATACAATAATAATACTAACAATTATTTAAATGTTCACAGCTGTGGGGAGGAGACAGTTCAATCAGTCGGGTCTTCCACCACATATTACTACAGGACAATTTGCTTCCTTACACCTGTTTGTTCATAAGAATGACACTTACCCTATACTCTACAAGAAGCTTCATATAACTTTTAACTCTCTGAAGAGAAACTGCCAACAATAGAAACCAAATATATTAAAAGTACTTATAGATCAAACCCGTCCACTAAGCTACATATTAGCTACTTATATGTATATTATATAAATAAGAAGTACATAGAGGAAGTTATAGCACTTCAGAGTAGGATGTATGTTGTTGATTTCTTTAAATTGAAGGTAAATAGATGATAGTCTACATTGTAAAAGAAAAATGGTTCAGTCAAGGACTATTCTACTATTTACAACATGTGCCAGTGAGATTCTTATCCATCAATTGTTGCAAGTTCTTCTCAGGTAGGTAATGGAGCAACTACTCTAAACTGTATAATATGATAACATTGTTACTTATAATACAAAATGCTTACCACACTTATAGTCTTGTAGGGAGAGTTTTTGATGTGACTCTTGACAGTTTTCAGACAGAGAAAATCTCCACACTCAATACTTACATGTTACACTTTTCTTCTCCAAACCTTTACATGTCGTCACGACAAAATACTGATTGTCTTAAGGTTATCTGTATTCACCTGCTTCGCAATTTTAATTTGCATTGAAATTAAATTACTTGCAACCATTAGTGTACAATTAACTTTGGCAAAACAAAATGATATTTATCCCAAACTGACCTTAGTGGAGAAATGGTGTCGAGAGTTTGTTATCCATATAATATAAAAACATCCTAATGTTTATCTTTATAAATCACATTACAATTAATTAAATAATTAATTAACTAATTAATTAATTGCCATTCTGAAAACTTTAGACTTGTAAGTCAACTAAACACATTTAGACAGACTTGCAGCAAATCATACTGTGGGCAAATGAGCGACTGGCTTGGGTACGGGCTGTTAACTCGCCGATCCAAAGTAAGTACCAGTGTCCTTCGCGATGAGGTACGCTGCCACCAGTCTAAGTCCACTCGCTTAAAGCAACTAGTCAGGCTTCTAACCACTGAGCTAGCCTTCAAGTCCCGACAGAGTAATGGCTCTACGCACAATTTGTCTCATGGGAAATGGCACAGTAACGCATGCGTGCGTGTGGCTTTATATTCAGTTGCATGCACACACAAACAAACTACAAAACAGACTCGTGACTATGACACAGCAATTTTGAACAACAACACAGAAGTTCTAAAAGACGCACAACATTGATAAAGCTCTAATACACGCACAACACCAAAAGGAAAGTAATTGCGATATGCCCACACACACATTTATGTTTCAGGTCTTCTTTCTTTCTTCTTCTTTCCTCAAGTCTCCTCCCCCACACCCTTTGCCAATTTAGAGCTTAAACCTCAATAAGCTTTTATGATATCTGTCAATAGTTATCACCATTTTGTGTAACTTTTATCATGTAATGTTTTAAAGAAAATGGTTACACAACTGGCCATAACACTTGTTTATTAAAACGGCAGTCAATGAACGAATATTGTATACTACATTACAGAAAATGTTGTCTACTTGCTAAAGAAGAATATTCATATTTTAGGGGGTTCGAAAACTATCTGGCTTTTCAGTGTAATCCTCAGTACTGCTGGTCTTCTCATACAATGGATTAATATTATCACTAGAGCGCTCTATTGATGTAGAAACATTATACAGAATATCACTAGCATCATGTTCTTTATATCGTGATCGAGGTTTTGGAAGCTGTGAGGAAGAAGTATCTCTAGTAGCTTCCATTTCAGTATTGGGAAATGTGTCCTTTAAAATGCCACTAGATGACTGAGTATCTGATAGGGACTTCTCCATAGTCATAAAGTACTCCAAATTCTCTAGCAAGTAACTGACAACATGGGAGTGGTCATACTGCTCTGCTAAATCCAGCGGCATTTGATTGAAGTTGTCAGTGATCATTGGATTGCAATGTTGGAACTCTATTAAGTATTGAATTACATCGAGGTGACCACCAGCACTGGCCATGTGAAGGAGTGTCTCACCATTCTGACCTCTAACATTTGGGGAAAGGTTCAAGTTGTCTATGAAGTATTTAACAACTTCAAGTATTCCACTGTTAGCAGCTAGGTGAAGAGGAGTATTGTTATATGAATTATTAGCCATTGGATTGCAATGGCAAGTTTCTATTAAATACTTGACTATATCTAGCAAACCCATATCACTAGCAGAGTGCAAGAGAGTATTCTCATACCTGCCAGTAATATTAGGATCAATGTTTATTTCTTCTATGAAGTATTTCACAATATTGTATTGATTATATTTTACTGCTACATGAATTGGGGTATTGTTGTATCTGTTAGTAGCTGTGACATCCGCGGAATTTTGTAGTAAAAACTTGACTATTTCTATATGTCCACATCCACATGCCATATGTAGAATAGTGCAGTCAATACTTCCCATGACATTTGGACTATGTTCTTGGTCCACAATAAAATATTTTAGGATATTCAATTTTTCATTTATCGCTGCCATATGGAGACATGTGTCATTGTTTGTGTCTGGAGTTAGAGGATCTAAATGATGAATTTCTACTAAATACTTGACTACATCCAAGTGACCGCATTCACTGGCAGAGTGTAGAAGTGTCCTTCCCATCCTTCCTCTAATAAATGGATCCTGATGTAAAGTCTCTATGAAGTACTTAACAGTAGGCAACTCTCCATTAAATGATGCTATTTGTAATGCAGTATTATCATGTGAACTTCTTGTCATAGGATTACTGTATTGGTTTTCAATGAGATACTTGATAATATGCAACTGTCCACTTGAACTGGCATAATGTAAAATACTCGAATCATACTGCCCATTAACATTTGGATCAAACTTTAAGTCTTCAAGGAAATATTTTAAGACTGATAGTCTACCATTGCAGACTGCTACATGTATGGGTAGCATATCTTTTTTACTCCTAACCATAGGATCCACATACTGATTGTCAATAATATACTGCACTACTTCAACTATGCCACTATGACAAGCGTAATGTAGAATTGTCCATTCATTTTCTCCTTTTACAGTTGGATCAATATGCATGTCTTCAATAAAATATTTTATAACCTGAAGTTGTCCACGTAAGGCTGCTATATGTATTGGTAAGTCATGATTCCGAGTTTTCTCATAAGGACTACAATAATGAAATTCTACTAGATACTTGACTACTGCTGTATGTCCCATTTCACTAGATGAATGAAGAGGATTTGATCCGCAATCATTTACTACATTTGGGTCACAGACTTCTTCTTCAATAAGGAACTTTACTACATTGAGTTGTCCATGAGCTGCTGCCACATGAAGTGGAGTATTACCAAGATCATTTCTTAAAGAAGGGTCACAATTGTGAGTATCAATTAAAGACTCGATTGAGTCTACTTTGCCTTCAGCAGCTGCAGTAAATAGAGCACACTGTTTACTCAATTGAGTGTATATGAAAGATTCTAACAGATATTTCATTATACTCAAGTGATAAGTTGATAATAGCAAAGACAAAGAATCTTCAATAGATGTATTGACAGACATAAAGTGCTCCGTTATATATAAATGTCCTTCATTAATGGCAATGTGTGCAATGTTGTATTCAATGCTTTTGAAACTTAGTGTATTCTCCATCAAGTGTTGTCTAGTATCTGGACTTTCTGATAACATCTGAACTACTTCCAAATGACCTGTTGCAGTAGCATAATGTACTGGAGTCCACCCATAAATATCTGGAGATAATGGATCAAGATCTTTCTCTTTCACAAGATATTCAATCAGGTCTAGATTCCTTCTTGCAGCAGCCAGATGAAGAGGTGAGCATTTATTAGCATTCAGTGTAGTGTGATCCACCTGACATTCTTCTATGAGATATTTGACTATAGTTAAATGTCCATTCAGTGCAGCACAGTGTATTGCTGCATTCCCATCTTCATCTAATTGAGTGACAGAGTAATCTGATGTTTTCATTAAAATCTTTAAAGCTCCCAGGTTTCCATTGGATTCTGCCATGTGCATTGTCGAATGACATTCAAGTAGTATTGAATGTTCATGGCACATGTCTTGAAATTCATACACAGATGTTAAAAGCTTTTTCTACAGAAACAATAAACAAATCCCATTAAAGTGTTAAAATAGTTACAACTTCAAATACAATCTTACCTGACTTGGCACTTTTTCTTTAGATAAATTATTTGAACCATTCTCTGTATACAAATGATATTATCATTAAATACTAGTCTAGAATGTATAGGGGGATAGAGTAAAATCTGACTTACTGACATGTGGAGCATTAATTGGATAATGTTCTCCTCCACAGACTAACTTCAGTATTTTAGCAGTATCATATCGAAGACTACTAAGTTGCTCAATTTGCTGCCTTGTTAAAGAGAAACCATCTGGTACTGCTGACTTGTGTAAGTGAAAAGTAACGCATATACAGCCATTCTGAACTCCTTCTAATTGTAACTTCTCTGGTTCAGATTTTAATATCTTGCAAATGTCTTCACCCAGTTTCTTGAGATGCTCCATTCTACAATTGGCATACGGCTTGTCTAGTTTAACAAACAATTCAATGTGATCTTTCCCTTTCATCCCGATGTTTGATGGACACTGAGTTACTCTTCTCTTGATATAATCAGTAAACTTTGTCTTGTATTTATCTATCATTAACATGCCATGTTCATAATCAGTATTTGATATAACACGTTCAAGAAGCCTGAAATTAAAGAAAGAACAGTAGCTGGAGAATATGCGCCATAATTTACTGAAATGAAAATCTTCCAATGCATCTTTGTTAATATTTTGAAAACGATCATTTTTCTCAATAGTTCCACAGTGTATCCAATCTTGTAGAGTCCATCGTAGGTCATCAATGGCCTCTGTATTAGATTTAATATGCTTGTGCAAGCCATCACGAATTTGACTGAATTCATCTATTATCTTTATTGTATCTATTTGTAGTTCAGATTTATGAATATTATCATCTGGACGAAGAGCTCGAAAAAATATAGTGTAGTCTTCTACAAATAATAGCATATTAAATACACTTACAATTGAATTCTATTATAACATTGTTCAAACAATGCTTGTAGTCCAAATCTAAATGTAATAAATCTAGCTAAAATAATCATAACCAGAGTGTATACTAAACAATTTGGTTGCAATAACTAAAACTGGAAATGTATATAAATACCAATACAATTTGGTTACAATGATTTTACATTATTATAACATCTCGGTACATATTTTACATCTCATAAAATACTATTTTAAAGTAAATTTTCATATAAGTAACTTTGTGCTCATGGTATTTGTTATCTACAATATTAAACAACAGATCTCTAATAAGTTGATCTTAGGATTCAATTATATATTACATTGTTCATTTAGACAGTAAGCACATGCCAGTGTTATCAAAATAATTTCATTAAGTTTTTTCATTAACATCAGCATTAAAAATGTTCATTACGAGAGAACAGAAAAGAAACAAGGATGTTAATTAAAGGTGATATGGCTAAAATTGGATAAGGAATGACTTGAAGAGAACACTTCTGCCTAGCTCAGACCACATTGCAAATATCTTCATGCAATTGTCAACTTGTAGATATATCAAATTTAGACATGCTAAAGAGAACTAGGCAGTAGAAGCAAATAGAAACTTAACAAACTAGCCATCATTATCCTGACCTTGAAACTGAATCACATTCTTTGTACAAGCAGTAGCAAATGCTGTACAAAGAATACGTTCCATCATGTATGTGTAGAGACATGTAGGTTGTACACAATCAGTATGTTGCTACAAGAAGTTTGTTTGGTTTCCACTTGACCGTTAAGATTGAGCTAGCACATTCTGGCCAAGGTGCCACACCCAATGTATACATTAAGCTAGCTAACATGTTTCCCAAGGTCTGCAAATTCATAACAATTCACCGCAATGTTTGACACAAGAAAGTCTCAATGCTAGACCGTGTCTAAGTCAATCAGAATCTGGTCTACGCAGTAAGTGGACTGCATGAGTCCGTCACCTGGGAACACTAAGGACAGCTTGAGTGAAGGTGAAGTTGATACTACTATGCTATAGCTCTTAGATGTGCTGGTTACAGCGATCCGGTAGTAACTGATGCACGAGACACTGATGTGTATATTCAGGCTTTAGCTGTGAGAGTTGAAGACAGAACCAGTAGAATCGTGAGTTAAGATCAAGGAAGCTCTACAATACAGATGAAACCCGACAACAACAAGTTTAACAGGGACATTGGTTTAGAGCTTCCAGGATGCTGGCTGTCTATGCTGTATGCAAATCACCCGCCAGGATGTAAACAGTAAACGTTACCTCTAGAAATTTTGCTGTTTACATTGTGTGTTATATCACCATGGAGAGTTCGACCTCACTTGACCCCTAAAGAGTCGAAACATCGGGTTACGTTTTAATTAACAGTATTGGCTGTTAAAAAGAG
>WLWD01002268.1_pt1 | contig 19361 bp, 13 predicted proteins | sample 6712731 | NCBI WGS metagenome assembly WLWD01 (sample SAMN12718690, study PRJNA576275) | sponge metagenome | isolation source: marine sponge | host: Mycale hentscheli | place: New Zealand: South Island, Marlborough, Capsize Point | collected 2014-11-01
AAGAACTTTAATAAAAAATTAGTTGGCTCTACTTTTTCGGCTTATTTTGGGTGGGGGTGAGGATGGTGGAGAGGGAGAAGGAGATGTCGATGGTAAAAGTGTGGAGTCATGGTTGTGAGGTGTCTGGGTATGAGGTGGAGGACAGACAATGTCTTTACATGCATCCGGGACAAAGTCCCGGATTTTATCATGCAGGTACTTCTGCCTCTCCTGTGGCAGTCCTGGTGGCTCAATCGCTTCGGGTAGCTATTCGGGACGGGGCTTCCAGTCTTGGTGGTTCTTTGTGAGGAGGGTGAGCGTCTTCTCCTCAGCATCACATCGCATCTTCACAACCACTTTGCCTGGTGTACCTGAGGAGAAAATCAGGTGGTGGAATGACGTAATGCCATCAGAGGCTCCCCTCTTGAAGTATGGCTGGAAGTGTTCCGCCCAGTCGTACTGTAGAACATGCACTGTACCATCCTCAGACTCAGAGACAGAGGTTATCAGTCCATATATGCATTAAAAATATTTTGGTAAAAAATTGACAGAAACCATAAAATTGTTAATTGTCCAATTTGGTGCTTGCCATGTTGTGCCCGATTTTCCCGTAGACTGTCACATATGGTGAAATTTAGTTTTTATTATTTCATCCCGCGATACCCTTCCAATTAGAGCACACTGTAAGTGTTGATAACTGGTGAAATTGTTATTATTATTACTATATTATTATTATTATTATTATTATTATTATTATTATAGCCTTTCCTGACAGTGATGATGATGGCATGCCACAGCCACCTGCATGCAACAGGAAGAAATTTGGGAAAGCGAGCAGCTCCGGGTCATCATCCCGAGATGCTCTTCCAATTAGAGCCCACTGTAAGTGTAGATAACATGGTGAAACTGTTGTTTATTATTAACCCTCAGTGTGCATGCACAAGAGGGTTATAGTAGTCGTCCTGTCTGTTTGTCTTTCTGTCACGCTCTGATTTTGGAGATTACAGACAATTAACCGTTTTCATTGCTCGAGCTATATTGATGCCCTATTAAAATAGTAAATAATAAATTATTCTTTCAGTCTGAGGTTATTTTGTAATAGCTGGCTATGTAGCTAGTAGCGCTGAGGGTTCGCAGGTGCTTCATTATTATTATTATTATTATTATTATTATAGCCTTTCCTGACAGTAATGATGATGACATGCCACTGCCACCTGCATGCAAGCGTACGTGATTCCTGCTATTGTGGAGCAGTGGAAAAAGAATTGGGTAACGAAAGTCCTCAAGCAAGTGGAACTTGAGTGTGGAATCCGGCCTCCTCTTGCCGTTATTCAAGCTGAGATACGGTTAAATGGTAACTATTGATGGTGCACTTTTATTAGAGTTTAACTATTCTTACCTGGTATGCAGATTGGAACACTTCTCTCAGTACAATGGCTTTGGTCACTAGCCTAATTCCTGACAGTCGACACAAAGCAGACTATAGAAAAATTATTTGCCCTAGCCAGGTAATCCTAAAGCTAATAACACCATTTTTTGCTGGGATAATTACATCATGAAGTATCAATTTTAAAATAAGGTCATAACCGTAAAAATCTGAGCTACTTAATGCATGTAAGAAAAATTCTTTTTGCCAGGTGAACATATGTGTTTAACCTTGTCACCTTACTCGTATAAGCACAGTCTGACACTTTGTCAGACCACCTTTATTTACCCTCAGCGCGAGAGAGTTATCTGTTGTCTGTCTGTCTGTCATGCTCTGATTTTGGAGATTACTTACAATTAACTGTTTAGGTATGCACTTATTTGAAGGACAATTTAAAACCTTTTGTTGTGATACTTTTTGAGAAAACACGAAGCTACAGCTCCGTATAGGTACGAATTTTTGTGGGTAACACCCATTTTGTCACATGTTATCATGTGAGCTATTAATTTCTTGCAGCATAAGGTAGTTAGTAGGGCTGCTAAGGTCCACAAAATAGGAGTTATGTGCATTTTATGGTATAAGCGTAAAACTTTGCACACAACTCCTTCATACTATAGACTTCATTTTTAGATGTGGAGCCATCTCAGATTTGACCTTGGTTGACCTTTATTAATTAATATACATACCAAATAAGGAATTTTCTCTCCTATTTCATGCATTTATGTTCAAAAACCTTAATGTAGGTAATCAAATTAAAGCTCTTAGCATATGAAGTATTTTGGCATTAAAATTAAGTTTGTATCTAATTCTATTCCAAAGTTATGGTCATTTTTGTGGATACCATTTTGACCACATTGTACATGAAGGTGTGAATGTCATGTATTTACACCTGAACAAGCCTAGCTTACTAAGCAATGTAGCTTGTAGTGTGGGCTTCTTATAGAATCTTCTTGGTCACATGGTAGGTTCTCTTCATATATCTTCTCAGTGCTGTCTCCATTACCAGTATGTTACATGTTTTTAGGTGCTACGGAGGGTTTCTATGTTTGCAGAAGTACTGTAAGGTCAGCTAGCTAGCCCTGTTGTGATTTCATAGCTTCATGGCAAAGTGTTATACACTGGTTGATGCTCAAGGGCCAACACCCAAGAAAGCATGCATTATAAATTGGAAGTTGTGTATGTTCTGCCAAGACCATACCAATAGTGATTTACAGTGTCCAGCTAGAACAACTAAAACATCTGTTGTTGGCTATAAAACACTGGAGGAACAGCTAGTTCAATTTGAGAAGCTTGGGCATGTCCCCATGAGTATTGATATTAAAAGTCTGGATGATGGGGGTGGGATTGAAGCCACGATGATAAAGCATCAAGCTTGCTGGCATAAATCTTGTCGCCTAAAATTTAACCAGACTAAGCTTGATCGGCTCAGGAAGAAGGTCACACATGAAAAGAGTAGCAGTCAGTCAGAGTGTATGCAAACACGTGCTCATTGTGACCCAGCTGATGTTAAGGCTACATGTTTCTTTTGTGATGAGCCTGCTGGCTCTGCAGGGCTCCACAATGCCAGCACCTATGATATCGACTCAAAAGTTCGTATATGTGCACTTGAACTCAATGACACTGCTCTATTAGCCAAGCTTTCCCCAGGAGATATGATGGCTATAGAGGCCAAATATCATAGCAAATGTTTAGTTGCACTCTATAACAGAGCTGCCAGAAGTAATAGTGCAGATGACAATGGAGAATCTGATCTACACGGTATTGCTTTTGCTGAGCTAGTAGCATATATAGAGGAGTTTCGTAGTGAGAAAAATATAGCTCCAGTTTTCAAACTAGCTGATCTAGCGCAGCTATATAAAGCACGTCTAGGACAACTAGGAGTTGTGACTGAAAGCAGGATACACACGTCACGGCTGAAGCTTAGATTGCTTTCAGTATTTCCAGACATCAGAGCACATTTGGAAGGTAGAAGTGTGATTCTTCCTTTGACAATGACATTGGTGGTGCTCTACGAAAAGCTTGTGACCATGATGGTGATCGCAATGCAATGTGCTTAGTGCAGGCAGCCAAAATTGTAAGGAAAGAAATGTTTAACAATAACTATTCCTTTGATGGATCATTTACAGAAGAATCTCAGCAAAATGTAGTGCCACAATCGTTATTGGCTCTTGTTAGCATGATTCTGGAGGGTCCTAACATTGAATGCCAAAGCCAACTTATTAACAGAAGAGCACCTCGTTCTATATCTCAGCTTTTGATGTTTAACAGTGTTAAACATAAACGAGCGACAGATTCCTCATCGACTGTTGGTCATAATCAAGACCATGACATGCCACTACCCCTTTATATTTCATTGAAAATCCATGCTGTCACACGCAGTCGCAACCTTATTGATACGCTGTTTGATCTTGGTATATGTTGTTCCTATGATCGACTTTTGAATCTGATATCAGAAATCAGCAGAACAGTCTCTCAGCAATACTCTGCAGATGGTGTTGTATGTCCTCTGAAATTAAATTCTGGTCTGTTCACGACAGCAGCTGTTGACAACATTGACTATAACCCTACATCAGCTACAGCGAAAGAGTCATTTCATGGCACAGGCATCTCTCTTATTCAGCATCCATCCTACATTTCTGAGGGCAGTAATCGCCATAAGTCAGTTATTTGTCAGTCTGCACCATCCTCTCGTTCAGTTGCTCATTTACCATCGGAGTACACAAGTGTGGCACCAGCATCTATCAGAAACAAAAGTTTCATAGTACCATGTGTTGATTCCTTCGTACAGCCCACAAATGTGCAGAAATATGCAGAAGCAAAGGTAGGGGAGCTTGCATGGCGCAATGAAGTTATGAAATCCATTACAAAAGAGCAGTTAGACAAAATGCAATGGATATCTTGGTCTGCGTATCATGCTAGCATCCAAGATGCTGTTGTGCCACCTCCTGCCATCATTGCACTCTTGCCACTCTTTGTGGAGAATGCAAATTCAATTGCAATGATCAAGCACACCATGACTATCGTTCAAGCAGCAGTTGCATATTTAAATCCTGGCCAAGTACCTGTTCTTGCAGCTTATCAACCATTATTTGCTTTGGCCAAACAAATTCAATGGACCTGGTCTAGTGTGCTTGGAGAAAACCATTTCATCATTATGTTTGGGGGATTACACATTGAAATGGCTGTATTGAAGGTAAGTATAGATACATTGAATGAAAACAGGTAAAGTAATTTGCACTATATTTCATTGTTATAGGTGTTGGGAGATTGGCTTGATGGTAGTGGCTCGATTAATGCCCTGGTACAGGCCAGTATAGCAAGTAGTGGTACTGCAGATTCCTTCATCAAAGCTTGTCATGTGACGAAGACCAGACATGCCCACCAGGTCACTGCTGCAAGCGTTCACATTCTGCTGCAACATGCGTATGATGAGTACAAGTTGGAGTTGGATGCTAATGCTGAAATGCTGTCTTTGGAGCAGTGGTGTCAAGTTCGATCGCAACAGAGTATCCAATTTTACTATTGGTGGAAAACACTGTCACTGGAAACTATGATGCTGCTTTATGTAAGATCCCTTAGAGAAGGGAATTTTAAGTTGTACGTAGAATGCTTGATGCAAATAGTACCGTGGATGTTTGCTCTGGATCATACTCATTATTCGAGATGGCTACCCATTCACATTCGCGACATGAGCTTGCTACCAAAAACACATCCAGCTGTTTTTGCAGAATTTTGCAATGGGAAGTTTGTTGTTCAGAAAACACAAAATTCATTCTCTTGCATGGCTATTGACCAGTGCCACGAGCAAAATAATGCTGATGTAAAGGGGTCAACTGGAGGAGCCATTGGTTTGATGACAAACCCTGTAGCATTGGAGCGTTGGATGGTTACAGGTCCAGAAGTAGCAAGAATGGTGACGGAGTTTGAATCATTACTAGCAGGTACCAAAAGCAGTGATCACAGACACCATGAGCAACATTCAGCAGTGCAAGCTACTTTTCTGAAAGAGGTAAAATCATTAGTTTCAGTTTTTGAAGAGATGGGCAATCCATTTTTGGAACAGAGCAACGATCTCTTGGTTTTGGACACAAAAGATATTCTGGATGCATCTGTGGCAGAGGCAGTTCGAAAGGTTGAAGCTCTTGGTGTAGAGCAGTATCAGAAGTTTGTGGAGGAAAGGCTAGTTAAATGTGAGAAGCCTGTTACTGATGTCATTTCGAAGAACAATTTACCATTATTGAAGCACACACCAAGTAAGGGGTCTTCCAAACAGAAGATGCAAATTGAAGCATTAAAAAGTAGTGGTGGGCGATACCGAGTAGTTGGTATCGATACTTCGATACTTCCAGAGGAAAGTGTCTGGTATCGATACCAGAGTGGTATCGAACAGACTTCGATACCAAATCCTGCCCAGACAGAATATCGACCTTTACCGACATCTCATTGTGGCCAACATTAACACTTGGTAAAGGTGGTTAATTTAATGTGGTTAATTTAATGCGGTTAATCTCTAGCGGTTCCTTCCAGAGCTGAATAGAAATGAATGATACATGATTTTTCCCTCATTTAAGAGCGAAAAAGCAGAATCATACCACAGAACATTGACATGATGCTCTTTCTGAATCAAAATTGCGAACTTTTTCATCCGTACCAAATCATTTTTTTGACAATTCATCTAAATTCAAAAGAATAATTTAATAAATTAGTGCGCATGCGTGGTATCGATATAGGTATCGATACCGCCGATACCAGGTTCGAAAGTACTTGGTATCGATATCGAAAACATAAATCCGGTATCGCCCACCACTATTAAAAAGTAACTGCAATCTCTTCTCGCGATTGTATGTTTCTTGTCAAGCACGGTCTGGCAACTTGGACATGTTTTTCTCTCATGAGAACCAAGCTGCTCCACCATCTTTGTCACTTGGAGGAAAACTTCGGCATGGTACTAAAGCTGACTTGCTTGACTGTCTTAGTCTAGATGAAAAGAGGTCAACAAACATGCCTGCTGTTGATGCAACATTTATTGACGGAGCTGCTGCAGTACAAATGATGCATCCTGGAACAGCAAAAACATTCCAAGATTATGCTGATGCTATATTTTTGCCTTATATATCCAAGTACCTGGAAACAGCTGAGAGAGTGGATGTGGTTTGGGGTACTTACATTCGTAACAGTCTAAAAGCCTCTACCAGGGAAAGGAGAGGTAAGGGAATTCGAAGACGCGTATCTGCAACCACTCTTCTTCCCCAAAAATGGGATGACTTCCTTCGTGTAGCAGAGAATAAAACTGAATTATTTAAATTTTTGTCCAGGCAAGTGAAAAATTATCCTGTCCATGATGGAAAGGTGCTCTTTGCAACCAATGAAGAGGATGCCGTCAGTACCATGGTCAATACAGACATGTCAAACCTTGCCCCATGTTCACAGGAAGAAGCAGACACCCGCCTTTTGCTCCATGTATTAGATGCTGTACAGAAAGGTAGCAGAAAACTGATGATGCGCACGGTAGATACCGATGTGGTGGTACTAGGAATTTCTAAATTTCACCAAATAAGTCCAGATGAACTATGGATGGCATTTGGTACAAAGTCAAATTATTGCTACCTTCCCATTCATGAGATCGTTGGTAGTATGGATCCTAAGATCTGTACAACTCTACCAGTCTTCCACGCATTCACTGGATGCGATACAGTGTCAGCATTTGGAGGTCGAGGCAAGAAAACAGCCTGGAAGGTATGGCAAGTATTTCCAGATGTCACAGATGCCTTTGAACACCTTCTTCTCATGGAAAATGACATAAGTGAATCAACATTATCAGTATTGGAGCGATATGTTGTCTTACTCTATGACCGAACTAGTGGCTTAGAGAGTGTCAATGATGCCAGGAAGTGGTTGTTCACCAAAAATCAAGGACCCTTGAGAATATACCACCAACACAAGCAGCACTCAAACAGCATGTGAAGCGAGCAAGTTACCAAGCCAACTGCTGGAACAAAGCTCTAATTCGAAATCCTGAACTTCCTAGCCCAGGAGAATGGGGTTGGTGTACAGATACTGCCGGATGGCACCCACTCTGGACTACTCTTCCTGAAGCATCAGAATCCTGTCATGAACTAATTCGTTGTGGCTGTAAGAAAGGATGCAATAATCACTGCAAGTGTGTCAAAGCAGCACTTAAATGTACTCCTCTCTGTCATTGTAATGGTGCATGCTAGACGCTTCGAACAGTTTCTTTTCTTTCATCACATTACAGTACTCTTTACTTTCATGTAATTGCCAATTTTTTTAAATAACATTCACAAAATCAACAATAACTTTATGAAAAAAGTAGGCAATGCCTTCATTCAAGCATTAAAATACTAGCTATGCTCAGAGCTTTGATTTGATACCCCACATGAATGGTTTTGAAGGTGAGTGGAATAATTTTTTTTAAAAACCTTATATGGCATGAAATTAAACAAATAAAGGTCACGAAAGGTCAAATTTAAGATGGCTCCACATCTGAAGTTAAAGTCCATAGTACATAGGACTCGTGTAAAAAGTTTCATGCTTTTACCATAAAGTGCACATAGGTTTTGCTTATCAGCCATACTAAGTTTTCTTTATGCTCAAAAGTTAAGCACTTGCTTAAATTTGACTTGTGTGTTAAAACTATCTCTGAGTGTGTTGGATTCCATTATTAAGACGCATTTACATCTACTATTTTCATTGCACACCTTTGTTTATACTTGATTGTAGGTCTGACAAATGGTTTAGTAGCTACAGTAGCGGTCATAAAAAAGTTTCGAATTCCGTACCGTAGAACGGTCAAAAAATTGCCGTTTTCAAATAGATTTTTAACCGTCGACGTTCTGTTGAACGGTAGTCGCGTTCCGACGGAACGGCGTTACCGTTTAATAAAACGGTCGTTACCGTTTAATAGCGTGAGGTCGCGATTTACTCAATACACGCGACGACTCTCCGCATTTAATTATAGTTCGCAAATCGCTGTGCCGCAGTCATTCTATATCGAGTGTGTGTTTCTTTTGTGAGTAGCTCTCAACTAACATTTCTTGTGGCAATGGTGTTCACTCCCTACAAGAAACAGAGGATTCTTTTCTTTTCTTTTAAAAGGTGCAACTGTGCTAGAATCAAGATGCTTTTGGAGGAGGAAGGGATGGTTGCAAGTGAGCAAGGCATTTGCAAGTTTTTGAAAACCTGCAAGCTAACAGGTTAGTATTAAGTAAGCTATTTATAACATTTTAGCTCTTTTTTTTTTACTATTACAAAAGTTTAATACACTGAAACATAAGTCACATAATCTCTTTACAATCAGTTATCAATATGTCAGTATGAATTTTTAATCCTAGCATTCCATTAGAATTTTCGTTAACTCTTCTCTGCCCCCTCCCCCTCACATCCCACCGTAAAAAGCCATATTAATTTTTTTATTCCAATGTATGCATGTAGTTGTAATGTATGATTTGGTTTAAGGATCAATTGCGAGGCGTCCTAGAAGTGGGAGAAGGTCTAAGATAACTCCCGACATACTAGAAATAGTGGAAGCCCAGATGAGACTGGATGATGAAACCTCTGCATATCAATTGCATGGTATATTTATGTCCAAGGGCTACTCGCTGTCAATTCGAACAGTTCTCCGCTGCAGACAATTCCTGGGATGGACATTTCGGTAAATTCACAGACATAGCCTTTTGAATATTCCAATATGTATTATGAAATAGCAATTATACACATTCTGATTGCATTTAGTGGAAGTTCATACTGCCAGATGATCCGGGCAGCGAATAAAGTTCAGAGGTTGGATTGGGCTACTGAGTACATCCACGAAGCAGAGACTGGGTTCAGGGATGTCATCTGGACTGATGAATGCACTGTGCAACTTGAAAGTCACAGAAGATTTTGCTGCCGAAAAATTGGAGAACTACCACGAAACAGCCACGGTAATTACACTAAGAAATGAACTAAAGTGTTGTTGTTGTTTTTTAATTTGTTAATTAATTTTTATTTTTAATTAATTTTTTTAGAGCCAAGCATCCAGTGAAGGTGAATGTATGGGGAGGGATATCATGTCGAGGTGCGACTGCGCTGTGCATATTTGAGGGAATTATGGACAAGTGCCTGTACACCGAAATCTTGGAGAAGACACTTCTTCCATTCATCCATGAAGTATATCCTTTTGGACATCGCTTCATGCAAGATAACGACCCCAAACACACATCCCTTCACACACGAGCATTCCTTCAAGACAATCACATCAACTGGATGCGTACACCTGCAGAGTCCCCAGATGCCAACCCAATAGAAAATCTCTGGCATGAAATGAAGGAGTACAACCGAAGAGAAGTCAAGCCTACCACCAAGGCGGAATTAATCAAAGGACTTCAAGATTTTTGGAACTTAGTGGACATTAACAAATGTAACAAATACATCAGGCACTTACGTAAAGTAATACCTCGAATTATTGAATTAAATGGAGACGCTACTGGGTATTAATTTTTTTTATATACACTTCTCAAATAATCAACAATTATACAATGTGCATTTCAATATATATACAGTGCAATATATTTTTTATTTAAACGAAGTCTTTTACAACATTGTTGAATCGATTCAATACAAGTTTTCCATAATGGTTCAAAGTCCACCGGGTTTCCCCAGTAGTGGGGGAATAATCCAAAAATACACTGCTTTAGCCGATGCAATTTTTGTGGACACAGCGCCGGATATTGTCTTGTTCCAAATGGCGTCGACATCTTCATTACTTCTGGTCCGAACACCGCATCTCTGGCTAGCTTACAAGCCAGTTTCCCGATGCTGCTCTCTTTTTTGAGGTGATGGTTCATAGCCAGCACAGTTTCAATAGGTAGTAATTCACCCGTGGTTGATGACTCTTCAGATAAAATGTTCGTGTATCTGATCGGTAAAGCAGTGGGAGGTGTATTTGTAATGGTGGGAGAAGCAATGGGAGGAGGGGTGGGCAGAATTGGGGTAGTTGCAGGTGATGTTATAGAGGGAGCTGGAAGAGTTGGAGGTAGAACAGTGGAAGAAGTGGGGTTAATACTGGAGCATGGAAGTGCTGGTGATGGAGAGAGTGAATATGTGCAAGGTGAAAAAGAGGACACAGTGGAAAAAGAGGAAGAAACAGCAGGGCAAGAGGAAGACAATACTGATACAGAAATAGAACTAGTTGAGGATGAGAAATAGGAAGGAACATTTGAGAAAGAGGAAGTACAGACTGAGGAAGAATTAAATAAAAACTGTTTAATCTGTGCCACTTCTTCCTCCACTTTGGTCAACCTCTCCTTAAAATCCCAAAGGAGAGCTGCATGAGATTCATCTGCAAGAAAACAACTTCACACACAAAGCTTTTTTTTTTTGCTAGAAAGTAAATGTATACCTTCAGAATCCGAACTGTATATAGTTTCTATATGGTGATCACTATTAGAGGAGGGTATCCAAGGAAGTGGCAATGGACTGCTGTCACTTTCAGTTCTAGATTGAAGGTCCCTTGAAAAAGCTAATATGTGTCCTGTGAAAAAAATAAATAAATCAGGTTTGCCTGTATCAATTCCATAGCAATCCACTTGAGGTTAAACCTTTTAAAGAAGTACTTGAAATCAACCACACCTGAATAGAGACTAAGTTGTTTACCACTTGCATTTACTAGCAGCTAGCTTCCCACAACTGTATTTGCACCTTAATTACATCTTTGGACATACAGCAATCAATAATAAGAACTAATTTATTCACAGGCTCATTACAAAATATTTAACATAAATGTCCTTTCTATTTTCTTCCCCTTGTTACATGGCAAAGAGTTACAACTCTACATGGCATAGAGTTACAACTCTACATGGCATAGAGTTACAACTCTACATGGCATAGAGTTACAACTCTATGCCATGAGGAGGGGAAGGAGTGGGAAAGGCACACACTCATTAAGTTGTAGAGATCCATACAAGAACTGATTTATTCACAGGCTAATTGTTTCAAGATGGTTATTTAATGTCTTCATTTCTTTATTTTTGTTACATGGCAAAGATTCAACTTCACCACCATGCACAAGCAAGAACAGGCAGCAGATTACAACACTGCACAGGACAAAAACTACAACAACAGGGATTTGATTCTAAGCAGGAATTTTTACCTTTGGGTTTGTTGGTTCCTTTAGTTTTTCTTGGTGTCTCCTTTGTGACCCCCTTGCTTGAACCTGGTTTCCTTCCTCTCTTTTTCCTGTTACCATTATCTCCATTACTTCTTCTGGCATCCCCTACAGTATTCCCACCAGCCTCCATACTTTCTACGACATTACCATCACCCACTACAATAGCTTCCATACACTCACCACCAATACCATCATCCTCAACACTATTTCCACCAGCCTCTACACTTTCACCACCAATACCATCATCCTCCACACTATTCCCCCTAGCCTCAACACTTTCACTGCCAATATCATCATCCTCTACTCCTATTACCTACACACTCCACACTTGAACCATCAGACAAAGCACCCGCCATACCTAAATTATAATAATTTTAACACAAGAATTGTTATTAAGCTTTCCTTACATTGATCAAGGCAATTTTTCTTTGTAGGTGGAGACTCCCCAAATGGTGTAAATTCACATGTAATGTAATCCTCCTCCAGCTTCTCCATCTCATCCTTAGACCCTATGAGTATGCTGTGTATTTGTGTATTTATTATTGTAATGGTGGAGAATATCATGCCGTATTGACTTTGGATTTGTGTATATCCTTACAGATTATCAGCGTAAAAAGATGGTTTACCGAGATGGCAAAAAAAAAAAAAAGTTGCCCAATGCCAAAATGTATAACGAGTCAGTACAATTAAATCTTCAAAATAAGTATTATATGACTGAAATACGCACCTTTATCAACACTAAAATAAATTTTTTTTTAACATTTTCAGACCCACCAACTGCACAAATCCTTGCAGAATGCCACTTTGCTTTAATCTTCACTGATACTTCATCTCCAACCTGACTTCCACCAGTGCAAATGTTTCTACTGACGCTCGTGACAGAGTCCTCGGCATCCCAAGAAACTAAAAAATAGTTCCCTTTTTTTTTTTTTGTAAGTAGAAACAAAGAAATTAATATTTATGACAATTGTAATTCTAACAAAATTATAGGTAAGAAATAGTAGAGTGAAAAAAAATTAAATGGATATCATGTTTAATTTATTTTAACAGAAAGTATAGGAAAAGTTCCAAAGAGTATGCTATAAATGATTGTGACAAAGAAAAATACTTTGACTATTGTTAAAAGAAGTAAAGTAACAAAAGCAGCTTAAAATTGAATAATATAACTTTTGAGAACAATAAACATAAAGGTAGTTAAGAAACAAAAGAAAAATTACAGCAAAATAAAAAAATAAACATAGCTAAAGGCAGTGAAGAAACAGAAGAAAAATTACAGCAAAAAAAAAATAACACAAAAAACAACAACTTACTGGAACTTGCTTGGGCACTCAAGAGGCTTCTAAGAGTCATGTATTGCCAGTGACACTTAATATTCTAACTTGATTATTATCCTCAGGTAGTTTGTTGTTTACGGATTTCAGCTTACAAAATTGTGTTAGGATTGCGTTGGGTACATCCCTCAGGGTTTTATGGTTGTGAAAAGCCTTAGCTTTGTGCATAATCTATTTTTATTTTTAGGAAATTTGAAGCTGATGTAATTGACAAAAGATTTTTTTTCTTTGCAGGGTGATGTTTCCGGCTTTATCAAGAAGGGACAGAAGTCTCCTTACATTATTGTGTTGGAGCATGGGGAGCAAGCTTTCCTTGTGGTGGATAAAGTAATCGTGTGCGAGTGCACTCCTATAGAGAACATACCACTTCTATTGTTAAGTGCTTTTTTTTATATTGTGTGCGTGTTCTATCTATTTAATTTGATACAATAAAGTGGGAAAAAATACACTAAATATAGTGGGAAAATTACACTAAATATAGCGGGAAAATTACACTGATTATAGTGGGAAAATTACACTGATTATAGTGGGACTCTCCCACCTTATAAAGTGGGACATTCACACTTAAATATTGGTGTGATTCTGCCACCAAGTTTGGTGGGACTGTGGAGACAAAGCTGTCCCACCAAGTTTGGTGGGATATTCCCACCACTTTTTTTACAGTGTGGAATGCCTTTATTGATTTCAGTTTAGATGATGACTTAGAAAATGGAGATAAGCTAAAAGTATCTGAATACAAAACGTTAGAGGTGAGTGCATTGCTCTATCAGGGTTATTATTATTATTATTGCTTCTTTTTTTTTTAACTAAAGCCTATTGCTATAAATTTTGGCTCTGATTTAAATTGGAAGTTTTTTTTTTAAGCAGGAAGAATTGCTTGAGTCTGTGTTGTAGCTATATTATAGCTACCACTTTAATAGGTATGTTTTCTCTCGGTGCAATAAATATCAAATTTTGTTAACTTTAGTGACTTGTTTTTTTATCGTTATTTTATAGAATACTAGCAAGGTGACATCACTTTGCAAAACATTAGCAAAGCGAAGTGAAGCAAATTTACGTGCTCAGCAAATCTCTTTCCTGATACTAAGAGAAGAAATTTTGATCCATTGTCTCATTTTAGCTAATTTTAACTCTCAACAGAAGAAAAAAGCATTTTCAAGCAAAGGACTATCAAAATTAATTACTGTGGTCTGTTTGGATTGTAATTCTACCATCATTCCGAGGGGTGGGAAAAGCTTCGAAATGAAGGCTCAATAAAGCAAATATCATTTTTCAGATATTGGACATATGAAGAAATTAAAGGCATCGTTGAGAGGGAGTTTTCTATGTCAGGATTCACTTTTCTAAAATCTCAGAGCAATCTCTTATGTGTCGCTGATAAACAAAATTTAAATGGTGCCGAAGTTATTAATTTAGCTGGGAAAGGAGCACTTTATATAGTCAGGAAATCCAATGCTTCCATGGACAAGTCAACTACAGAATCAACAGCATCATTGCTGCAAAAAAACTGATAGAGTTCTGGAAAAGCTAAAGGTGAGGAAGAAGTTCATGTTTTGTAGTCAGATCAATTTTGTGTGTAGTATTGTGAGTAGCACTGAGTCCTTTACAGGATGACCTGTAATATTGTAAACAATAATCGATGTAATTTACATTAACATTTTTCTTTTAATTATTTAGACGTTTCCATTTTGAAAATTGTTTTTTTTAGATTCACTCTGTCGAGAAAAAAAGTGAATTAGTAAAGTATAGCAAAGTTTTCTAAAGACTTGCTTAGACAGGCACTGTATGTATATTTTGTTTACTCTTGAATTTATGTAGAAAACATGTGACACTATGCAAGTATGATCAAGAAGTTTGTGATGACTATCTTTCAGACACTTTTGAAAGTGACATAATGGAAACAATTGAAGTTGAGGTAAGAATTAACATTTAAGAGAAATTAATGTTTTAGTATTTGGTAAACTAGTTCAAATCATATTACTAATTTAAAGATTTTTGATAAGGTTTTGGACAATGTGGAGGCACAGTGACTTTAAGTATAGTTTTACTATGGCATTGAATGCCTTTACCTTATAATACGTAATTTAAAAAACTCAACTTTTTTTAGTAGCTTGCATGTTCGAAGTTAAAACCAAAAGTTTAACAACGGTGTAATATTAGGCTCGCTCGCCATAGTGGCAATAGTCATTTAAGTAGTATGGGGATTAGTTCATGTATTTGTTATATAGTCATCATAAATTGTGATGGAGGGTAGAATCGTGACTCTGAAACACTGCTTTGCCAACCACGTTTTACTCATCAGTAAAACATTTGTAAACTAATGATTCACTTCAGTTTTACCTGTGTTGTACTGGACAGTAAATCCTAGTAGAACATGCAGTAAACTCTAAAACCGGAACACTTGTGCACGAATGTTTTACACATGTTTTACTACCTGTACACTGTCCAGTAAAACATGAGGTAAACTATAAGTATTCCAGTACACCATGAGGTAAAACATCCAGTACACTTCAAGTTCCACTCATGTTTTACCATACCTGTCCACCACTAGTAAACTCTAGCTCACTCAATAGTAAAACATACATAGCAGCACTGGTGTACTTGTGTTTTACTAGGTTTTACTACACTGTACAATCAGCATACTATACCATACTGTACCAGACAACGCCGCGCACCAATACACAATTCTGGTTAGTAATAAAAAATATATTACATCAAAGGAAAACAGTTACACAAAATTTTGGATGATAGTTTGATATCAAAACAAATAATATGTCAAAAAGTCTTGTACTCATCATCATTCTTGATCATTGTAGCCAACCTCCATTACTTCTAGAAACATCAAAAAGCATACCCTGCAGCATAACAATAAAGTGGCAATAATTATTACTGAATTCAATTTGACATATTGCTAGAACATTAAATGATAATCAAACAGTTAAAGACATTAATTTATGTAGAAAATGTGCTACATGTCATTCCCTTCCCACTACATATAGGTGAAGTGTGAGAGGTGTACATGAGTTTATTGTGTGAGACATTTGTATTGAGTGCTACATGAGATGCATGCTCAAGTACGTCACACTCTAATTATACTTTAACATCATATGCTACTATATCTAAATATTCATAGATTCTGATGGTCCCATACTCAAGCTCACCATTTGTGGATGAGATAGTACTGGTGAGTGACCTACTTAACTGTACCAGATCACATGTCAGGAATAAAGGTGGTTAATTCTATCTTATATTCTTTAAAAACCCTATCCCATATTGGCACAGATCACAAGTCTAGCAACGAACATGGTTCAAGTACCAACTGATGTGGATCACAAGCCTAGCAGCCAATGAAAGCCTCTGCGACATTATGAAACACAAAGGAACCTCAACCTACCGTCGTGTACATATTCACAAGACTACAAGACATCTGCCATACTCTCTACTTGAACACAAGTTTAATACTTCACCCATAAGCTTTATTGTACTCAAAACCTCCCTCCCTAAATTGTTCACCTTTTAACTTTGCTTTTTGCTTATGAAATTTTAAGAATATTTCAAGGGGGTAAAATAGCTTCAACGAGAGACGAGCATCCTGCTCCCAAATGATTCCCTGGCAAATGAACAGCCCATCAAAATATTTCTTGGTAACATCCCGTACACAAGTTAATTTGCAAGTGTTCCTAGCCTCGTAGCAGGAGTTCTAGAACTCGCCAGAGCTTACATCATAAGCTAGAGCTAACAGTTGTTTATCTATTTCCATCATTTAAAAAAAATTTTTTTTTTTAATTGACCCATAAGGTGAATTTTGCCGCGTTTAGGCTAATTTTCCCAAAGCCGGTCACATTAAGTATTGGCATTGTTAATGACTCCTTACCAATCAGCAATACACAATATTTACTCCTTATCAACAATCAATACACTGCTGCACTATTTAAGTATTGCCATTGTGGATGATGCCTTACCAATCAGCAATACACAATCTCCTCAACAATCAATACACTTTATCTTATAGTGACTCCTTACCGGTTGTTCAATTGTACACCCATAATGTAGCTGCACTAACACCTTTGAGGACCCTTTACTAGTACTTATGAAGCAGGCGATAAATAAAAGCTTGAGATACTTAAAAGGCGGGAAGGCCCCACAGGGTAGAATACATTCAACCCACTGACAATCAATCTACCACACCCTCACTCCTTATACTCCACCCACACTAGTATCTCACACTCCACCTCACACACACAGCTCATACTCCACCCACACATGCCCCACAATCCAACGCACATGTTTTTTACTCCACCTACACCTGTCTCTCACTTTACCCACATACATTACTCTCACTCACACACATCCACACTATAGACTGTTGAAGTTGAGTTGGTGTGACCATAAATGCAGTAAATGATGACTGCACTCATGGATGCAATTAAGGTATCTCATAATCAACTCAAATTAACTCATGAGGATTAAGCAAAAGTCTAAATTGGATGCACGAGGATATTTCTATTGCAGATTCTTGCAATATAGAAAAGCACTTCTGCCCCAATTTTCTTTTCCTTTCTTTTGTTTTGTTTTTAACCAAAACCTATCCAATGTGCAAGTCCCATTTTCTGTACAACCTCTATTTGTAGTATAACACTTTCTATGCATCATTCATCTGGACAGACTACAGTGTCCCATACTCCACCCATACATGTAGCCCTAATTCAAACTCCACCCATTCACATGAACCTATGTGCCTATGCAATGTCACGTGATATGTATGTTTAATTCCAATAAACACAACACACACACACACACACACACAAGGCATGGATTCAAGCACTTAGTGCTTGTGCTTATAAGTACTTCAACACTTTTAATATGGAAAAGGTCCACAATATATAAGTTCAATATGAATTGCGTCCACAATATATTACTTCAATATGGATAGAGGTCCACAATATATTAAGAAAAGGTATTACTTCAATACGAAAAACATTAGTCAATACGGAAAGTTTTAAATTTTATTAGTTCAATATGGAAAAGGGTCCACAATATATTAGTTCAATATGGAAAAGGGACAATATATTACTTCAATATGGAAGTGTCCACAATACATTAGTTCAATATGGAAAAAGGTCCACAATTTATAAGTCCAATATGGAAAGGGGTCCACAATATACTAGTTCAATATTGAGAAGGGTCCACAATGCATTAGTTCAATACAGAAGTGTCCACAATACATTAGTTCAATATGGAAAAAGGTCCACAATATATCTGTTCAATACAGAAAAGTGTCCACAATACATTAGTTCAACACAGAAAAGTGTCCACAATACATTAGTTCAATACAGAAAAGTGTCCACAATACATTTCAATACAGAAGTGTCCACAATACATTAGTTCAATATGGAAAAAGGTCCATAATATACAAGTTCAATATGGAAAAGGGTCCACAATATATTAGTTCAATATGGAAAAGGGTCCACAAAACATTAGTTCAATACAGAAGTGTCCACAATACATTAGTTCAATATGGAAAAAGGTCCACAATACATTAGTTCAATATGGATATCAGTTCAATATGGAAAAAGGTCCACAATAACGGAAAAGGGTCTACAATATATTAGTTCAATATGGATATCAGTTCAATATGGAAAAAGGTCCACAATAACGGAAAAGGGTCTACAATATATTAGTTCAATATGGATTGCAGTCCACATGAAAAGGGTCCACAATACATTAGTTCAGTACGGAAAAGTGTTCACAATATATTAGCTCAATATGGAAAAGGGTCCACAATACATTAGTTCAATATGGAAAAAGGTCCACAATATATAAGTTCAATATGGAAAAGGGTCCACAATATATCCATTCAATATAGAAAAGGGTCCACAATACATTAGTTCAGTACGGAAAAAGGTCCACAATATATAAGTTCAGTACGGAAAAAGGTCCACAATATATAAGTTCAATATGGAAAAGGGTCCACATATCCATTCAATACAGAAAAGGGTCCACAATACATTAGTTTAGTACGGAAAAAGGTCCACAATATATTAGTTCAATATGGAAAAAGGTCCACAATATATAAGTTCAATATGGAAAAGGGTCCACAATATATATGGAAAAAGGGTCCACAATATATCCATTCAATATAGAAAAGGGTCCACAATACATTAGTTCAGTACGGAAAAAGGTCCACAATATATAAGTTCAATACGGAAAAGGGTCCACAATATATTAGTTCCATATGGAAAAGGGTCCACAATACATTAGTTCAATACAGAAAAGTGTCCACAATATATTAGTTCAATATGAAAAAAGGTCCACAATACATTAGTTCAGTATGGAAAAAGGTCCACAATACATAAGTTCAATATGGATAGAGGTCCACAATATATCTGTTCAATACGGAAAAGGGTCCACAATTCATTAGTTCAATATGGAAAAAGGTCCACAATACATAAGTTCA
>WLWD01003025.1_pt1 | contig 19357 bp, 14 predicted proteins | sample 6712731 | NCBI WGS metagenome assembly WLWD01 (sample SAMN12718690, study PRJNA576275) | sponge metagenome | isolation source: marine sponge | host: Mycale hentscheli | place: New Zealand: South Island, Marlborough, Capsize Point | collected 2014-11-01
TAAATTATTGTGATCGCTTGTATTACATCCTGTTTGATAATAATTTCCTGTTTCATACACTTTTGATTACGATGTTGTGATAGTTTATTGAGTTACACATTTACTGTATATATGTACAGTCAAGTATAGCAGCTAGAGAAGCAAGACACAACACAACCACCTCAGAGTCACTTTGAGTGGATTGGCATAAAATTTCAAAAACTTCAATAGCCATTAAAAATTATACACACAGACGATGAAGGGCGGGCACTATCAAGAGATCCTTCAGTGTAATGAAGCAATAGAGAGCTTTCTATCCTGTTGCCATCCTACTAAATTCAGGACATTTTTACATTGCTACGTATATACGCAGGCATCCAGTGGAAATTATTAATTCTGCATAATCTTAAAATAGCCAATATGTAAAAATCAAGAAAGACATAAAGCAACATCAATAATTCCCTACAGTCTACAGTACTTCTATGGCTTTTTTTGTTTACATGTTCAAAATAACGCATACATGATGTCATTGAAGCAAATGTGATGGCTACTTAAATAGTAATTAAGTAAGCATAAAAAACAATAACAAAAAAAACTATACAGTTTGTACAAGACCCTCAAGTCATGTTTGGTGCCCGGTAAAGGGTTAAACCCATTAATAAACACTTCTTGTTATCCTTTTCAGTGACTTCAAATAACAGCCCTCCCCAGGGTTTCATCCAGAAATTTTTGTCTGGGGGGGTCAAAATTAAAGTGGACTAGGTAATAATTTTAAGTAATACTTTTTGCTATCTAAAATAATAGATTCCCTAATCTCACAACTAAGCAGAAATACTCTAGAGTAAACTTTTCACTTTTTTTTGCCCTTGAAAGTACAGCTATCAATTAAATCCCTTTTGTTTGAAGAAATGAAGGGATTTTCACTTCAAGAACTAGCATTACAGTTCTTCAAAAATGAGGCAAAATGTGTGACGTTTCCCAATATCAAGACCTTGCTCTCTATAGCTATGGTTTTGCCCATGTCGACAGCAACAGTGGAACGGTCATTTAGTGACATGAAACAAATCAAGAATCGACTTCGTAATAGACTTCAACCTTCTTCACTGTCGAAGCTAATGATGATAGCCATAGAAGGCCCACAACTCGACGAGGTTGATGTTGATGCTGTACTGTCACTGTGGAAATCGATGAAGCCCAGACGAATTTTGTTGTGATGCAAAAATACTGAACTCTGATTGTTTTTCCAATATAATATGACTTTTTTGTAGGCAATTAACCATAATAGGTAGGTAAAAAAGTGGGGGGGATATCCCCCCTGGCATTTTGACTGGGGGGGTCAAAAACCCCCCTGTCCCCCCCTGGATGAAACCCTGCTCCCACACACACACACACCCCAAAGTCTGAGTAGAGGCCTACATACTGTTGAGTATAAGAACATGTAAATGCACCACTCACACACTAAAAGTAATAAACAAGCTGGGCTGTGCTCTAACCTGCCATGTGGTGAGCTCGCTGATCAATCATTCTACTGCCACTCCCACCTCTAGTTAGATATTTGTACTGGACTATACAATAGTAAAGAGCATGTCTTGGCTATGGCTACAACAATGGTAAGATGACTAAATAGAAGCATAGCCAAACAAGAACTAATACAACTGAAATGTTAGTACAAGCTGGCTATCATAACCTTTACCTACATAGACAGATAAGAGGGTCTCTAAAAGGTATTATCTGCAGCCCCTACTCTGCTAGCATTAAATGTCAGTTAGAAAAATAGCAGCTGCAGGTGTGGTTAGGGGTGTGGTCAAAATGCCTGCTTTATGTTCACATACTTGCTTTTGAAACATTGTAGACTGTTAACAAAAAAAGAAGCCACCAAACTTATTACTTCCTCGCCAAGATCACAAGTTAACTATCCCTACACTAGGCAATGGTGGTACAACCAACTGTCATTTTATTGATTCTCACCTCCAATCACAAAAGCTTCAATTCCATACACAACACACACACACACACACACACACATTAATGAAAGTTTTAGTTTCATCTGCTAACCCATACAAGGTCAGCTAAGCCACACATTAGACCCGGCTCCCTTAGAATGTCTATGTAAGGTAAACCAGCTATTCTCATAATGGTAATTGCATGCATTAACTTATTCAGTAAAATAATAATAATGGCTTGCTTTATATAAATATACTCCACACAACTGAAGCAAACTAGCAAGAATGTGTGTTTATCAATGAATACTAGAACTACAAAGAAGAGTGCTTGTTATCAAAGCTAAATAAATAAGTGCATGCATATGGTCTGGAAGAGTGTTTTTTACCTAACTTCCTTAGCCTTCACATGTCTATAAGCCCATAGTCTGGTTTCCAAACGAAATAAGAAACCTGTTCAGCGGTAAACTATAGATACACGCCAACAATATGTACTTACTTAAATATAAAGTACAGAAAGCTCGATACAAAATATGTAACGCTAACATGTCAACAGTCTCACCTACAAGGTCCCTTTACGCCACTATCGGATACACAAACGTGAAGGAGGACCAAGAAAAGAGGATAACAGCGTATATCCATCGCGCCCTTTAAATTAAAGATTTTATTTAGCTTCACATAACGACTACATTCCTGAAGAAGAAGCACTGATTACTAAACAAACATTATTTAAACATTGGTAAGGTATCGCCAAAGATTACGCGTCCCGCGGGGGGGAGTGGCATCGGGGGGTGTGTGTCTTCTTAGCCCACCTCTCCCTCTCTCTCTGTGAACGAACATCTTAGCATCATGGCGGCTACTTCTAGTGTGCTAAAAGATGTGGAAGAACAATTAACTTGCCCAATATGTCTGTCTCTTTTTGAGCATCCCAAAGTCCTCAGGTGCCACCACGTGTTCTGCAGGGATTGTCTCCGAAAATGTATTGTCACCGACGGAGAACGTCGTTCATTAGTGCGTTGCTCAGCTTGTAGGCAGGAAACATTGCTCCCTGAAGGCGGAGTGGAAAAGTTAGAAGCTGCGTTTAACATAAACAAGTTGTTTGATACCCGAGACAAGCTGCTCGAGACTGTTAAGGCAGAAGCTAATCAGGTAGTAACGACAAAGAAAGAAATGTGCAAGCTCCACCCAGATAGACTACTAGAATTGTGGTGCGAGACTTGCAGTGCACTGATCTGCTTCCAGTGCAGTCTTAAAGAAGAAAAACATTGCAACCATCACTTCTATTTGGCAAGTAAGTTAGTAGACCAAATGAAGCAAGAAATGACAGCGTCCTGCAATAAACTAATGCAGCATCAGTCAGGGTTTGAAACAACATTGAAGGAATTGGACACCCATATGGAAAATCTTTATGCAACAAAAGAGACCAAGAAACTTGAAGTACAAAAAATGGCAGATTCATTGCGAGAGGCCATAACTCTTTCTGAAGTGAGTGCTATTAGAAACCTTTACCGCATGACGGAAGAGCAAGCCACCAACCTGTCTCCCTACAGGGACAAGCTAGAAGCGAGGATTACTGAATTTCAATTTTGCATAGATAAACTACAGTCCAGCCTTGAATTAAGTGAGCCTAGCAAAATTATAGGAGCAAAAGGTCGACTTTGTGAAGAAGCCAGCAAGCTAAGCGGACATAACCAAGAAAATGCCTTTCTTGCTCTTCACGAAAGGGATGAAGTCGAGTTTTTCTCTGACATGGATGTCATCAAGCAGGTGTTGCATGATAATTTTTTTGTCTATGTCCCAGATGTTTGCAATTCCGACATTCAAGTGTCTGGAAAGGACCTGAGCTCTGCTACTGTTGGAGGTAGGAGCAGTTTTAAAGTTGGGGCAGTCTTACCCAGTGGTAAATCTTGCAAATATTTGATTCAAGGTCTGCAATGTCAGTTACAATCAGACATCACTAATCAAGAAGTTCCATTGGACAAGGCGAAGGAATCTGATGCCTCTTATCTATTCAGTTACCTTCCATTGTTTAAAGGAAATTACACTTTGAAGATTAATTACAAGGGTAAACCAGTATCCCATAGCCCATATCAAGTAGCAGTTACTTCGGAGAAGGCATTAGATTTTTCTGATTCCTTTTACTCTATCAATATTCCAGTTAGGCCTACGGACATGATTGTTTCAAAAGGAGAAGTAATTATATCTTCGCTGTTTTCTTTTGGTGTTTTGAACGAGCAGCTCGAATTTCACCCGTATCCTGATGCAAATATTTCCAAGTTAATTGAAAGTGGACAAGATACATTTTTTGCTGTGGTAAGTAGTATAAGTGGCATCGTTGAACTTGCAAATACGGGCAGTATAATAAGGGACGTCGTGATATTGGATTGTGAAATTGCTGACATAGCCTACAGCAAGACTTCCAAAATGCTCTTTGTGTTGTTTGCGGCTGCAAACTTCGGTGATAGCTCAAGCTATGTTACTGTATATTATCTGGAGAAAAATGTCTCGTATGTATTTTCTTTTGGTCGTCATGGCCAAGCAAAAGGAAAGCTTGATTCACCGAGGGCTATATCGATACATAATGATTCTGGCACTATCTTCATAGCTGATACTAACAATGATCGCATTCAAGTTTTCGACAGTCATGGGAAGTACCTGAATAAAATAAGCCCGAAAGGTTTGACAAAGCCAACTCATTTAACCACTACCAAGACCAATTTATTCGTGTCGAATGTTAAGAACACTATCTTTGTCTTAGACTTCAATGGTTCACTACTGCTCGGCTTTCAGAGCATATTGATAGGAAGTATTGTGGCTCTGGCTGTGGACAATTGCAATGTATTGTATGTGTGTGATGATGAGAACCAGCAAGTATTATATATGTGAAACGTGTGTGTTGTTTTTCTAATTTATGACCCATTACATTTTTTATGGTAAATTCATTTCCTTTGATTTGTGGTCAGGTCATCATCAAGATTGTATCCATCGGTTGTAAAGAAATTGATAAACCTTAAGGAATATACATACTAATCTTACATATTGCAAAAAATTGTTAGATTATAATAATTATTGTAAAAGATTCTTTTCTCTTCTGTTATTCCTTGTGCCAGTTCAGTTAGCCAGATTACTACATAATAGGTTGAATAAGTAAATGGTCTCTAGCTACTAGTTGATTATGCTATGTTCACTGGCAATACAAAGAAATCTTGAAGATAAAATTGGGTAATGAATTGGAATGTCATTTACAGCATGGAAAGGGGCACAAACAACACACCAACAATTACAACAGATTTCTCAGCCTATAGTTCTAAAATGCACAAAGGTCATCACTACTACATTTTAACAAAAAAAAATTATGTTGGTTGTTAGAACAGAGAATTAAAATTTCATTATTATAATAATTATTTCTGACTTAATCATATCTTGTATTTTAGCTAATAACATCCTAGCTTGTGTAGATTATTATCCCAACTTGCTTGGAATAGTTTGTGCAGAGCTATATAACAGTGCTTTTATTTATGCATTAAATTTTTACTACATTTATTCAGTTCACACATCAGCTGAATGGAGCACAGTGCAGATATAGTGCTCAGGAGTTGGAGGGACTTGCCATGTATGAGCCATTTGGCACTTCTCATTCTATCTGTATCGCAAGAAGTTCGCTGTCATCACTGATCGTCGTGCATTGGTGACTCTCATGACTGTCAAGCAAGACTGGACAACTGCTGGTTGATGATGAAGCAATCTGAATACCAGTTCGAAGCTGTATACAGTAAGGGAGAGGACAATGTGGTGGCTGATTGTCTCAACAGATGCCATGGAGAAGAAGGAGATGTAGCTAATGGAGAGCATGGAGGGAGGAAGATGTGGGTCAGCTTAAATGAAGGAATAGAGACATCATTAGTTAGCTTGGCGCATTATAGTTTCATGAATATGTGTGGATTGTACCTGACTTGTTTGTGCTCAGTTATAGTATTGTTTTTGTGGTCAGTGCAGCTGCATAAAAGGGCAGCTGCATAAGGCGCACCTTTACCCACAGTAAGGTTAAGTTTAAAGCAGATTAAATAACTTTAATTAAGAGTAGAATGCACACACACAGTGATGAGTGACATTATACTAGACTGACAAAATGCATGCACACTATTTGTGACCGTCTACGGGAAAACCGGGCACAACGCGGCGTGCGTAATATCAAGAAAAGATCGATCGATTTCTTAAAAATGTATTGTTTTAAGCCGACGGAAGGGAACGGTTAGGTCTATTATAGCAGGAACGACTTAAGCTACGATGATAAAACTTGGAGAGCTCAATATCTGGACGCCGACAACTCCGTAAGTGCAAAAAAAAAATTTCGAAGTGTGCCGCGTTGTGCCTGGTTTTCCTATAGACGGACACATTTATTAAATACTTCACAGAAGCTGCAAACTTCCTGTCATGGTACAGGCAACATAAAAATAACCAAGTCCATAAACGGACACCATACATTGGGCTAGGGTTGTTGTCACAGACTCAATCAAACACTCACACAGGAGACAGCAAGTAGTTGCTGCCACCAGAATCCGTATCCTCTTAGACTGCTCCAGGCCCACACAAGGTTCACTTAATTCAAGGCTGGTCTGTATCGAAATTCACCAATCATTGCTTTCAGCTGTTTGTCCCTGTAAATAGACAATTTGGTGACTTGCTCTTCCACTATACAGCTTATAGCACTTGCTTCAGTAGCATTATGGTCTCCCGCAATGAATTTGCTATTTTTTATTTCAAGTTTTTTTGGTTTCCCTAGTTGTGTGAAGATTTTCCATATGGGTGTTCAATTCCTTCAATGTTTCATAACGCAACTGATATTGCTATAAGAAATTGCAGGATGCTATTGATTCTTGTTTCATTTGGTCTACTAACTTACTATCTGGGTGGAGCTTGCACATTCCTTCTTCGTCATTTCCTCACTAGTTTCCGTTTTCACAAGCACATCATGGGTGTTCAACAACTTATTTACGTTAAAAAAAGCTTCTAATTTTTTTACTTCATCTTCAGATGGACTGAACAATATGGAATCCAATATAGACACCCATTCCTGAATAACAGCATGGATCTCACATATATAATTATACTAGTGATGTGCTTGAGCACAAATGGCGAGCGAGCCTAAAGACTATACTATTTTTATATGAATGATTTTGACTTCTAACACTGAAGCTACTGAAAATAAGGTCCAGTTTTTTTTTAATTTAGCATACAGGGTAAAAGGATTTCAGTGCCATAGTAACAACTCTCTGCAACTGCTTGGAAGGAATACAACAACAACAAAACAATACACGTTATTTCAAAGATTTCTTTGTGATATTCTTTAGCTAAGTAGTGGTTATAACACACAATGCTTTGCCACAACTGGATATGCACCTACACAGACTTACCTTCGCAGTAGTCTAGTGGACAATGTATTTTCAAGTAAATACTGTTGCGCACGGCTTATAACCATGACAAAGAGCGCATTGACTTACCACCGCCACTAACTCTAATAGAAATGGAAGTCCTGTAAGTTTTCACGTTTTAACTGCACCAGTAAAAGAATTAAAAAAGGTAAACAATTCAATTTCTAGGTGATACGGGTACTGATCGATAAACAGAGGATTCTGTTTAGTGAAGTTTGGGACGGGGTCGACAACCGAACTAACACAAAAACGCGAGGGTCAAAGTACAAAAATGCCTTGCGTACGTCCATACATATATACAAATAAATAAATAAACAAACATCCCCGATTTTCGATTGTGTTACCCCTGTAAGTGTCTCGCTCGCTACGCTCGCTCGCCAATAATAAATGCATGTATGTACAACGAAACATAGCAAATTTTTAGGTTCATTTTGAATGTTTACTTTCATATGATGTTCACTCTCATGTGATGTTTACACAATCTTAAAAGGATTTGGAGCAATAGTCAACACAAATTATTAATCTTTGGGATAAATTTTTAAGTTACTATTAAGTTGACAGTTTTGCCACTCCAAAGGGTTAAGTTTTAATTCAACATGATTATGTTGCCTGTTATAGAATTGAGAATAAGGTACTCCCTCCTCTGCTGCTCCACTTTTTTTACTTGAATGTTCTTTGGGACATTGTTATAATATAGCATAGAAGATTGACTACAAACTAGCCCTACTTAGTGGTGTATTGTTTGGATCAAGATTGGAATAATTTGGGAATATTTATTTCTAAAAACATAGCTATGGGTAAAACTTTAGTAGTGTTTACAAAACCTCTAGAGTGTACTTTCTGCTATTAGCTACCATTTATCATGGCTGCTACTTCTAGTGTGCTAAAAGATGTGGAAGAACAATTAACTTGCCCAATATGTTTGTCTCTTTTTGAGCATCCCAAAGTCCTCAGATGCCACCACGTGTTCTGCAGGGACTGTCTCCGAAAATGTATAATCACTGATGAAGAATGTCGTTCTTTCGTATGTTGTTCAGCTTGTAGGCAGAAAACGCAGCTCCCAGAGGGTGGAGTAGAAAAATTAGAAGCTGCTTTTAACGTAAACAAGTTGTTTGACACCCGTGACAAGCTGGTGAAAGCAGACGCTAATGAGGTAACGGCGAAGAAGGAAATGTGCGAGCTCCACCCAGATAGACTACGAGAATTGTGGTGCGAGACTTGCAGTGCACTGATCTGCTTCCAGTGCAGTCTTCAAGGAGAAAAGCACTGCAACCATCACTTCTATTTGGCAAGTAAGTTAGTAGACCAAATGAAGCAAGAAATGATAGCATCTTGTGATACATTGAAACAGCATCAGTCAAGATATGAAGAAACACTTCAGGAATTGAACACCCTTGTAGAGAATCTTTACGCTACAAGAGAGACCACCATGCTTGAAATACAAAAAACTGCAGATTCATTGCGAGAGGCCATAACTCTTACTGAAGTGAGTGCAATTAGAAATCTTAATGACATAGTGGAAGAACAAGCCACAAAACTGTCTCCCTACAGGGACAAGCTAGAGGTTATAATTAGTGAATTTCAATTTTGCATTCAGAAACTACAGACCAGCCTTGGGTTAAGTGAGCCTAGTGAAATTATAGGAGCAAATGGCAAACTTTGCGAAGAAGCCAGTAAACTAAGTGGACATAACCAAGACAATGCCATTCTCGCTCTTCACGAAAGTGATGAAGTCGAGTTTTTCTCTGACATGGATGCCATTAAGCAGGTGTTGCATGATAATTTTTTTGTCTATGTCCCAGATGTTTGCAATTCTGACATTCAAGTGTCTGGAAAGGGCCTGAGCTCTGCTACTGTTGGAGATCTGAGCAGTTTCAGAGTCGATGCAATTTCAACCAGAAATAAAACATGCAAGTACTTATTTCAAGGACTACAATGTCAGTTACAATCAGACATTACTAATCAAGAAGTACCACTGGTCATGGCAAAGGAATCTGACGCTTCTTATCTATTCAGTTACCATACATTGATTAAAGGAACTTACTCTTTGAAGATTAATTACAAGGGAAAGCCAGTATCCAATAGTCCATATCAAGTAGCAGTCACATCAAAGCAGGCATTACACTTTTCTGATATATTTTTCTCGAAAAAAACTACAGTTTGTCCTACAGACATGGTTGTTTCGAAAGGAAAAATAATAATATCTTCGTTATCTTCTTTTGGTGTTTTGAACCAGCAGCTTGAATTTCACCCATTCCCAGGTGCAAATATTTTAAAACTAATTGAAAGTGAACGAGAAACCTTCTTTGCTGTGGTTGGCAATATAAGCGGTATAATTGAACTTGGTAATAATGGCAATAAATGGAGGAATATTGTGACATTGGGCTGTGATATTGCTGACATAACATACGACAAGACTTGCAAGAAACTCTTTGTATTATTAGCAGTTCACAGCTTTGGTGCGATGTCAGGATATATTGTAGTATATTCTCTTGATGAAACAGTCTCATACATACTTAATTTTGGTCGTAAGGGCCAAGGAAAAGGAAAGCTTGATTCACCGAAGGCTATAATGATTCATAATGATTCCGGCACTGTGTTTATAGCTGATACACTCAATAATCGTATTCAAGTTTTTGACAGTCACGGAAAGTACCTGCACAAAATAGATGCAAAGTGCTTGATAAAACCAACATATTTAACCACCACGAAGACCAATTTGTTCGTGTCGAATGTTGTAAACTACATCTTTGTCTTCGACCTTGCTGGTTCACTACTGCACACCTTTCAGAGTCCTTTGATAACAAATATTGTGGCTCTGGCTGTGGACAATTACAATGTCTTGTATGTGTGTGACGATGAGAACAAACAAGTTTTATTATTTTAGCGAAGTAGTTTAGTATATATTTTAATATTTCTGAAGTTTTCTCATAACTTATCTTAAATATGAAAAATGGAGTTTTTATTAATGTTAATCCATATACTCTAGTTCATGTAATATTGCTTGCCAGATTCTTTACCTGATCACTCCAGTTGAAAGACATTAGGTAAAGGGTTTTGCTAGTGATATGGTGACACTGTTTGACACAATTCCACCTTGTTTAGAAAAAATAATCAGTTTGCAGTATTATTGGTATTCAGGATGGGGCACAATAATTAGGACTTTTATAGTGTCGGATAAAGGTGTTGTTAGCATACGACATTCACATGATTAGTTCGAATATGGCATTGTTTGAACATTAAATGTTCAAACAATGTTTCTTCACTTTCAGTTAGGAATTCACTCTTGGTGCAGCTAGAAGGGAGCACATTCATGAAGTCACCATTATTTTGAGTTGTGGCTAACATTTTCATGGAAAATTTTTTCCATGAAAATGTTAGCCACAACTCAAAATAATGGTGACTTCATGAATGTGCTCCCTTCTAGCTGCACCAAGAGTGAATTCCTAACTGAAAGTGAAGAAACAATTGTAATGCCTAGCACATTCAATATGTGCAAAAGCCAGGGGCATGTGCAGTTTTTAAAAGGGGGTTAAAGCTACTCCCCCTCCAATGCCATATCAAAACGTTTTCCTAAACTACTGTTACTTCATAACAAACTTATATATAACTAGTATCTTCTATATAACAGCTACTAACTTCACCTGCTCATCTAACTACTCTGTCTTACCTTGTGCCACCCAATGAGTTAAGTATCTCCCCCTCATTCTCATCACCTCCTTTTACTTATATTTATCGTTCATTCTTTAGTTATAATTTTTATACCTGTATTCATTAAAAAATAATGATAAAAGACACAGATTTACATCACAACTCAATATAAGGACAGATACACCAAAGACTAACTATGCCAAACGAGTGATAACTTCCTCGCTGTAAGTTGATGCGATGACTGACTTTGGATGACGTGCCAATGCATGTCCCGGCTAGCACAGTCCTGAGTAGCTTGCCAACTGATCCCAAGGAATATTCATGTGTATTTCAAATATTCTCCAGTGACCCAGCATTTTTTTATGATGCACTATCCATATAATATTATTCCTGGCTGCAGTGCTGCTACCCCAAATCCTTAAACTGCACTACTCTCAATATTTGGCCTTGTTCATGCTTAATGTTTGGTTTTATTTTATTACTGTGGCGTCTTCCATCAATTCTTCGTAAATATATACATGTATTTACAACAAAACAGCAAATTTTTAGGTTCACTTGGAATGTTTACTCTCATGTGATGTTTACACAATCTTAAAAGGATTTGGAGTAATAGTCAACATCTTTGGGAAAATTTTAAGTTACTATTAAGTTGACAGTCTTGCCACTCCAAAGGGTTAAGTTTTAATTTAACATGATTGTGTTGCCTGTTATAGAATTGAGAATAAAAATTCCTATTTTGACTGAATCGTTAGAAAAAAAGTGATAACATCCTTCTGTATACTATTATCCCAAATTGCTTAGAATAGTCTGTGCAGCAATATATACCACTAGCTAATGCTTTTATTTATGCATTAACTTATACATTTAATCAGTTCATGAACAAATTGTTACAGCAATAGTAGCCTGGCATGCATCCCCCCACACACACACACACACACACACACACACACACACACACACACACACACACACACACACACACACACAAAAAAAAAAAAAATGTAACATGTGAATTATACAAGCATTTACTGACTTTCAATTCATAAAGCATGCATACACAAACCACAAAACTAATATTGGCTGTTAGAAAGAGAAAAGTTGATATTTATATTTTTATTATTTCAGCCAAGAGTGACTATACCTCACCCACCATGCATACATACACACTTTCATGTACTAAACTACAAGCATGTATTGTTCTGCAACAAAAAAAAAGTTAAGTGCATGACATGATTCTTTATCTAATTTCTGTAGATTAGATAAAGAATTTGGCTTGCAAAACTACATGCACTGAAGTCCTGCCCTATATAGAATAACATTTTTATATCAGATAATCAAGAAAACTCTAATAAAATAATTTACACACACTTTTATGAGTCTAAATTTTGTTAAAATAATAAAACTTGTTTGTTCTCATCGTCACACACATACAAGACATTGCAATTGTCCACAGCCAGAGCCACAATATTTGTTATCAAAGGACTCTGAAAGGCATACAGTAGTGAACCAGCAAGGTCAAAGACAAAGATGGAGTTTGCATCATTCGACACCAATAAATTGGTCTTTGTGGTGACTAAATTTGCAGGTTTTGTCAAACTTTTAGAACCTATTTTATACAAACACTTCCCACTACAGTAAAAAACTTGAATGCGATTGCTGTTCATATCAGCTATCAAAATGTTGCTAGAATCATCATGAATCGTTATAGCCTTTGGTGAATCAAGCTTTCCTCTTCCCTGGCCATGAAGACCAAAAGAATTCATATATGAGATGTTTCTTTCCAGACTATATACTGTAACATAGCTTGAGTTATCACCGAAGCTTGGAGCTACCAACAACACATAGAGCACTTTGGAAGTCTTGTTATAAGCTATGTCAGCAATATCACAGCCCAATGTCGCAATAATTCGTAACTTATTGCCATCATTATCAAGTTCCACAATACCACATTTATATTGCCTACCACAGCAAAATATGTATCTCGTTCACTTTCAATTAATTTCAAAATATTCTCACCAGGATACCGATGAAATTTGAGTTGTTGGTTCAAAATACCAATAGAAGACAATGAAGATATAATAATTTCTCCTTTTGAAACAATCATATCTGTAGGCCTAACTAGGAATATTCCTGGAGTAAAATGAATTTGAAAATTTTAATGCCTTTTCCGAAGTAACTGCTACTTTATATGGGCTGCTGGATACTGACTTTCCCTTGTAAGTAATCTTCAAAGAGTAATTCCCTTTAATCATTGGGAGGTGTAACTGAATAGATAAGAAGCATCAGATTCCTTCGCCATGACCAATGGAACTTCTTGATTAGTAATGTCCGATTGTAACTTACATTGCAGTCCTTGAATCAAATATTTGCAAGGTTTACCACTGGGTAAAAGTGCTTCAACTCTGAAACAGTTCATATTTTCAACGGTAGCACAGCCCAACCCTTTTCCAGACACTTGAATACCGGAATTGCAAACATCTGGTACATAGACAAAAAAATTGTCTTGCAATACTTGCTTAATGACATCCATGTCAGAGAATAACTCCACTTTGTCACTTTTGTGAAGAGCGAGGAAGGCATTTTCTAGATTACTTCCGCTTAGCTTACTAACTTCCTCGCTAAGTCTGCCATTCACACCTATGAGCTTGCAAGGTTCACTTAATTCAAGGCTGGTCTGTAGCTTCTGAATGCAAAATCGAAATTCACCAATCATCGCTTTCAGTTTGTCCCTGTAAATAGACAATTTTGTGACTTTCTCTTCCATGATGCAGAAAAGATTTCTTATTACACTAGCTTCAGTAAACGTTATGGTCTCCCGTAATGAATTTGCTATTTTTTGTATTTCAAGTTTTTGAGTTTCCCTTGTTGCGTAAAGATTTTCCATATGGGTGTCCAATTCCTTCAGTATTGTTTCATAACGCAACTGATGTTGCTTTAAGGTACTGCAGGATGCTGCTGTTTCTTGCTTCATTTGGCTTACTAACTTTTTCGCTAGATAGAAGTGATGGTTGCAGTGTGTTTCTCCTTTAAGACTGCACTGGAAGCAGATCAGTGCACTGCAAGTCTCGCACCACAATTCTCGTAGTCTATCTGGGTGGAGCTTGCACATTTTCTTCTTCGTAGTTAGCTCACTAGCTTCTGCTTTCACAAGCATGTCACGGGTGTCAAACAACTTATTTACGTTAAAAGCAGCTTCTAAATTTTCTACTCCACCTTCAGGGAGCTGCGTTTTCTGCCTACAAGCTGAACAACGTACAAAAGAAAGACATTCTTCATCAGTGATTATACATTTTCGGAGACAGTCCCTGCAGAACACGTGGTGGCACCTGAGGACTTTGGGATGCTCAAAAAGAGACAGACATATTGGGCAAGTTAATTGTTCTTCCACATCTTTTAGCGCACTAGAAGTAGCCGCCATGATAGTGAAATTCTTACTGGGGATATTTGTAGGACACTCAAACTCTCCACCGGTCGCTTTTATGTTCTTTAACTACGACTCGCCAGATGGCTAGGATACCTGTGGTTCTTTTCCTACCTACACAATGGCAGTCTGAGCTAGAATCATGGCCTGCGGTTGTGCGCATGCGTCCTTTGAGGGCAGCCGCATGACCGCAGGTCCCACCCCCATTCTGCCTTGGGGGTGAGAGACTTGGCGGGTCAGTGGCAATTGAACAATTGCTCTGCATCACCAGAGTCCCCCAGCTCAGATTCACATCCTGATGGATGGAAATCCCAGTTAGTCCTAACTTCTTAAACTTGGTGGCTGGTTAGTGGGAGGTGGTGGGAGCTGTTACAACTCGTATGGCAACTGGCTCTGTGTGACCTGATTGGCGCCTGAGTGCTAAGTAACATGTGCTATATCCCAATTAACCCCCACGGTGGTCTTACCGCGCATGCGTCCCAATGCCCGCCCATTTTCTCCAACTACTTCCTCGTCTCCCTCTCCTGGTGATACCACCGCCCCAACCCTTTACCGGCTGCTGCCCGGTGATGGTGTAGGCTACTGTCTTCATTAACTACGTTTAACTACCTTAAACTACATTTAACTACGACTCGCCAGATGGCTAGGATACCTGTGGTTCTTTTCCTACCTACACAATGGCAGTCTGAGCTAGCATCATGGCCTGCGGTTGTGCGCATGTGTCCTTTGAGGGCAGCCGCATGACCGCAGGTCCCACCCCCATTCTGCCTTGGGGGTGAGAGACTTGGCGGGTCAGTGGCAATTGGTAACAATTGCTCTGCATCGCCAGAGTCCCCCAGAGGGCCGCGGGGTGCGGCCCGAACCCCCAAGGGTAGAGATGATTGGGAAGTTGGAGTGACAATGGCTATACATAAATCCATAAATATCTATGCACGTATAAGACATAAGGCATACAATATCTCCCGAGCACACAGTCCACGTAAGGATGGATGACAGCTATGACCTCGCTGTGCTGCTGTTCATGCTCCTAGCAAGCACCGATGAGAGACCAGCCAGTCTCTCGCTGGGCATTCTAATGTATTGCAGGAATGCTGCACTGTGCCAACGGCCAAGAGTCTGGATGGTCGAGTCCTCCACTCCGGAAAGAGCAGCTGTTGTGGCTGCACCAATTCGAAAGCTATGACCGGCATACTGTTGGGATGGGAGACCAATCGCTGACAGTACATCCCGGATCCGCTCCACAAACCAAGCCTTCGTGACTGGCTGTGACTCCGAGTGGCGGAAAAATGGACCTGGAGATTGACCCCTAATCTCCACGTACTTGAGGATGGCTGTTACTGGGCACAATGAGAGGCCCGTCTTCCCCAAAATGATGTCGGCTCCCTTCCCATATTGGTCGCACTTGGATCTCTTCAAGTGGACACATACCATCGTTGGGTTCTCCAGGCTATCTACTGCGATGTCTCCCCACATGAGCGACGTTGATAGAGAAATCGAGGCTTGTGACGCTGGCAATAGCTCCCCTAGCCTAAAAAACCCAAAGAAGGCCGTGCAGCACACCGCCCACAGCATGTCCTTCTGGGGGAGGTTAGACTGCCGCATGTGCGCCCCAATCTGCTCCAAGATTGCTGCAGTGATGGGCAGGCGGAGTTGAGACGGTGGACCCTTTGTGGCCCTCACACGTTAAATGCCCGCCTGGACTCTTTTCAGCACTGGCAAGGACGACTTCTCCCTTGGGTCTGGAAGACCCAGAGACAGCTGAGTGTTCCTCACTGTGGACAGGTATCCCTTGATGGTCTGTGGTGCCAGACCCTGTTCAGCGAGGTGGACGGCGAAGGAACAGAGCAGCATCTCTATAACTGGAAATGGAGTGCCAATTGTGTACTGTGTGCAAAAAGTGTAATATTTTTTCATTGCAGAATTGTACGTCCTTCGTGTTGAGACAGCTAGACCCTCTTGAAAATATCGCTGAACTGTCGGCGCCAGTGCTGCGACACCCAGTCAGCCTGCTGGTTGAGGAGAAGCTGTGGCAGCTGATGTGGTACGGGTGTGGCGTGACGATCGGCTGCTGGCACCTTTGACAAGAAAGACAGCACACGGTTACGGGACAGATCATCCGCTAGATGGTTGGCCTCAGTGCTTATGTACCGCCCCTGGAGGTAACACCCTAGCTGGGCCTCCACAAACACCAGGCATCTGAGTAAGTGCATGACCCCTGGGTCTCTGCTCGACCTCGATTGAAGGGCTGCTACTACCACCTGGTTGTCACATAGGCATCTCACCTGACGTGCGTGCCACATGTGGCCCCACGTTGCACAAGCAAGGACAATCGGGAGCAGCTCCTTAGCAGCAATGGAATAATTGCCTGCCCAACTGCCCCACGGGACTTGAAACCAACTCTTCCCATACCAGGCCCCACAGCCCCATGACCCTGAGGCATCAGATACCAATTCAACGGTGGGAAGGTTATGGGGCGGGCACAGGAAGTTCTTGCCATTCCATTGTTCCACAAATTCCGTCCACCAGGCGATATCAGACTGACATGTCCTGTTCAGCCTAATGTGGCAATCACCATCGGGCCTCATGCCTGTGGCATGGAGCAGGTCGAGCAGTCTGCGGAGGAAGGAGCGCCCTGGGCGTACCACCTTGCAGGCATGGGTAAGCAGTCCAATCAATGACTCTAATTGCCTGCGCCGGCATGCCATCTTCACCCCCCATTCCTGGAGTAGCGCTTTCAGCCTTAGCAGCTTCCCCTCTGGAAGGCGCAGCTCCCCTGCTACTGTGTCGATCTCGATGCCCAGAAAGATCAGGCATGTTGTGGGACCGTCTCGCTTGTGGGGTGCCATGGGTACACCGAGTCTTGCACAGACGGTGTCCAGCGTGTGCACCGCCTGCTCGCATTCCACCGAGTGGGGAGGTGCCACGATAATAATATCGTCCAGGTAGTGGGAGATGAAACGGATCCCGGCCTGCTCCAAGCACCAGTTGAGTGCGTCTGCTACAGCGTTGAAAATTTTGGGAGCTGACCTGAGACCGAACGGGAGCATGGGGTCGACATAGATCTGTCCTTTCCACTCCATGGCCTGCAGGATACGGTCCTGCGGGTGCACGGGGACCAGGCGATACGCTGACTCAATGTCCATTTTGGCAAGGAGAGACCCTTTGCCTAACCTCTGCACTAGCTGCACAACGTTATCCACTGAGGTGTAGGACAATGAAGTCAGAGTTAGGTCGATCCCATCGTTCACGCTAGCCCCTCGAGGGTAGGATAAGTCAGTAATTAGGCGAAATTTTCCTGTGGTGTGGCCATTCGGGATGAGACCAAACCGGTTCACATGCAGGAAACTCCTCCACGCCTGTGGGAATGGGCCCAGCATGCGGCCCTTGGACAGTTCACTGCCTATATACTCTGATATTTGAGCTGGGTGGAGTGCGGTGGAATGCATATTCCGAGTGGCCGACGTGAGGGGGGCCCTCCAATAAAAGCCAACCCTGAAGCCTTCCCGGAGGCCCTGGGAGATGTAGGCAGCATATGCCCTGTCCGGGTGTTTCACCAGAGCCGCTTCCCAGATGTCTGGAGAGAGAGGAGACGAGACCAACTCCAACTCTTGGATCGTGAGTCGGTGGTGTGGTGTGCTGAGGTGGAGCAACAACAGATCTGCTGTGTAGGGGTATTGTATGTCCCAGCCTATGTACAAAGAGAGTGCATGCCTATGATATAATGCCCTTTAAGGTGGTCATACGACCGTCACACCCTGGGGTGGAGTCCTATCCTTGCCCTTAACCCCCAAGCTACCTTACCACAACCCGCCCCCCCCCCATACAATGACCGAAATTAGCAGGAAATATCAAAGAATTCAGAATCATAACAATCATAGTTTTTCAGTCTTGTTGCCCTTCCCCATTCGTAGCGTTAGTGACGGGGCCACCCTGCATTAGGCCGGCCCTGGGAGGATGCAGCTCGAGGTGGAGATCAGTCCTGTCGGCGGTCTCGGCCGCACTGAATGACTGGGCTCCCCACCGCAGCCAGAGCACGTGTGCACGTAACGGCATGCTGGCACTCTGCAGCGACCCTCGTTAAACCGCCTGCATACCTCAAATGAACGGCGAGGGTGGCGTGAGCTGCTCTGCGGCATTGCTGGGGGTGATGTCCATGGCGGCATACCAGGAAACCATCCGCCCCATGACTGGCTGGGGCTCCGTGGGCAGTTGTGAGCCAGGTGGTCGTCCATGAGGCACAGCGAGCACCTGGGGATGGCCTTTGCCCTGCCTGGCCTCACTGTAGAGCCTGGAGTCGGGCATAGACCAGTCCAGGCTCTTTCTGGCCAGAGCTTCACGTCTGAATTGCCTATCGTAGGCCGCCCAATGACCAGCCTCATAATTCCGCTCGGCGCGGACGACAGTCGCCAGATAAGCAAACAGTTCCGGTGCTTTGGCCGGATACCTCTTGGACAAGAGTGCTGCCATTGCTGCAAATCTCTCCGTCCACTGTGATATATTCGTCACAGGGGGGCGACTTGGGACAAAAGGCCGGCCAGCTGTTGGTTCCGGCGCCGCATCTATGGTGACCTCGGCCATTTCTACAAATTCCAGATCTAGGATCTTCTTTGCCACCTTGGGTGCGAGTGTGGCTGCGGGGTTGAACGGGCCTGGCTTGTTGAGGCCTATGTCACCTTTGTGCTGGAGCACCGTGGGTCCGTCCCCTGTGGCCGAGGGGGCAGATGCTGCTGCCGCCAGCAGTTCGAGGCCTGTGTGGGAGCCAGCTGATGGGGTGAACGTAGGCAGCCCTTCGAGGGCGCTGAGTGTGGGCAAGTCCATGGCTGGTGGACCTGAAGTAAAATGAAGGAAGATCAATTACTCCTATGTGGGTGATCACTAACTAAAGTAGGTTGGGGGGGGGAGAAGATTGTGGGGACTTTTAACTGAGGATTAAC
>WLWD01005187.1_pt1 | contig 19344 bp, 16 predicted proteins | sample 6712731 | NCBI WGS metagenome assembly WLWD01 (sample SAMN12718690, study PRJNA576275) | sponge metagenome | isolation source: marine sponge | host: Mycale hentscheli | place: New Zealand: South Island, Marlborough, Capsize Point | collected 2014-11-01
ATATTGAGCTCTCCAAGTTTTATCGTCGTAGCTTAAGTCGTTCCCGCTATAATAGACCTAACCGTTCCCTTCCGTCGGCTTGAAACAATACATTTTAAAGAAATCGATTGATCCTTTCTCGATATTTACGCACGCAGCGTTGTGCCCGGTTTTCCCGTAGACGGTCACATATGTAGTCACATTTGTCCTACCTGATTTCTAAATGTCGACCAAGCTTAGCATTGTTCTGACATTTGTCTGAGCACTGATGAATGTTATAATGCACACTGCGTAAGTATACTGAGGTTATGACCAGCTGCTTTGTTGACAACCAATGTGATAATTAGTTGGAGGTGGTAACTACGGCATCATTGGTGGTATCAATCCTCCACTAGTTTAATGAGGCTAAATCTTAATTAAAACTGCTGTAATGGTAAACATGGAACTTAAACATTTTAAAACAACGAGCTCACCAAAATTTGTGGATGTAATTATTAAAAAAAAAATTGCCCCCCTCTCCACACTACTAATACAAATCAGAGAGACACAGATGCTTGATACAAAAGTATAGCTTTGACTCCTATGGGGAATACTCATGCACAAATGGAAAGTTAACAATCAAACAGTTATTCCTTGCACATAATTTTTCCAGCCCACTATGAGAGGCTTTTATTCTAGTCAATATGTAAGAGACTATTCCACCTATAGTAATAGGTGGGGTTATGCCATAAGAGGTGCGTATGTATATGTAGTGTGTATGTAGGTGTGTATGTAGGTGTGTATGTAGGTGTGTGTGTGTGTGTGTGTAGGTGTGTGTGGAACAAAAACAAAAAAACAAAACAAAAAAACAACACCATAATGCAAGGAAACCAGTGTGGAGAGGGCAGTTGTCTGACTACCCATTCATAAGAAACCAAAGCTCCTCCCTGTGGGAAGGGGGAGGGATCAGGTTTATACTTTGTACCATTACTGGTTACCAGCACACATAATTCACCTACACACAAACTAACCACCCCAAAAAAAAAAAAAAAAAAAAAAAAAAAAAAAAAAGACCTTTAAATTATCATGCTTGGTCACTGAATTTCTCTGCTGTGTTGCCAGATTCTGAAAAAAAAAATCCTAGTCTTGGGAGAGTTATGAAACTTTCCCACTATACAATTAAATATATTAACTGACACTGTAGTTACTACAGCTGTGCAATGCATGCAAGCAGCCTCATTATATTTAATGAATTACTGTATAGTGAGAATAAGCTTTCCTCTAACAGCTTAAATGCTTAGGGAATTAAAATTTTGCATAATGTTTTTCTCTCACCACCACAGCAACAACAAACAAAAACCCACAAATATTGTATGTTTAGACTTACACATCCTCGGTCAAACTCTCAGCAACCATGACTTCTTCCACATCATCATTACACACAGCTGGAGAATGGTGTGAAGACCTCAGATTCACCACAGGAAGCTATAACACAACCACATCATACAATTCACAAGCTAGGATCTCAGGAGGGTTACCATAGCATGCTATTGTCATTTATACTATGCCATTGAGGATTATATATATATAATGTGTGTGTGTTAAATACTATAAATGAATTTAAAATACCTATATCACTGCAACATAGAGGTCAATCATAACTGACCTGCTATAAATGAAATACTATGTGGCAGTTAACCTCCCAGCTGTGGTTAATTGAACACCAAAGTAATATAGTGTGGAACTGAAATTAATAGCTTTGAGAGCCAATCAATTTATTGGTCCTGTCAGAAACAACAACAATGACAGTGCATGTATTCATGAATAATTTATAAGCTGAGTCAAATTGGTAAAGAGACATTAATAACGACTACGACACTTGCTATGTTGGTATGTGTACTATACATAAAGAAAACTAGAAAAGTGAGGAAATCAGCAGACTTATAATGTAACCCAACCAAGTGGTAAAAAGTAGCAATCCCTGCTACTCCATTCCTAACTTGCAAAAGTTTGTACATAAAAGTACCACATGTGGTAAGGCACTCACTAGTAATGATACTAATACATCTCTGGTTCAAAGGTTATAAAAATACCCCTCCTCTTTCTCACCCAATGTGTAAATACAGGTGTAACAGATAATATATTTACTGTTTTCTTTTTCCAATTTATTGATGGAAAATTGTTTTTTCTGTAAAAAATAAACATTAATTTCAGCTGAAGCTATCCTTATCCTGTACCCAGGAGTGACCAAGTAGCAAAACTTGTCTTTAGCATGGGCTTTATTCAGCTAGGTCATTTGATCTCAAGAAAATAATTGATTTGTCTAATGGAGAAGTCACTTTAAAAGAAATATTAACAAATGATTTTTTTTTTTAATGAACATTTCAGTGAAAATTTGTTAGTACAGTGTGTACTGACAAAAACACTGGGTGTGTGACAGCACTAGCTCACCTCTGAGTCAGAATCACTAGTCATGATACCGTACTCCTATACAGTCACACATATACACATCAAAATATAATCTCCAAGGGCAACTACATGCAATCACAACTCCCCCCCCCCCCCCCCCCCCCCCCCCTCCCCCCCATTCACCCCTACCGACCACTCACTTACACAACCATCCCCAGTACTGATACAACATGTGGAGGAGACTGATATGGCAAAATGCTTATTACCTACTCATTATGACCCACTTGTTACTTCTCAACTTCGTCACATTGTATTTTTCTCCACAGTCTAAACATCTCTCCTCTACCTAATAATCAATAAAATATAACTTCTTGACTAAAACAATTAAAAGCTACTTACCCCTTCAACTTCTTCAACAGTAACTCCTTCTAAACTAAGATCTCGTTGAATTGGACGAATATAAACTTTCCCATTACAAACTTGCCGCTTTAATAAATTTGGGCAGCATGATATTCTTGGTCCAATCAACATTAACTCTCTAGACTGTGGTTTGCAGCGTAGGAGCTCAAATCCACCCCCTCTGTCAAGTTTGGGAAATGCTTCCAGTAAAATACAACGAAATTCCTCGGGAGTACAGCTAACATCTGGAATAGTTACTGTTTTTTCCCCTAATCCAGCTTCTTCCAGCACTAATTTTTCTAACTGGCTGGTAGGAACTCTGTTCACATCAGTGCTACTCAAGCAAACGTACTTATGAGTCCAGCTAGCGGACACTCTCCTTTTAGACCAATTAAATAGGGCACTCTGCTCAGCTCTTATATCATGTCTCACTCCTTGCAATGAAGATTCTACATTATAGTAAGACGGTCCAATCCTACGATAATACATATTATGTGAATCATATTAAAAATAAAGTTATTCTACTGCCTTACTTGGTCCACCTCTGCTTCTCAGGTTAAATGAAGCCCTGCTAGGAGTTGCATTAAATCTGCTGTGTGCACTTAACATAGGATTGCATCTGCCTTCTGGAGGATTTTGGCTGGAAGATCCACTGTTTGATATCGAAACGCAGTTACCAGTAGTTCTAGCACGACCGTCCCGACCGTCCCGTATACCTGAACAGCTCACACCCGCACCTGCTGGGTAATCGCTAGTTCCTGCGAGGTTGTCTTCTCTCCGAACTCGATCAGTTCTCGCTAAGCTATCGGTGGAGTAAGAGACACAATTTCCAACGAACGTTGGAGTACTACCCTGTCATTCTCGGTTAGCCGCCAATCCGACATGACACAGCTAAACTGCCACAGGTAGGGTCTCATTTACTGACCGGACCGGACCGGTGTCACAGGAAAATTGGTCCGGGCAAATTGCGGTCCGATCGGACCAAATCCGCTGGCGTTATTGGTCCGGGCGGATAAAATCTGCTAGCGGAAACAGTCCCGCAGGACCAATAACGCTAGCGGATTTGGCCCGTCATCTGCTGATTTGGTCCGCCTAGTTTATCGTCTTTCATGACAGCTATTGCACCGTTTTTCAGGAGTCTTCAAGTAGAGGTATGTTCACTTTACTATTGAGCTCTAGCAATTTTGATGTAGTTCAAGTTCCACGGTTCACTGCTATAAATGTAAGAAGATTACACAGGATATCATCTAACTTTTTTTTGTAACTAAATTCAATTAGACTGACATTTGAGCCTCTTGCAGGGATTGTAATCACTAGTATGTAATGCTTGATGCCATAAGAATTTCTTAGTGGCTTAGGTATTTGCAACTTTTATTTCACAAAGCTTGACTAAAACCATTTGGTGGTTTGGACGTTTAAGTGAATACTTTTTTTTTGCTTTTTATTTTTCAGATTACTTATTCCACAGATTATTTAAGAATTGATATAATAGTTGTTACCTAAGCATTAAGCTACATAAAAGATTCAGATTCAACTTGAACCAAAGAAACTACTAGCTACTTGCTAAATAAGCTTCATTTTCATTTCATACTGGAGAATATCATGAGTCTGTTGGCTTAGTATTTACATGAGTGCCACAGGCATAAGTGTAAATAGAACCAATCAGACGAATTAAATAAATTTATTATGTACTGCTCATGTGTTGATGCCATAGCTATGGCATTGTAAACACCATAAATAAATTTGTAACCTGGAGGAACGTAATAACCCCACATGATAACTGTGAACACAGGTGATATGGGAAAATATTACCCTAGGCCTCATCCTGTTTACTTTAGTGCATTTTCTATGTAGCAGCAGTTATCAGGACCTGTTCAGTATAAAAAATATCATGATATTTTTTCCTATATGTTCAAAATTTGCTTCTTATTGTGTGTGCGTGTGTGTGTGTGTGTGTGTGCGTGTGTGTGTGTGTGTGTGCGTGTGTGTGTGTGTGTGTGTGTGTGTTCTCGTGCTTCTAAAATGTTTTTCTACCTGTTAGCTATAAATATCTCCTAAATTGTGAGGTTTTGCTCTTTTTTTTTTTTTTTCAATTATGCCTCTTATGTTTATGGCTTCATTTATGGTATGGCATGGATACATGCAATATTTGTCTGCTTTTATCCTACTAGTACGAAACTTTGAAGTTATAAAAAAATGATGATTTTTTTAATTTGAAAAAACTGTGATATGACCTTTGATAACTTTTAAATTGTGATACATTTTATCAAGCATGTCCATATTTGCTTACTCCGTGAAGACTTCAGTTTGAAAGTTGAAATACCTTTTTCACGTTTTTGGTTGGGCTGAATAATGATGACAATGTGGTGACTAAACTAATTTAGATTCTCCACTGCAATTACATAATGTAGTGTATAACATTGCCTTTCTGTTCATTAAACCTTTTTGCAAACCTAATTGCTACTATTCCCTTACTACAATGACTGCTTTTTAATTAGTTACTATTATTAGCTAAATATACCCAAAAATGTTTCAGCCTCTTGCACAAGCCTTTTTTAGGGGTAAACATCTCAGAAGATGATAAAATTTGGCTGATATTTCCTAGAAATTAGCAATATAATAAAAACATTTTCAGCCAACAGATGACAAGTAATCTTCAGTTTGAAAGGGATAATGTATGTACACAAGTCAAGTGCTTAAATTATATATACAACACAGAAGCATTATTTGACATAATAATGAAGTTGAATACAACAAAATGTAAGTGATCTTGTAGAAACTATTCCTGAGTTAGCCTCGCTGAACAAATCTGCTCAGTTGCCACTATTTTTATCTAAAGGCGGCTAAAAGGGGACCTAGTTAGGCTTAAAAAAGGTTTTATAAATGCTATCCCCGAACCTCACTGGATGTATCAGCTCTATCACTACTATTCTTGTCTAAAGGCTGTGGAAATAGAACGTTGTTCACCAAGGTAAATACACTTTTAGTCGATAGTTGCAAGCCTCGCTTAAGTAGCTTCTGTCATTGATTAGTATTTTTATCTGTCAGAAATGGTAGCTATGGTATAAAATAGTTAAACCACCATGGCAACTCTCAGAATTATTGCTGGATAACTCCTCAAACTAATGGTTTAGCTATTACACATTCTCCCGTATTTTATGCTATTTATTGAATAAGCAGTGCGTACATAGCGAGTAAAATGAATTGAAAAATGTACTCTGACTGTTTGAGAAAAAGTCTAAATCACTTTCACATGATATTTTCATTTGTCTTCGGCTCCCATTTTATACTCTGACTCATGCTATGTACAATACTTGAGTCAGAGTACATTAATAAGAGAACTAATTTTCAAAATATTTTTATTAATCATTTCTAATACGATTTCAATAGATTTTACTTGCTACACACGTGCTACATGGAGCATTCAATAATCAAATGGTCTGCTTGCCACATTGTGTGAAGACATGGTTAATTAACATGTTAGAATTCCTTTAGAACTATTCATTATTAAAGGTAATTAGATAATGCACGTAATATCATTGTCAATTCTCAGTTGCTTCTTTTGCTCTTGTCTATTTTGAATTAGGTTTTGTATTTAGAATATATTGCATTTAAAACTTGTCTCACAATTATATTCATTCGGTGCAGCAATTATGTACATAAAGGGTGCGTGGTTAACCACATGGCTCAGCTACCTCACTATAGTTGGATTGTGCAGAAACCAACAACAAAAGAACAAGCATCACAATAACTTGTAAACACTCACGGAAATATTGGGGCTGTTACAAAGAATAATTTAGTGGAAATAAAATTTGTAGATGTTTTACTATATTTTTTAACTATCTAATAATGTTGACGTGTTAGAGATTTAATCTAAGTTATTTAGATCTTAAACGACTGTTTTTATTGTTGATGTTGCCATCTTCATTTTCTGCTATTACTATACCTTTAAAAGTTACCACTTATGTACATACAGAGAACTAATATCTCGTCATCTTTTTGTTTGAATACTAGAAAGATAAACCTGGAATAAAGGTATGCATTCATATAAATATGATTTTAGGGTATATTTATATTAGTCAAAAATCAGGTTTTTAATTTAAAATTCATCAGACTTAAAGCAATGCTTAAATGATATGAAACATATCATTATAAGTAATGATATGCTTGCTCAATATTTGCTACTTGTTGTCCTAAATAGTTATCGTTTAGTTTGATTTACCATCTAGAATTGTCAGCTTGTTAATTTAGCTAATGATGCAGGACGATATGTTATCTTGACCAAGTTATCAGATTTCAAATATGTGCTATGAACACTGAAAAAAAGGTATCTATGAATAGAAATGCCACCTATTGAATTAAGAAATTCTGTACTTGCACCAGTTACCATCACTGGACTACATGTGTGTATGGGTGTGTGTTTGCGCATGCGTGCATGCATGCTGCGTGCGTGCGTGTGTGCATGCATGCGTGCGTGTAAATATAGCCAAAGAATCAATTATTCTTTCAAAGTATTACCTATTCCCCTCTTTCCCCTCTCTCTTTTCCCTCCTTCTATTCTCCTTCCTTCTATTCTCGATACTTTATTCCCACTCACCTCCAACCCCCCACCTCCTCCCCTATATTATTATTATTGTTATTATTATTATTATTATTATTATTCTTGTTATTATTATTATTATTATTATTATGTGTATATCAACTTTGTGTGAGTTTAGGTGATTGTGCAAGGCTATTGTCAAGCCATTGGACAATATGATCCTGGAACACTCTCACCTCTCATCCACTGGAGAGAAACTGCTGGAGGGTCATAGTTTTGTGACCTATAAATGTATGAACCAAGTTTAAATTGAATTTATGACTAATTGATAAAATATTTTTGATGGGAGGGCCAAGGCCCTCCAGGCCCCCCTCAGCTAAGCCACTGTCCTTCATAGGTTAACAATGAAGAGTTAACAAAAACAGTGTGTGTGTGTGTGTGTGTGTGTGTGTGTGTGTGTGTGTGTGTGTATGTGTGTGTGTGTGTATGTGTGTGTGAGGTACTATGTTTCCTCTTTGGACCATGACCTTGTTGCAATGGAGGGTGGGGGTAGTTGCTGACTAAGCATGGTCCAAGTAGACTAAAGTAAATAGATCCAGGACATTTCCTGATGGTGCCACTTAACAAGAACTCCATGTAATCTCAAGTACGTCCTGTTTAAAGCTTATTATGAGATGCTGGTGCCAGTAATGCTTAGTCATTCTTGCTCACCCCCCTCCCCCCCTATCTTGGAAAACCACAGGCAGCTAACCAGAAATTAATTAGTAATATTGTGTTGGGTGAACCCATTTCATTTGTAGTTACATAAAAAAAAGTATTGAGTATAATGATACCAAAGTGCAATTTTAAATTGTAAAAGTGATCTGTAGTAAATCATTCAGTTCTTGCATTTTGGGCATACCCAGGGTTTCTTCTTGCTATTCCAATCTTTATTACTTTTTCTGCTACATTCCCTGTGGTACCACTCTCCACATTCATCACAGCATACCATACCACGACCTTTTTCAGGCTGTCGACAGCTACAATAAATTGGTATCTTTTGAGTGTCAAATGTTGCCTTTCTTTGTTCACTTTTGCTTGGAAATGTTGTGAGAGTTTTGCTCTCAAATACTTTCAATAATTCTGATCTTAACATTTCTTGGTTAAAAGTTATGAGTTCAGGTTTTTGTCCATTGCAAATGGCAGCTGCAAAAGCGATCGCTAAGGGACCACAGTCAGAACCTCCCTTCTGAATTTGAACTTTCATATAATTTACTTTGATGTCTTTGCTATTTGTGTGCAGTCAGTCTGCGATTATTTCTTCTAGATCTTCACTGAGTAGTAAATGCATGCTGTCATAAATTTTGACAGTGGCAGGTTGACATCCTACTGTAGATACTGTCATCCAATGGTTGCCGCTGTAGTTAATATTTGCACAAAGGGGTTCAAGTGATGAACAGTAATTAATGTCCTTGTGTATTGCAATGTACGGCTTTCCAGTCCAGCTATACCATAGGTATTTCTCAAAATGGTCTGTGCTGCATCTATGTGACGGTCATTTAACCACATGTTGCTGGTTAGGATATCCTTATCAGTAATTGAGAGTGAGATTTGGCCAACAACTGTCCATATTTTTTTCTCCTGTACTGCATTCGTTTCGGCTACCTCAATCACTGCAGTAGACTGCATTGCAGCTAGCTTTTGAGATCCTGTATTAATACATGCTCGACCAGGATGACATTGTGGTCCACATATGTTACCCTGCCGTTTGCATGAACATTTCTTTGTGGTACAGCGAGTTTGGCACATACACTGCTGACCAGCTGGAGGCTGAGCTTCAGGCTGCATTATCACATGAATAGCCTAAATAATATTTGAAAATGTATTTGAATCATAAAAAAAAAAAAGGTAGACAATGAGACCAAAGGGTCTAGCACATTTAAAGTGCTGCAACACCATTTCAATCAATATGAGTAATAGCACGAGTAACCATGGTATTCAGGATAAATAGCACAAGTAAAACACAATTGAAGCAAAGCTGATTGCTATTTATTGCTTTACGAGTGATATTTATCCCTAATACCATGGTTAGCCATGCTATCACTCGCTAATAGTATACCTCTATCCTTACCTAAAACCATCGTTTACTTTAAACAAACTTTTTAGCAAAAACAATGGCATTACTAAGGCTAATCGCCCCACGCGTGTGCACTTACGCATACTATTTCACTTTGATAAGTGTACTATTTCAACTTAACTGTGCTATTTCACTTTCCCCGGGCTATTTCAATTAAACGGTGATTTTACCCATACATTTTTGAATGGGCAGTTTACGTGGTATACTATTATGCATAATAATTTCAACCAGGATTACCCTTTTCATATGTAGTGTTTTAATTCCTGCCACATTATATACTTTAATTAGAGATTAGTAATTTGAACTGATATTTAAAACAAATAAGCAATAATATTCATTAGGCATACAGCTCCTATAATAAAAAAATTGTTATAATATTCATCATTCGAAATTTAACTTTGCCCATTTCAACCTAATCATGCATCATGTTAAATGAAATAAAATATTATAGAATTAATAAATGAGAAAATTAACTTTCTAATTGGTTACTTTGATATGAGTAAATGTTAATTATTATATGTATTACTCCAATTTATTAATGATAATCACTGCAACTGATCTTATTTATAGTACTGGCACACCAAAATTATTCAAATAAGTGAGAAATTGGTACCCATTTCTTCAATTGTCATTTTGTCTTCTTCCGCTGTCTTCTATCACAAAAGACATCAATTTTCATATGTATGAGTCAGTGCATGGTACACATTTAGAGTTAAATGTTGTAGTGTTTTATTAGTAATTTTAACTCAATACTTATCAGTCCAGCTAATAAAATCTTATATATTTACATTGCTATGAGTAATGACTTCCTTATCAGATTTTTCTGATGTTGACACAAATTCCTCAAATTCCTTTCATAAATATTTAATACAAACATGGAAGGAAAGCTTATAAATGTTGAATAAGGAAATGAGGAAGGTTATTTCAGATATTGATAACAGGACGGGTAAAAGTGTACTTGCCTTATGCGCATTAAAACTAGAATGAAAGGGATAAACATTGATACTTAATTGACACGATATAATATGTTAGGTAGCATGAATATTTTTTTACATTATTTACATACTAACAATTAACTAACCATATCTGTGTTCTTGCAAATTTTCAAATTTATACTGCTAATTCCCTGCTTGAGAATTTTCCCAGAGTTGCTTTTTAATTTGTATGTCCCTCTGGTTGTTTGTTCAGCAATTTCATATGGACCATCCCAATTAAACTCCAACTTTCCTCCTTGTCTTGTCTGCTTGCGGCTGTTGTAGCGCCATACCTTATCTCCAACATTAAAGACTGGTTTTTTTATGCTTAGTATCATACCTTTTCTTTTGTTTTGCTTGAGCCTTCTTTATATTCTCCTTGGCTTTAGTATTGATTTCATCAGCCCATTGAAGCATTGATTCCATGTGTTCATCAAGGTCATTTGCTGATGGAATTCTAAAGTGCACATGCCATTAATCCACCATTGTACATTTAAAGCCAATTAGTTATATTATACACCAGCGTTTTTTTTAATACCTTAGGAGATATTTGCGTCACCTCCTGGAAAATTGTTTTGCTAATCCTCCTCAAACTGAAACTAATTGTACTCAATGTTTATGGAATTTAAAAAAACTCTAAACTGGACATGAGTTGTAAAAATTTACAAATCAGAAGCAGGTCTGTAATGGCAGTGTTATTGAAGTTTTTAAACGTTAACAACCTATTGGTTGCCTAATAAATGTCTTCCCTCAAGGCAGATTACTTTGCAGTTAAGATATATGTGACTGTCTTTAGGAAAATAGGGCTCAAAGCAGCGTGCTTGAATGTTGATAAAAATATTCCATACATTGGGAATAGCTAAAGCTAAAATGATAAAACTAAAGAGCTCAATATGCCCATTATGTGATGATGATTATTATAATTGTTATTATTACTATTATTATTATTGTTGTTGTTATTATTATTGTTATTATTATAATTATTATTATTATTTTTGTTATTGTTATTATTATTATTATTATTATTATCATTAGTATGTTTTTTGTTTGTTTGTTCGTTTTTTTGTTTTGTTTTTTGTTTGTTTGTTTGTTTGTTTGTTCATTCATTTGTTCATTTGTTCGGTCATTCATTTGTTCGTTCACTCAATTATTCATTCATTCATTCATTAATACATGCATTCATTCATTTTATTGTATTTATGCTCATTACTGATTACTGAATAGCATTTTACTCCCTCAAACATTATAGTCTGGCAATCACTTAGCTCATGGAGTATTAACATTAAACATTTTAATTTTAACTCACGTAGAAACTTCATCAGCTTTTTCAGATTCCATTGGAAGTGTGATGTCTACAGGCAATCTGGCTTCCCGCTTATACAAAAGCTTAAAGGGAGTGTATTTGCTGGAATCCTGTTGACTTGTCCTAAATATATAAATAATTCATTCAATCCACTATTTTTTATTCCATTGGTATGAATTGATTCTTTCCATAATATAGAAATGAAAGTAAAGATAAGTTACCACAGGTATCGAATATAGTATGCTCAAATAGCGACCAAGCACTTAGCTACTAAAATGTGGAAGACAATGGACGTCTGATTCTCACATGTTGTTAAAAGGTAATACTTAACTACAATCATATTTAAAAGCAGAGAAACAATTTCAAACATTATTGGTGTTGATTAAATACCTGTATGCAAACAAGGCTGCATCAATGTAATCGTCCCAATTATTTTGCCTCTCTCCACTCAGCTTTATTAACATGTTGGTGAGAGTTTGGTTGAATCTTTCTACTAAACCATTAGTTTGAGGATGATAAGCAGCTGAAATTTTATGCTCCACTCCGGTCTTCTCAAACAAATACTGGTTAACCTTACGAAAAAAAGACCAACATTAATATCATTTCTAAGCAATGTCATTCTATTTCCAGCTTTCAATTAAACTGTTAAAAATGCTAGCAATACTGAAAATGCAGTGTAATTTTTTTTTTTATAAAATGAATTTAGTGGTTTTATTGCATGTGGTAATTACCTGATTCACAAATTCTCTTCCCTGATCAGATTGAACAATTACTGGGCTGCCATGTCTTGTAATAAATGTGTACAAGAACTGTGCGACACAAGAAGCAGATTTTTCAGGAATTGCCGCAGCCTCTGGCCATTTTGTGAAATAGTCACAACAGGTGACTATGTAGGCATTTCCGGATTTTGAACGTGGTAATGGTCCAATGAGATCAATTCCGATTCGGTACCATGGACTGTGCACTTCGATAGAATGAAGAGAATGAGCTGGTTTTTCTAGTCGTTTGTTCACACGCTGGCAATCCAAACATGTCTGAATATATGAATCAATATCTTTTATACAGCTATTCCAGTAATATCTGCAAAAGCAAAATATCAGTATGAATAGAACAAATAACCAACCAAACCAAAATTGGTAGTCAGTTAGTCAGTCAATCAATTAATCAACTAGAGCTCGGGGAGCACTGGATCCGCACGCTATAGGTCTTTTGGCCTAATATTTTGTGTGATAGCACAAAGGTTGCACTTGGTCCAGTGCTCAACCGAGATTGCATCCAGCTATACAGCTAAAGTAATATTATTTATATTGTTATTTTATTTACTAAAACAAATCCCATTACCCTTACCTCACTTCAAAGAATTCCAGCCAAAAAGAACATTACGCTAATTATTACTTTATTCCAAGAATTATACAAAAAAAGATTAATTTCAATATTTGTATAATATTTATTTCATTAAGTGCTGAAGGTATATCTAAATACCAGTTACTATCCATTAATCATACATATTTCAAAATAATTAGTTTTTAAACAAACATCATTAATTTGAGTTTCATCATGCAAATAGTTATGTCACAAATTTCGTCACACTCATAATTTAATTCCTCGTGAAAGTTGAAGCATACAAATTCTAGAGTAATCACCAAAGCATGCAACATTGCTTTCAGATTGAGATTGAGCGCAAAGCCTCACGTTATTTATTGCTAATACTGCGGTTAGCCATGCTATCACTCGCCAATAGTATACCTCTATCCTTACAAACAAACTTTTCAGCAAAAACTACAGTGTTACTAAGGTTAATCACCCCACGCTTGTGCACTTACCCATATTATTTCACTTTGATAAGTGTACTGTTTCAACTCCAACAGTGCTACTTCACACTCCTCAGGCTATTTCAATTGAACGGCGATTTTACCCATACATTTTTGAATGGGCACTTTATGTGGTATATTATTATTCAAGTACTCTCTAGGCATAACACCAATCCTTTGCAAGGCAATGATATGAAAAAGTGCTACAAAAAATTGTTCATATGAAGTACTTAATCAGCTACATATAATGCAAGTACAACTGTGGTTGACCACTGACCACATAGCTGAGCTAGCTCAGCCAGTTGCAGCTGGCTGTATTTACAACCTGAAACTAAGGCAGTTTTTACCATGTCAGTAGAAATAACTAATTCCTAAACTTTAATTTTTTTTATTTCATTTGTTTAACAAAAATATTGATGGGGGCAGCCTTGTGCTAGATTTTCCTGTAAAAATGGTCATAAAAAAAATAGATAGGCACTTCCACCCAATGTTGTTTTGGTTCAATTATTTTTACATTTTTAGTTTTGGTTTTATTTACTAATGGCTGCAACATTATTTGTTAGTTTTAATAAGCAATGTTATTTTAGTTAGTTTTAGTTATTCTTTCATATCAGATTAAATAATTAGTTAGTTTTTAAAATTATTTACTTAGTTTTAGTTAGTTAATTAACTTGTGCTGCAAGTCACTTCATTACGATGTACAGCATCACTTCTTAACTTTAAATGAATTTTTCTCTTTAACATTTCATTTGTCATCACTTAACTTTAAATGAAATTTTACATTTCATTTGTAATTAGAATGAAACATTGAATACAAAGACAAAAATTCAGATGAAGGTACTTTGTATGATGTCTTTTTTAATAACTGACATTAACGGGTGAAACTGAAGCAATTTGTAAAATTAGTCCGGTACACTCAAAAATGAACCTGATTACAAAAAATGTTTGTTTTTTCGCAGTAACACTTCTCGCTCCAAATTATGTTCGGACAGTCTGTTTCTCCTTCCCAAAGTAGATTCCCTTGCAGTTGAAAAGACTCTTTCCACTGGGGCTGAAGATCCCGGAATGCTCAGCATTGGTGAGCCAATAATCAAACGGATCTGCCTCTTCTGCCAAGGGCTCAGAAGAATCAAAGTATCGATCTATTTCCAACTTTCCAAGAGGAATTTTGGACTTCTGATTGAGACCTTCTCTTTGCCTTGTTTCTAAAACCTTGTTAAGGTGTTGAAAACGTTTCTTGGGGGGTTCTGAAGAGATCAATTCTGCAGATCCTGCAGATGGTGACACATTACCAGAAGAACTGCTTGAATTAGATTCACCGTCCTGATCTTGCCTAATCTACACAATACGAGAAATAAAACAATATACAAATCAACCCTTCTAGCATAGCTAAGGAATAAAAAAAAATATATACCTCTTCATGATTGCTGCTTTGGCACAACTAATTTGTGTAGGGTTGAGAAGCAATCTGTATCTGGGATCCAACGCTGTAGCCATTAAAAACTGAGGAGTATGATTTTCATTTGCTGGATCCGTATATTTTTTAAAGCGTTTCTTTAACTCCACAGCCATCAACCTTGCCACATGAGCCACTTCCGATTGATGAGTAAACTGAAAGTTTAATAAGACACAAATGACTATTTAATAACACATAATGAGATACTAACTTACTTCTTCAAGATGAATGTTAATATCCATGATCGCTGGAATCACCGAAGACAATGTAGTGAACTCCTCCCCACTGATAAGTGATATAAACTGAGCAAAAGGTTGAAGAAGACTTTGATTATTTCCAAACACTTCCACTCCCTAGTAGCCAAATTGTCCCATTCTAATTCTTCCAATACAGAGCTCAAGTGTGCTTTCACAAGCAATAACCGTTCAACATCCAAAAACGTGGAGCTCCAGCGAGTGGGGCAATCTCTAACCAACTTTTTTCCACATCTAGATATTAACTTTTCGGTAGCTAGTGTTGATCGGTTTACTCTACTAACTAAATTGTGAGTTTTTTTAAAACAGTCATTAAATGGAGCGGTGGTATCAAATTTACGGACAACTAGTTGTAAATCGTGAGCAAAACAGCTGACACGCATATATGAAGAAAAGGCCAATGCATGATCACCTTCTAAACTATCCTATTCGTCCTCATCAACTTCAATATCACTTGCCATATCCTCTTCATTGTCGTCTTCAACAGGACAAAAATGCAACTTGAAGGCTGCAATCATATTGCTACCATTGTCCGTAAGGACTGCTGATATTTTACTGCCAGAAATATCCCATTCCATGAGCACTTGATCAATAATTTGACGAATATTGTAAGCTGTGTGGCTAATAGGCATTCGACGTACAGCTAAAGTTACACAATGCTTACGTTGATCTTTTTGAGAAAAGAAATGCCCTGTCACATCCAAGTATGAGAAAGACATACCTTTCTTGGTCCAGATATCAGCACAAACACTAATCTTACGACATTCCTGAATGTAAGCGCTAATTTTCGCCTTCATTTCTATATATTATCTTCCAGCTCTCTGGCTATAACAGTTCGACTTGGTACTGTATACCGAGAATCAGCTGCATGACGAAGACCACAAAATTCCATATTCTATACAATACTATTGGCTACATTAGAAGTTCCAATAAAAATTGCTAGCTTTCTAGTGATAAGCTTAAACTGGGGATTATCTTTTGAATATACAGATTTAGACTTCAGTGACTGAACCAGGGTCATTTGCTGACTAACTTTTAGCGAAGATCTTTTTAAAGCTTCCGCCTTCTTTTCTTTTTTTACTTTCAATTCTTCTTTCTTTAATAATTCCAAATACACTTCATTATGACACTTCTTTATGTGCTTAGTTGGAAATTTTCCCTGTATTTCTCTCCTACAAATACTACTTCGGTTAGACTCCCTGCCTATACCTTTCAGCACTTGACAGACACTCTTATTTAGTGTGCTACAAAATTCAAAGTATTGCCATACCTGGCTCTTCTGAGGTCGACCCCGTGACACTACACGTTTGGCTGACAGATGAGCCTGGTGATGGTGAAGCAGATGCTAGAAATGAAGTACCTGGAGTGGAAGGACCACCTTCATCCATAGCTTAATCTCATAGACGGGGAGCAGTGGAAACACTACCAATGTGGCCACGACCAGAGATATATTACAGTAATATTTCTCTTTCACGACACACGAGTCTACTTATGAGCTGACTCAGCATTTGAGTAGACAGGCCGAAGGTAAAGGGTTGGCTAGCATTGGATTGCTGAGGTCAAGGTTCAAAAATAAATAAATTTGGTTTTTGGTAGTTCTGATTTTTTTTTAATTCTCTTCAGGAAGTAGTTTTAGTATTCCTTAAATTTTTGTTTGAATGATACTAATAGTTTTAGTTTTTTTGATGATTTTTTCAATAGTTTGGTTTTTTTATTCTCTTAAGGAAGTAATTTTAGTATTACCCAGATTTCTGTTTTAATGATACTATTAGTTTTAGTTTTTTTGTTGATCACTGCAACCTAATTTTAGTTTAAATTACTAATATTGAAATACCTTAAAACTAAGGGGTTTTAGTTATAGTTTTAGTTAACCAAAACAACATTGCTTCCACCAGGGACACTACTATACTTAGGCTCTACCAGGCCTGTGGTATCCTGAGTGTAGTGAGGGTGCTACCAAAGGCACCTGAGGAAACAAACTAGGAGTATTGCAAATGTTTGTATTCATGTACAAATGGTCATTGGCAACATCAAGAAAAAATATTCAATATTTTGAGTGCAACACAGCCAATAGACTTTCTCATTCACAGCGAAACAGTATTAACTCTGGACTAAATTGTGTTGTACCTTTTAATTAAATTTCATTTTTGACTTTTTAAAGCTAACAACAAAATAATGACAACATGATGATATAAGTTTGCTAGTTTAAGTTTGAGTAATGTCAAAATGCTCACAAAACTCATCTTATTGTGAAAGCATCTCCTGCAGTATAATTGTCCAAAGTGCGAGAATAAAAATTTCCCATCAATTTTGGAAGAATTGCTTGATCAAAAAGAGTTTTAGCTTGAACAATATTAACTTTCCAAAGTTATCATCAGGATAAATTCTTTCAATATTCAAATCATTTTCATTTTACAAAAATATGATATAAACATGATTTAAAAAATTCTATACATTTTTGGTTTACTGGAACTGACCTGGTAATAGTAGACATGGTTATGCTTTCATTGAAATTTGCCACTACTTTCTTCCAAGCAAAACGTAGTATCCTTTACAGCATCTATAATCTCATCTTCCCTATGCCAGTATGGGCACAGTATGCATTTAATGTAGTGCTAATATAAAATCCTGATTGAGTCACTTCAAACTTGTGATGAGATATGGATAGATTTTATATGCCTGCACACATCTTCATCCACAATGTGAGTGTGCTTTGGAACGTGTAAGCTTAACCCTCTGATGTTTGCTATCAAAAATATAAAAATACTTTGAATTTGATCTTTGTCATTCCTTCATTTATAGTATAGCAGAAAATGTGTAATATGATTGTTGGATATGAGCTACAAGTATATAACTTCAGATTTATGGAGCATGTAATATCAGATTTGGGGCTACCAGTAACTCTACCTTTGAAACTTATAAATCATAATAATTTATGGTGATTTCTTACTTTATCAAACATGATTGTCTTGTTTTTACTGATAAAAGAAGCAATGCAGCAAAAAGCAAATTGAGTTACCAATTAGCATATTTTAAAGTAAAATGAGTTACAAACAATTCCGCTAGCAGATATTGTTATAACTGCTTTGAAGAAAAGTATTGAATCTTATGCTAGAAATTACATAGCATGAATCAGCTAATCTCGAAGCAATCAAATCTGATTCTTTCTGGTCATTTCTTTGCTTGCACTAAGGTTTCAGGTTACAAAACTGGAATGCTGGAGTGTGAAATATAAATAAACGTGCTTAACACACAAGACAAAGTCCGACAAGTATGGTACTTGGCTTTCAATTCACACCTTCTGTTGGTCCACAAGTTGTCAGTAGCAAAGACTCTTTTCTCTAGGACAAACTAGATCTATAATTTGTCTGCTGGAAAAGACCAATAGATGATCATGTGAAATCTGCCTTGCAAGCCAATGACCCCAATGCACCTAATAAATACAACACTGGCTACTTGTCATACCAACACAGTCAGATTTCCAACACCTCACCATCCAGTCAGGTCCATCGTACACCAAAAGCTACAGTGATTCTTCATTATGTGAGGCATTTCTCAGAGTGTATCAAAAGAATTCTAGCCCCTTTGGAAATGCGGACCTGTTTTAAACCACACTCAACACTGAGAAATATGTTGGTTCACATTTCATTCAGCGAAGCGAGCGAAGCGAGCGGAGCTGACTCTCTAATGAGTTCGCGATATATATATATATATTTGGCGAGCGAGCGTAGCGAGCGAGACACTTACAGGGGTAACACAATCGAAAATCGGGGATGTTTATTTATTGGCGAGCGAGCGTAGCGAGCGAGACAGTATTAGGGGTGGATAATGCAAAATCGGGTATATGTTATTGGCGAGCGAGCGTAGCGAGCGAGACACTTACAGGGGTAAAAATGAAAAAATCGGGGATGTTTGTTTATTTATTGGCGAGCGAGCGTAGCGAGCGAGACACTTACAGGGGTAACACAATCGAAAATCGGGGATGTTAGTTTATTTATTTATTTATTTATTTATTTGTATATATGTATGGACGTACGTAAGGCATTTTTGTACTTTGACCCTCGCGTTTCTGTGTTAGTTCGGTTGTCGACCCCGTCCAAAATTGCACTAAACAGAATCCTCTG
>WLWD01005348.1_pt1 | contig 19323 bp, 11 predicted proteins | sample 6712731 | NCBI WGS metagenome assembly WLWD01 (sample SAMN12718690, study PRJNA576275) | sponge metagenome | isolation source: marine sponge | host: Mycale hentscheli | place: New Zealand: South Island, Marlborough, Capsize Point | collected 2014-11-01
CCCCACTAGTGAACCCTGCTTGGTCCCAATTACAAGAGTTCTGTTGTACACACACACACACACACACAGTACATGAGAGTACTAACACACATACATTAAATGTCTCCCCCACTTACCAACATCAGGTTCAACAAGAATTGTCTTCTGCTAGAAGTCGACTGGAAAAATATGATGTGAGCATCGTATTGTGAGCATATCTGCAACCGTTGATTATTAATACAATAAGCTTCTTCATTGACATCAAGACCTCTATCATTCCTTAAAATTAAACAAAGTAAAAATTAATAAATTAATTTAAAAAATCTATTTTTTTCTGGGTGGGTGGGGTGAAGCGTGAGCAAGTTTTCCTCCCTCTCTCTCATGTATGGATGTATTTGTATTAATGGTACATTCTAACTGTCCAATCAGATAGCTCAATTCATAGTGCTATATTTCATACTCACCTGCTACGAAGTGAAAAAGTGAATTGTCCAATCACAATTAGTTTTATGCTCTTCCTATAGCCTTGAGCCATGGTGTTGTACCACTCTGCCTTTGGACCTAAGTTGTGTAAATTCAGTCGACATCCACGCAATTATGTAACCTACATATACATACATGTATTTATTGTCATTAGACCATTGACTATTTCGCATCATGCCAGCTTTCAATATTCTCCCTTGAACGCTCCAAATGGAATGCTTCAACATGATTGTATGTAGTTCTGGACATTTCCCGGCCATGCTGGAATGTTCAATATGCATCGTGTGATGAGGAAATACTTTAGGTACTCAAGGAAAACATCTAGGGAAAAGTCCCATTCAATTCAAACGTTATGCTAACTTGATATCGTGAAGCAAAACTATCATACACTGCAAGAATCATTAGCTCACATGATTAGAATGTGACGAAAGGGGCAATCACCAACAAAAGCTAGTACCTTAAGGGTGCTCAAACACTCTTTGAACGGGAAACACCCGCCAAATAGGCCACGGTTGCTAGGGCCTGTTAAACTTACTTCTGCTTTTCCCCCGAATTATATTATTTATGCAGGCCAGCAAGCACTGCTAGGAGAAAGCACCTACCAAGAATGAAGACTGGAAGTCGATCGCATCTCAAGAAATACCCCGTCACCATTTTGGACTTCTTGGCAGTACTGCACGGCTACCGCAGTAGTTTAGAAGCTGATTTTTTGTATATCATTTTCTTACCCGTGCGTGCATGCCATAACGTTGAGTTTTTTTTAAATTTTATTTTACTTTTCTATTTACTCACCTTACCAGTGAACTATTGTCGATTATTTCCGTGAAATTCCGTAAATTAAAAATATCTCAACGTTATAGGGTTGACCCCTTGTGGCCCTAAACCCTGGCAAAATTTGAACCATAGCAGTTAGTCCATTCCTGAGCAGTACGCAAGAGAAGATTCTGGATCCATTACTTTAGAGCGCGAGAATTTTTTATTGTAAGTTGACTCCGCCCCGCCCTATTTAACTAAAACTAGCATAATAAAAGGTCTAAATAGTTGTTCTAAGTGATCCTGTATCTAAAACAACATTTAATTGTCAGTGATCTCCAAAATCAGAACATGACAGACAGACAGATGAGTCGACTACTGTATCCCTCTAGCACACGCATGCTGAGGGTTAATTTGTCTTATCTATGCCAAATAAATTGTGGATACAATATTTCTCAAATGTACTTTACTTTATTCCTCCGAAATAAACAAACAAAAAACAACCAACAACAAACAAACAGAAAAATAAATAACCCCCTCCTTCCCCTTCCCCCAACCCCAAAAAACAACAACAACAATAAACAACAAACAAACAAAAAACATCAAAGGCCAGCAAAATGTACCTAGGGACAATAAGAATGCTGCCATTGGCATAAAAATGATCATCTAAATACACACACAGATTTAGATATAGAACAGACTTCTCCATAACAATGTGGCTTTCTTTCGCTTATCCAAATGATCATCCAAAGATTCTTAACCAAAACTTAAAACCTGATACATCACATACTTTATCCACAGATAAAAACTGACCAAAACAACAACAACAACTAACCAACTGTGTCAACTTAGACTTGATTTAGTATAACATTCAATAAGTATTTTTCACAGCAGATATGTCGTTCAATAACATTTTTCATTCTTGTACTTTAAAAACAAGCTGATAAAAACTGGGTAGGTTGCGACAAGTGTAGAACATACTCGCAAGCAGACATTACACCATTGACAGAAGTCCTACAGACCACAGTTCAAACACTAATAAAACTTCTTCACTCTAACTTCAGGAAGGGGAAGGTGGAGGAAAGGAGGAGGTGGCGGGAAGGGAGAATATTATGAGCAAAGGTTCTATTCTTGTAGTGTTCTATGGGAACGAGAACTATCTGCAAGTCGCCTTATTTTCTTGGCATAGTAATGCGAATCGAATTATTGCACACCACAACTATGGAATCAGGGTGTGGCTAGGTCTCATATCCAAAACATACATCACCAGCTCATGAGATTATATTTAGGCTACTAACACTTAACAATTACCTTCCAGTCCTTTGAAATGTTACTCTCCAGCTCTATAGCAGCACTGTTTGCAAAGAAACGCAACTGTTTGCACCCTGCCCATTCAGCATGGTTAGAACATAGAAGATGAGTACTCCACAAACAATAGCCCAGTCTTGTGCTTCCCCTTATTGAGCTAGAAATTCTGTCCTACACATCGCGAGCTTCAGTGCCAACTAAGTGGCATTTCTTGCAGACTAGAAGATTAAACGTGAGCTTTAATAAAAGTCTACACAACCAAAAATGTCGTCCGGTTTCAGTACCTTAAACAGTATTGGTACAGTATCGTTACAGTGTTGGACCGGGTGGTCTAAGTCAGTATCGGTACGGCATTAAATCCATCGGCATACCCTGTATCAGGATTTCGCTATCACTACTGAATCAGGGTTTCATTCAGTACTGTAACAGACCTTGCAACCTTGTACCAGCATCGAATACATTACTGTAAGCTGTCCTGAAACAACCATGGCTCTTTTACAATATTGTTAGAATGAATCATGCAATTTCATTAAAATAATAACTAAATTTATTGAATCTTTCAAAATAAGCCTTTTCAGAGTTGAAAAGTTGTTTGTCCCTGTAATTAAATAAGTTTTCAATAAATAAAGTTACAAAGTTCTCTCCAATAGTTGTAATGAAAAAGATGAAAACTATATAAACATGTTGTAGAATAGTGACAGTTATAAATGCCACAAAAATACATCATTAAACAGTTCTCTGATCAATTATTCCAGGTCAAGGTTCAGTCACACTCCACTCTGAATAGCCGGCCAAAGAGAAATGACCTCATCTTCCTTGGCTACAAACACACACATTGTTAAGTTAAAGGTGACTGACCATATTAAATTAAAAGTGCATAGTATTGTTCAGAATTTTTTTTGAAAATGGTCCACTGAACTTTGTATATCAAGCAAGTTCAGTGGCAGATCTAGAGACTTAAAAATGGGGCGGGTTATTCTTTATGAAGCAATAACCACACCCACCTAATCATTTGAGGAGTTCAAATTAAATATTAAATAGTCACTTGTAATGAAAGTAAGTTGTGGTGTCAAAATAAACAGCTTGCTGAATATCAATGGACAAAGAAATTATGACAGAAAAGAAAAAATGTGATTTACTAGCATCCTGCAAAACTTATTTGTAAGTCCTTGGTCTTTGTGCTCACTCATCTACAGTAAAGCTGATAGAATAAAAAATCCAATTTTTTTTCTTGATCATAGCGATCTCCAACCAATTTGACAGCTAATTTAATACCCTACTTGACAAACTAACAAACCAAGAGCTTCAGTGACACCTTACAACTGTGTCAATTTGATTGTAAATGGCTGCTAGGGGTAGCCCATCGGGTAAAAAGGCTCGCACGACTGAAAATGCCGAAAGGTAATTGGGGGTAATGAGCGAGTAGTCAGGGATGTGGCAGTGTGTAAGAGGTGGTTCAAACCCAATTTACTGGATCCGCCACTAAAGTCCATTAGCTATTTTTGTATTCTGCGTAAGATTCCTTACACCTTATGCTAGCTACTGCTTCTATTGAGTAACTATTTTGGATCTAATTTGTGTCGGCAATTCTGTTCATGACGTTAACAAAAACACAATGAAAGTCATAGTCAGCCATTAAATGATTTCCTCAAAATTAATTTAAGTGATAAGCTATACCATCTACAGGAAAATTGGGCACAATGCGGGCCCTGTAAAAACACTTACACGTCCACCAGCATCCACATATTGAACTCGCCAAGTTTTATAGTCATAGCTTCAGCCGTTCCGATATATGTGATTTAACCATTTCATTCCATAGGTTTATTTAATAAAACAAACATTTACTCACATCGCATAGTGCCTGATTTTCCTGTAGATGGTCACATATATATACACCAAAGTTGGGGCCACAAACACATTGCAATTGCATTTGATTGCAATTAAATACATTTTTGCTGCAATCACAACATAATTGTACTTGTGTGGGACACCAATCAGCACATGTTTATCCTTGCGAGCATGTTTGTATATTTTTTTAAGTATTTGTAATGCAATCAAACAAACTTTCTAGATACAATATTTGTATAGGCAACAATCAAATACATTTCAAGTATTGACCCAAGTCTGAATATACTGTATAGCCGGAAGTAATGATAGTTTGCGATTCATAATAATTAGGATGTTTGCTGATACAATGTTTGTGGGTCAAGATCAATCTTCAAAACAATCAAAGGTAAGTGAATGTTTGGTGGAAATTTTTTTTTGCGAAATCCGAAAACTGTAGAATTAAATTCTAGTAAATATTTCCAGCTATACGGTACTCAAACGAAAGCTGTACAAGGAGCTCACACTAAATATAAAATCAGAATAGTATGTATGTAAATTCCATGTGACCAACCTTGGAGACAAACTGATTGCTTAAGATGAAGTGTTGACATCTGAAGATGTGCAAGTACAGATGAAGGTAAGCTGAACATCAGGGAGACTACAGACTGCTTCATTCTGACTGAAAAGGTAATTTTAACAAACACAAACCTCAATAAAAATAAGGAATCTAACCTCAACTGGGGAATAGGATGGAGTGATACAGGTTCACATGCTTGAAAAAGAAAAGAATATGTGTTAAGCAAAAAAAGAAATATAAATTTTAGAAAAACTAACTAACTTTTATTATCCTCACCCTGAAATACCCCATTGAGCACGGTATCGTCACAAACTGGGATGACATGGAGAAGGTATTGTCAAACATAAATTGATAATTGCAATTGAATTTATTGTGTAATCTACCTTATCCAGATCTGGCATCACACTTTCTACAATGAGCTCCGTGTGGCCCCAGAGGAGCACCCTGTGTTGCTGACTGAGGCTCCCCTCAACCCTAAGGCCAACCGTTGATTGTATCCAGAAAATAAACCTGAGTGAGAATAGCATTCTTTTTATATTGGCAATTACAAATGAATAATACAAACATACCTCAATAACTTCTAGAGGTGGTTGGTATTGGTATGACAAGAATGAGTAGCTACATGGAAATATAATGCATAGAAAGTACATTACAATAAATAAACCGGAAAAGAACTCTGAATTTACTTTCCTTTTGTTTGCTGGTGTCCCTTAACATCTTCCATTGGTGATGTCTTGTGTTACTACCCATGTCATAATTACAAAAATAGATTATAAAATACGTTAAAAATTCTCCCGTACATATATAGGACCATGTTGTTGTTGTTGGTAACTAACTTGGATGAAGTCACTGAAATATCTACTATGTTAATATAAAATGCTAATATTTTTGAGTACACAAATTTGAATATACATGTGACCATACTAGGGTAAAAGTAATTTTTACTGATTTACACAATACTCATTTAAAAAATAAATTAGAATAATCATGTTGAAACTCTATTTGAGAAGTAAGACACTGTTCTCTTTCTATGTTCCTTGGACATTGCTTTGACACGAACTTGCATGAGTTGCTGCTTTCATGGATTATTGACACATTTCCAATGGCAAAAGATTCCAATATGAAAATGTTATCAGTCATTGTCAGCAATGGGCAATCCAACTCGTTAGTTATGAAATCACCAAGTGGTGAGCAAAGAAACTCAATCTTTCTGATCACACATAGTTGGTTGCCATTATAATTCTTGGCAGCTGCCAAAAGCTGACCAGACTCAATCTGCAAGATTTAAAGAGTGAAAATTTAAGACATAAGGAAAAATGTGACCATCTACGGGAAAATCGGGCACAACGTGGCGTGAGTAAACGTCGGGAAAAGATCGATTGAATTCTTAAAAATTTATTAAATAAGCCTACGAAGGGAACGGTTAGGTCGAATATAGCGAAAACAACTAAAGGTACAGCAATAAAACTTGGAGGGCTCAATATCTGGATGCCGACAAATGCGTAAGTGCAAAAAAAAATTTTTTGATGGGGGCCGCATTGTGCCCAATTTTCTTGTAGACGGTCACAAATAATCATAAGACAGCAAGCACACAGTTTCTAAGGACACACACACATACACACAAAAACACACAAACAACAAACACACACAAAAAACACACACCAAACAAAAAATAAAAATGATTTAAAAGAAAGGCAGGGGTTTGAATTTAAAGTACAGGTAAACAAACCTAAATCCAATATCAATCTGTGTGGTATTAGCTCTGATTACAATAATGTGCTGGCTGCATCAGATTAATTGAAATGTTTACTTTGGTTTGTATCTAGCCTCCTAATTATTACGGTTATTACCTCATGATTATTGGAAAGAAGTTTAACGTAATTGCCACTGTGTATAATTTGTGTATTCTGTCCAACTACGCCCTGAAATAATTCCACTTTCATTTCCATATCTACACCTTCATGATGGACATCAAAAGACTGGTGCAATTCCCTCATTGATAAGACACCAACATCAGGAAGGCTCAACTGGAGAGCAGAGAACTTTATTGGTGAGCATTGACTACACTGTGACATTATAAACCAAGATGCTGAAAAATGAGTGACACAAACATAATAACTTACTTTCCGCAATGTTCCATGCTGATAAATATTTTTTTCACTATAGCTTTGTTTAATTGGAACATTATTGAGAAATGTTTGTAACACTGGAGAAGTGTATAAGGACTGGAGGCCTTTTCCACAACTGAAAATTAAAAGATCGAAGTAAGAAAAAGTAATTATAAGTATGAGCATGTGGTTGTCTGATGTTGGGGTAGTCACATCATGTATTTGCACACTCTATGTGGTTGTCTGATGTTGGGGTAGTCACATCATGTGTTTGCACACTAATTAAGTCTATGTGGTTGTCTGATGTTGGGGTAGTCACATCATGTATTTGCACACTAATTAAGTCTATGTGGTTGTCTGATGTTGGGGTAGTCACATCATGTATTTGCACACTAATTAAGTCTATTGTTTAAGGTATTTTAAGAAATTATTTGTAATAGCATGCAAAGTAAATCAAGTTTAACAAAATTATGATTTTTTAGGAAAAAGTGCACATACAACATTAATTTTTCAATTGAAAAAACTCGCCTGCTTTCTCCTGAGATATAACCATCTTCACAAATATACCTCAACTGTTCTGTGGTGGCAAAACTAACTGAAATGTCATGACTTGGGGCACTTTTGTTCCCATAAATGTTTTGAGCCCTGATGAAAGAGTTAAAAGTTTCACATCTGTCAGTAAAAACAATTGGATATAAAATAAAATAAACACCCATCTCCGTTGGTAACAACTATTTGTATAATTTTGAATTGTGGGAAAAAAAACAGGAACCAACATGCATGACAAGCCTTGCATATTTTCTGCTTCAGAATTGCAAACTTCTGTGCAATTACTACATTTAAAAATGTGACTGTCCACAGGAAAATTAGGCACTTCACATACACATTCATCTACATTCAGATATTAAGCTCACCAAAAGTTTTATAGCCATACTTCAGCCATTAGTCGATATATGTGACCTAACCATTCCATTCTGTAGGCTTATTTAATACATTTCAAAGTATTAAATTGATATTTTCCTGACATTTATAACAAATCACAGTGTGCCCAATTTTCCCGAAAACGGTCACAAATAACTACTTTCCACAGCACACTCATAACGTATCAAAACCAAGGCAACAACACATCAACAAAATAATAAAGAACACAATTCATAAAGCCACTAAGTTAATAATATTTTTTATATAATCTGACTTACCTCTCTGTGTTAAAGCAGAGGTCGGCACAAATTGCACCATGCAGTCAACAAGATGGAGCATCAGGTGAACTTTAAGTTTTTTCAACACATCAGGCTTGTGTTGACTAACTTTATTAACAAAATTATGGCAAATATCTTTGCACTGGACGGTCTTCTGAGGGTCAAAATAGTCACAGTGTGCTAATTTGAATACCTATTAAAAGAAGGACAATACTGTATTACAATATTGTATTACAATAACATGCCTTTGACAAAGCAATCCACACTTCTCTGTCTCCATTCGAAAGGTAAGGCCACATGATGGACAATGCCATCTGGGCCCATGCTTTGTAACCACGCCCAACAAATGACTGGTGATGACGAATGACATTTCCTTGTAACTTGCATGAAAACCCTGAATAATTAAATGCACGAACTCTTGCCAGAACTTCTTCCTTTTGTTTGGTGGACAATGTTGGTATTGCACTTCTCAGCAAATACTTATAAGGTCCAAGAAGCAGAGTATGCAAACACTCCACTGGCATGCTCCTGTACATATATCATCAATATAGACTAACCATGAGACATTACATAGCATGGCAGCAAATCACAACATACTGAAATAGATCACCAGGTAAATCCAAGAGGGCATTTGGAGTCTCTTTTAAACCGTACTCAGTTCGCAAGTTATTCCTATTCCTCACTACTTGCTCTGACTTGATTCTGTCGATTTGGCTGAGAGATTTTTCTATTGACCGTAATTCACCAATCACAGTAGGATTAACTTCTCTGTCAACCTAACATATTTCTAATTAAATACATATGTAAAATAAATCTTGAATTTTTCTTACCATGCACATTCGACAATATTTTCTACTACTAGAACCAAGGTGATTTAAAAGTTCAGATGCCCTAGGGTTGTCAGCTAAAATACACATCAGAGGAGCCACCACAAGAACATGTTTCTTCATTACAGAGTCATAGGCATCAACTCCATGCATTTCAAGATCCTGCAGTTCATGCGATAAAGGCACAGCCATATCAAGTGCGGAAACCACGTCAGAACAGCATATAAAATGAATGTTCTTAATTTTCATATTTTCATGACGAGGTAGTCCAGCAAATAGAACAGACCACGAGTCAAATTTGTGCCACTTCTTGCTTTGATTACCACTCGTGTCATCGGAAAATAACAGTAAGGGTAGCATTACTACTGGCCTTCCAGCGGCTTTCATTTTGACAGGGTGTGAAGTGAAGAAAGTGGCATGATCCTAGACAAGCAGTGTACATACGTATTTATTAATTTGAACTAAAGGAGAATAATTATGAAGTTGATAGCTCCGTATTTATATGAATAAAAATTTCATATATTGTCATATGTGAAAAGCTTATTTAACCACATGTTGCTATGATAAGCATACATGTACATACAATTAAATACTGTATAAAGGGAAAACGGAACACATAATAATCAGAGTAAAATACACCCAAGCATTTTACAATCCAGTTAGTGTATTTTGTGATGTAAAGGCAAATGAAAACATAAGCCAAGAGAGTGAAATGCCTGATGGTAGTTTACAATCACTGAGTGAAATTAGTACTTCAGTTGATTGCTTGATACAGGCAACAAGAATATTTTACTTCCTTTTTAAATCACAGAGTCTGTGCCATTCATAATATTGTCAGCCTATGGATAAGCCAACTTGAAGTCAATAAATATCCACTGGTCAAACATTGGAAAGTCTAACGTGCAACGACTATGGGAAAATATCAGTAATAACTCACCAACCATAGTAATTCATTCTATGCTATATATTTTCACAAAGTATTCTTAGGTTAGTGACCTGTGAAATAAATCACATTAGATCCCGTTGCTATATTGTTACTAGGTGTACTAACTTGGTAAGTGTGCACTATTTTTTGCCTTTAGCCATTCCTGCGAAAATGCTGATAAACAAAGTTGCTAGTGGCAACTGGGCATGCGTAAACGGGATCTAAAATACTTAGAGCATGCACGCTTATGCTTTAACTATTACATAGCACATGGACATTATCTCATGCTGTATTAAATATGCTTATTACATTTGGGATAGCGATAGTTAATGCTCGCTCCGAGGATATTATGGCTCATAATGGTCCGAGTCTGAGAGTGCAGCCCAAGGAGAAGGACCATTTTTTGACCATAATATACAAGGCTAGTAAGCATTAACTACTTTATTTACCCACCTACTAAGGACTTTGGTTCACTGCTACCTGTTTTACGATAGATTCACAAACTTACAATAGAAAAACAAATCATTCCTTGGGGCCTGGACATTATGACTCATGAGTCATGTATGGGGGGAAATGAATTAGGTGGGTAATTGTAGTTAAAAGACGAGTTATTATAATTAGTATTAGCACAAAATACTGTATTGAAGATATCAGTACAGAATATACTCATCCATATGGTGAGGTATTTCACTTGCAGGCTATATTTTTACTTACGTGGCTTACGATAATAAAATCAGCTGCTTTGAAATATCTCAACATATCATGCTCTAACTCATGTAATAAGGGATATTAAGAAACAAGTGCTACAAGATATATTCTATTACTTGTGTGGACACTTGAAGAAGACTTCCATTTGCTGCATCCCATCGCAATATAGAAGGCGGAACTTCAACCAGTAATATGTATGATGGGAATCGAAATCTTCTCATATACAATCAGTGTTCCATAAGTGACATAGCAAGCTAATGTTTCTGGAACAGCATCTTGAAATTGCTCTAACGTGAGCAAAACATGAACATCAGCATACAAGCCATCAAAATATTCCTACATAAAATATAAACACTTATGATGAGAAATAACAACAATTGGATAAGTATAGCTACCTTGTTATAAAACTTTACTATCTGAGCAGTTACTGTAGTATTTAGATGTGGATGGAGACAAGTCACACAATCACGAATAAATACACGAATCCCACTATCCAACACAGCCATTGGAGAGTAAAAACGAGGGTCATCATGCCAATGAGAAGCATGAACATTTCCCTGCATTTATACGTTTATTTAAAGTACACTATTTTTAAACATAGTAGATGTCTTTACCTGTACGTTGTTTGTGTAACCACAGGAAATCTCTGTACTGCTCTAGCAGTGAGTGGGTTCCCAAGAAATATTTGAACAATACTTGATAAAGTATTTGAATAGAATGGAATACCTGTTGAAGTCACTATTATTCCAAAAACCCCAAAAATTGTATATCAAAAAAACAAAACAACAACACCAACTAAACTTCATTTACTTTAGTAGGCTGCTGAAATCCGGGTAACGTGAACTTTTTTACTGCTGAAATACTTGGAACAGTAATACCAGTTTGTGCCAAAAGAAACCATACAAGCTTCAAATTTGACTCACCCTTGAACAAATAGTATATAAAGCAAACATTAATATAAAATTAGAAGTAAGTGGTTTTTATTGACAGAAGTCTAAAATTCTAAACACCCAGGGAGAACACAATTCATTTGGAATTATGTAAACGAAAGAAGTAATTGTATCAACTACATTTGATCATATTGGTTGTCATAAACTTGAAGGTAAAGAAGGGTTGAAAACTTTGATATTATCCCAATTACACTAACCAATGCAAAGAAACTCAGTATAACAAAAATAAACATTGCTTGCTCAACAATACTTTACTTCTCACTAGTCATACAATGTAAAACAAAAATATGTGTCAAATCTTTGATCGCTCACCATTGGTTTAGGGCTGTTGAGATTAAATACAACAATGCAAACATTTTGCTGGGAAAAGGTGAAAAATCATCTTCTGTTTCTATGCTGCGAAAGATAACGTCCAACTCCAAATCTGTAAAGAAAATCATCTTCAACACAGTATAAACAAATAATTAAGATTATTTACCTGAAGAAATGTCGGTGTCTTCAGTGTCACTACACTCTCCATCACTTGCACTGTCGTCAATACATTGCATCTCTTCCATATTTCCTTCTCCAATGGACTATTATTGGACATTTATTGAAGTATTATCATAATATTCAAGTAACATACCCCTTCAGTATAGGATAAGACATGGCTGTCTGTGGCTGACTCCAAACTACTAGCAAAACACTTATGACTATCAGTAGCAAGATGCCTTTCCAGTTTTGAAAAAAGTGAAAAAAGAATCCTATTTTTATCTAGAGACAGTTTACAAGAGAAACTGCTGATGCATCCTGTGACACTTTTAAAAAATTTTGAAAGTGGATTGAAGCAAATTACTCTATGGGTATTTTGACATGTGAAGATTGGGAATCGGTATTGCAAGCAGATGCCACTGCATACAGCCCTAATGCTTCTGTTGATCATTATCCAGACATTGAAGACAATGGTAACTTTAACACTTAAAATACTAACAATACATATTATTCTATCACCACAAATCACCAGTAAGTTTAATGTCATTGATTACATATAATTTCTCGCTTTACCACTTTATGATTCAATATTATTAGTTTAAAATTTTACCTTTCATATTTACATCTAAAATATTATTAATTATCATCAGGAAATTCTATGTCCCACATTTTTAAGTCCTCCTGCTTTTTCCTGTGCCGACAGCTTATTTTAATTTTCTTTGTCTGCAGCATACCACTGTAAACAAATATAGATGATAGCAGCATGATAAAACTAAACTTCCTTGCTATACATAGTACAAAATATATAATATATTTTTTGTACTATGTATATAGACTACGAGTCTAGCAAATGGTGTCAATAACCTTTTCACAATCAGGTGTTGTGTCAATTGAATCCGTTTCTAAGATACAGATTTAATACTAAAGCAAAGCAACTATATCACTAAATCTAACCTACCCTGAGTTCACTAACCACTAGGAATGTGTCTCTCTGCCTTTCCTTGACCATCTTCATTTTCACTTTTCTTCACTTTTTCAGTGACTGGTACCACTTTCTGCAATAAAATTCAGTCCTGATTCCTATTTTACACAATATAGCTAGTAGCCAGCCTATACACCTGCACTGTATCCAACCATTTAACACAGTATATTTTACACAATATAGCTAGTAGCCAGCCTACACACCTGCACTGTATCCAACCATCCTTTAACACAGTATATTTTACACAATATAGCTAGTAGCCAGCCTACACACCTGCACTGTATCCAACCATCCTTTAACACAGTATATTTTACACAATAATTATAGCTAGTAGCCAGCCTACACACCTGCACTGTATCCAACCATCCTTTAACACAGTATATTTTACACAATATAGCTAGTAGCCAGCCTACACACCTGCACTGTATCCAACCATCCTTTAACACAGTATATTTTTTCACTACTTTGTAGTGTTTTCCTGACCAAAGGTAGTAATTTTCAATGCCAACACTGTAATGTAAAGAAACACTTACTTGGATTCTGCCTATTCTCCATTTTAAAAATTTGTGTACACCTGTGCATCAATACTGTAAGCTTACAACAATGCCTTCCCAGTACTGTAAGGTCCCCAACCATACTTGCTGATTCAATGCTGATTTTACTGTATTAATGATACTACCATGTTTTTACAGTATAAATTCAGGATGAAAGCCGCAGTCAGTAATGTAACAGTAATTTTTTCCAATGCTGTTTCAAGGCTGGTGGGCTCCAGTGCTGGTATATGACCGATTATTTTGGGTTGTGTAGCCAGGCCAGACTCTTTACAGTACGCTCGTTTGCGTTTGGTAAAGGAAAACACTGACTAAAAGGTTATTGTTGTAAAAGCCGTTATTGTTCGTGACGATGCCGTGCCAAACACTTAACCTGTGTTAGGTAAAGTGTCTTTCAACTTACCTATTTCAGTGCTGAAAAGGTTGTTGGAATGAAATACAATCAATTTATTTATTTATTTATATTAATTTATATTTATTATTGTTATTATTATTATTATTATTATTATTATTATTACTACTACTACTACTACTACTATTATTATATTTTATGATTAGTTTATTTGTATATTTTATTTAGCTATTTGCTAAAATATAAATTAATTAAATAAGAAATGAAGAATGAATAAAATGAAATAAATAATTTTATGAAAGATAAACAACTAATTAATAATTGAATAAATAATTGAGACCATGGGTAATGTGAGTCAAAAGTTTACAGCTTCACTTGAAAGACGTGGGACACCACATAGTGGTGAGACATGAGACCCATGGGCTAGAGACTATCTTTTCCAGCATCTCTCAGTGGCTGTGCAGCGAAGGAACATGTCTCTGTCCTGGGAACAATCACCACCTAATCCTTAGTATTTATTTCTTGAATAAATAAATAAAAATAAGTTCAAATACATGAGCAAAGAAAGCAAATGAAAAAATAAATAAATAAATATTTAAATGAATAGATAAAACAATTAAATGAATAAATAAATAAAATAAAATAAAATAAAGACATAAATAGAAGAATAGATAAAAAATAAATAAATAGAATGAATAAATAAATAATAAATAAATAAATAAAAATGAATTCATAAATAAGACAAATGAATGAATGAATAAAGAATAAAGATAGACCCACTAAAATTTGATGATTTGTGAGTCAAATTTTAAGACAGTGTTATACTACTGATATATGCACGAGTGTGTATATGTGTATACTAGAAGTATCAACACTCAAGTATAACAATGCTATAACTTTGTAATACACATGATAATTGAAATACACATATGTGAGTATAACTCAATTATTCTAGTTTCCCAATACACATCAGTATTCTCTACTTCTTGCACGTGGCAAATGCTTCATTTGGTGCCAAACACATGAGAATAGATACACTCTATTATGTATCTCATAACAACATTGCTTTATATATGACAGAAACATAACTGCTTCATTATAAACACCTCAGTAGCATTTTTACTAATAATTTACAAGCTTGGCAGACAGCATATTTGGATTCAGCAGGTCAAATAGGTCTAGAAAATTCTGTCTGATAACTTTTCCCCACAAATGCCTCCAGTGTTATGAATTTTGATAATACCGACCTGTCTATGAGAACTCTGACCATTTTTGGTCTTGGTTGCTATCAGTCACTGGATATCCTTGGTACCTAGCTAGGAAAGGTGGTGTGAGTATGAAATGTCCTAAATATGTTTCTACAGGAAATTAAAGTTTTTGCCCTGTGCAGCCTTCCAAGAAATCTACTGGTGACAGTAAAACTATATATTCACTTGAGAACAGGAAAATTAGCCAAGCCTTCAGACTTCTAAAACATCCCAACCTCTCATATATATGTATAATATTGACATATGTGAGGAGTCCATGTGATGGACTAATGAAATTAGAAGAAAGAAGAAATGGACACTTGCTTTTGACAAATGCAATATATCTAGTATCTCACAAATATTGTAAGTGCTCAGATGTTAAGGTAAATACACATCAAACTCCAAATAATCCTAAGGATAACTTGGAGATTCAAAAAAGTAAGTGAAAAATCATAGAATTTATGTTTGATACCGATAGCTATAACTATTGATTAGCTTACTGAAATTTTATGCTTATTTGAAATGCAAATAAAACCATGAACAATGAATAATTTACGCTAACTTGCTTGCTATTTGTGTTGAAGTACACAATTAACTAGTTAAACTAGAACACCAGTGGTGCGAACCCTCAGCGCTATCTGTGCACAACCCTCCACATCAACATCAGTACCTCCCTCAAGATTTCCTAAAAACAGTTTCAGAATGTTAACCTCACCTACCCTTAAGATCCGAAATTTAGCTATTTTCAATTAACTGCACCCACAAAACCACAACCAATAAATTAATGTAAACTATACACTCACCAGCAGGTCAGTGTCAAAAAACCAATAGCTACTGTCCTTTCCACTGATGAAGTCTATGCTAACACTGGATAGGTTTTGCATCACCAAAAAAACATACATTACTATTATTATACTGCACCAAATTCTTGCATATATATATATGCAGCACGCGCTTTTTATAGAACATCTCCAGATTACAATATCAGTTTAATATTGCTATAAATGCTTGAATTTTCGCAGACTTCGAGAATCATTATTGACAGACAGAATGAATGAAAGAGACAAGAAAAAAATGAATAGAAATATCATATCTTATTGGTTTATATTTTTTATGTTTTGTATGAGTGTATTCAGTTTCATTTAATTGAATATCAAGATAATGCAGAATATATTTTGTTTTATTTTTCTATTAGTGATCTAATTTCAGTCTAATCTTTAGTTAGTAGTGGCTACCATTATTGGACAAAGTGATTTGGCAAGTTGTTCAGAAGTCTAGCTCTGTTACTGAACACAAAACTCCACTCTGGCAAAGAAAGTATAAATCCACTCACACTGAAAAACAATAATACAATAACAAATACAATGCCATATTAACAAATTATTACCTTGATGAAGCTAAAGGTCAGCTCTGAACTATATGTGATGCAGCTATAGCCAAAGAGGCTAGATAGCTACAAGCTTGGGTAAAAGTGTTTTAAAGGTTAAGCTATGTCACATTACAAAGGTATAACATACTGCTACAGTCTTATGCAGCAGACCTCTTTCCAACCGCCTGGCTCCTCCAACCATCTTTCTACGCTACGGCAAAGGTACTGCCTGCTAAGTACAATTTACCATTCAAGTGCAAATTGTATGGTAAAGGACGTCGCCCACTGAAAAAATACGCCTAAACAAACATTTTTTGAAATTTACAACATTTAGTAGTGCTGCAGTTTGATATCGCTATCGCTGCTTAAATCAACGTGAAGTTCGAGAAACGCTATTGACAGACTGACAGAATGAATGAGTGACAAACTGACTATTGTAACCGCTCATGTGCATGCGCGCTGAGGGTTAACTATTACCCAGACAATGGCTCTGTACATAGATGAAACTATTACTGTATGTGCTGCAGTCTGTCCAACTATTACTTCTCTGTAACACTGAATGTGTAAAAACAGATAAATTAAGTCAAAACTATTACAAGAACTAAAATTTAGCATAGAAACAACACAAAGACATAAACATGAGTTTACATGCAAATATATAAAAAACAAAAATTAAAAAAATGCATATCTAATGTTAATAAATTGCTGAGTTTGAACTAATAATATTTTTAACTCAGCATAGCCACAATATGACTGGCAGTTGGTCTGTCTGCAGTAGTCTCACTCAGACATCTTCTGATCAGATCTAGTAGCTGATCATTGTACACACGACAGAGTAATCCTGCCCTGTCATCAGGTGCCGGCAGTCGACCAGTTAACATCTCCAACACTAATGCTCCAAAACTGTAGATGTCCATCTTGGGAGACTGAAGGCGTGGCATGTTAGCCTCTGGAGCTGCATATGCTGGACTACCTGGATTCTCAGTGTTGAGCTGTCGGACTAGATTGACTGTACCGTAGTCTGTTAATTTGGCCTTCCACATGTTAGGGCGTGCCAATTCTTCCAGAAGAACATTGGCACTGCTGATGTCACGATGGACTAAAGGATTCGGTTGCATCTGGTGAAGATAACTGAGAGCCTTTGCTACATCTAGGCTAACAGACTTAGCTACACTAGGAGAGAAATATTCATCTCTTTGCAGCTGTCTTCTCAAGCTAGTGGTCATGAACTCCATGACTATCATCATCTCTCCTTCCACTGTAGCTCCGATAAACTGAACTAGGTTGGGATGACGCAGTCTGGATGCCATGGTCATTTCTCTTCTAAATAACTGAGCATTGTGTGGAGAAATGATTTGATTGTGTATTCTCTTAACAGCTACTTGTGCTCCTCTGAACTTGGCCACAGTGACAGTAGCCCAGGCTCCTCTTCCTAGTTCAGGTCCAATCAGCTCAATCTCCTCCCTCCTCACTACCCACTGTGCATCACAGGCCAGCAAGCGCTCCTCACTCTCTCGCAATGTCTGCCTCATTTCAGCTAAAGATCTCTCTAAATGCTGTGTCCTCTGTCTCAACTCTTCAGCTCTTGTGTTAGACTGTACTACTTCTTGTTGTAGCTCTTCAACTCTTCTGCCTACTTCTTCAGCTCTTCTGTCAGCTTCTTCAGCTCTTCTGTCAGCTTCTTCAACTCTTCTGTCAGCTTCTTGAGCTCTTCTGTTTGACTGCTCTACTTGCCTTTGTAGCATTTCAACTTGCTCAGCTCCGAGTTGACATTCTCTCAACTGCTGTTGTAATTGTCTAACTTCATCTCTGTCATTTCTTCCTTGTGAGCTGGACTCCATTAATCTTCTCTTTTTCTCAAGCCTACTTGCTGAACCTAGTTGGGTGTGGTCTGCCATATCAGTCAAGCACCATTTTCTTTGTCCGCCTTGATGTCGGAATTCTGTGATTATATGTACGTGTAAAAATACATAATACTTATAATATAATTTTTAAAAACATTATATAGGACATTTAAGTAGCGTTAAGAAGTCCAGGTACTGTCTATACAATATTGTTCAGCATTTTATTTTATTCTATTTTAATAATTGTGCTGTCTAACTCTGGGGTTTAGTGTGTGTGTTGAACTGTACTTGTGGTGTTCTTTAATACACATGGTGAGTGTGTTAGCCTAGAGATATAATATACAGATACTTGAGTGGCATATTAGTAGTGCATGTGATGGATGAATGGAACCAGGTAAAACATATTACTGTTAGGACTGATAGAGTTAGAATTTGTGTTTACTTAGTTCAAATATCTAATACAACATATCAAAGCTAACCAGTGATGTAATGCTTATTTTGTTGAAATGCAGGTGGCTAACTTGCTCACCATTTGCACTAAAGAAAACGACTGCCATACTATGCGTCAAACTTATTCATATTCTCTTGTATCATATAATATTCTCAGTTCTGACCTCGTGCGTAGTTTTGTCAAGACTGTTACCAAATTATAGCGTAACTATTGGGGTGCTCCTAGATAGGCCTGAGAATGAGCAGATCTTCCAACTCAGCAGCAATTTAGTATACAACTGAGTATGTAGTGAGAGATGAGTATAAAGGTCAGCTGACTGGATATCTTTTGGTCAAATTTGTCATATCTCTGTTGGCTCACCTTCAAAATCCTTAATTATAGCATTATTCATAGAAAAGAAACTGCCAGAAAT